>Ga0207681_10000069_pt1 | contig 92959 bp, 95 predicted proteins | sample KBSS53metaG_FD_184324 | JGI IMG/M metagenome (GOLD analysis project Ga0207681, IMG submission 184324) | Switchgrass rhizosphere microbial communities from Kellogg Biological Station, Michigan, USA - KBS S5-3 metaG (SPAdes) (version 2) | ecosystem: Host-associated > Plants > Roots > Rhizosphere... | reverse complement strand
ATGACCGCAAATTCGGTCTGCCCGTCGCAAGGATGATTCATCACCACCTTATAAGGGTGCGCTTCATTGGGCGTCAGGACGACGCGACCGGGCATATCGGACATATTATCCTCCTCGTCGAGGAGAACGCGTCATTGCGAAGAAGGTGCCTTCGCTAAGATTGCGGAGGGTCAGCGATCATGGCGGTGAAATTCGCTTCCGCCGCCAGCTTGTCTTCGATCAGGGCGCGCCCGGAGAATTTGCAGATCTTGCCGCGCTTCTGAGCGAATTCGACCTCAAGCCGCAAGAGCACCCCGGGCTCGACGGGCGAGCGAAACTTCGCCTCGTCGATCGCCATGAAATAGACCAGCTTGCCGGTGCCGGCGAGACCGAGCGTCTCGACGGCAAGCACGCCTGCCGCCTGCGCCATTGCCTCGACGATCAATACGCCGGGCATGATCGGGCGTCCGGGAAAATGCCCGTCGAAAAAGCCCTCATTGATCGTCACCGCCTTGATCGCGACGATCGATTGATCCGGAATCAGCTTCTCGACCCGATCGATCAGCAACATCGGATAGCGATGCGGGAGCGCCGCCATCACCCGCCGGACGTCAAGCGGGCCGATGGCGGGGTGGGGCGTTTCCCCGCCTTCGCTCATGATCAGCGACCGCCCGTGCCGGAGGAGGCTGGAGCTGCAGGTGCAGTGGCGCTGACTGACGGGAGCTGGGTATTCAGCTGCGTCAGCACTTCGCCTGTCACATCCAATGTGGCGGCAGCTGCTACTGTCGCGCCAACCTCAAGCGCGAGGTTGGCACCGTGAGCCTGCATGACCTGCTGAACGATCGGGCCGATCTTCTGCTGGATCTGCTCAACGACATAGGCGCGGTTGCGCTGGAAGATCTGCTGCCGCTGCTGGAGCTGCTGGTTGGCGCTGTTTTCCTTGGTTTGAAGCGCCTGGATACGTGCCTGCAGCGCCGCATCGGGAGCCTTGCCGCCCGCAGCCTTCTGGATGGCCTCGGCCTCTGTCTGAAGAGGCTGGCCCAGCGTCTGCTGCAGTGCCTGCAGCTGTTGCGCCTGGCTCTGAAGCTGAGCCTGCGCTGCCTTGCAGGCGTTGCACTCACTCAAGATACGATCATTATCGACAGTAACGATGACGGCCGCAGGTGTCTTCTGCGCCAATGCCGGAGCGGCAAGGGCAATCATGGTGGTCAGGAGCGCCGGCGCAACCGCGGTGGCTTTCAGGAAAGTCCTCATCAGAATTGTGTCCCTACGTTGAAGCTGAACAATTTAGTGTCGTCGCCCTTTTGCTTTAGCAGAGCCTTGGCGACATCGATCCTGAACGGGCCGAAGGGCGAGTTCCAGTTGACGCCGAAGCCGATCGAGAGGCGCGGCTTGGCGCTATTTCCGAGATATTGCTCGACGAAGGCAGGCACGTTGACGCTTAAGAGCTTGTTATTCGCCGTGCCGTTGGTTGTTGCGTCCGTAGTCGACCCGCCCGTTACGGGATCGATGAACAGCGGCTTCCCGCTGCTGTCGAGAGCCTGGACTTGAAGTCCGGGCGTCGGCGTCGATTGGAAATTCGGCCGCCTTATGCCGAACACCGCGCCGGCATCCATGAAGATCGACGGCCTCAGACCAAGCTCGCGGCCGCCCGAGCCGAGCGGAAGCTCCAGCTCCAACCTGCCGAGATAATAGGCCCGGCCGCCCAGCGCATCGTCAGAAATATTGTTGTTGCTGTTGCTGAGCGGCGTTTTCAGGTCATCCTGCAAATAAGTGCGCTTGATGCGCGGGCCAATGCCGCGGATATCAAAGCCGCGAATTTGCGGCTCGCCCAGGAAGAAGCGGTCGGTCAGGCGGACGTCCTGGCCGAGGCCCTTGATATAGCCACCCTCGCCGTTCACGGAGAAAACGAAGCCTTTGCCGAAGCCCCAATATTTATGGGCTTCCACCGTGCTCTTGATATAGCGCACATCGCCGCCGAGGCCCGCAAGATCCTGGCTGAAAACAACACGCTGTCCGCGCGTCGGATGCAAGCGGTTATTGAGATTGTCGAAGACGAAGGAGTAGCCGACCGACGAGGTCAGGCGCTTGCCCAGCGCGTCGCACAAATAGCGTCCGGCAATGACCGCCGAGCAGGTGTCCTTGGTGCCATCGCCATTGGTATCGACGAAATATGTGCTCTTATCGAGCGACACGTCATCATAGCTGAGGCCATAGCGCAGGGCGAGTGACGTAAATTCGGTCAAGGGGACGCCCAACCGAAGCTGGAAGCCCGTTGTCACCTGATTGTAAGTCGTGCGCCGGTCATTGCCGTTGCCGGTGAAATTGAACGAATTATAGTCGCGACGGAATATATCCCAGCCGAGCGCGATATTCTTGTCGAACACATAAGGCTCGGTGAAACCCAGCTCGATTGATTTGGAATATTTCGAGTAGTCGACGCTGGCGCGAAGCTCCTGACCCTTGCCCATGAAATTATGTTCGGTGATACCGAGGCTGACGATGAAGCGCTCGAGGCTCGAATAACCGGCCGAGACCTGCAATTCGCCCGTCGATTTTTCCTCGACATTGGCCTCCAGAATCACCTTGTCGGGCGTCGAGCCGCGCTTCTGTTCGATCTCGAGCTTGTCCTGGAAGAAGCCCAGCGACTGGATGCGATCGCGTGAGCGCTTGACCTTGAAGCTGTTGAACGCATCGCCTTCCGCAAGGCGGAATTCGCGGCGAGCCACCTTGTCCTTGGTATGGGTATTGCCGTTGATGTCGATCCGCTCGACATAGACACGCGGCGCATCCGCAACCTTGAAGGTCACGCTCATCGTCCGGGCATCCTTGTCCCGGTCGAACTGCGGCTGGATGTCCGCGAATGCATAGCCCAGCAGGCCAGCGGTCTCGCTCAGCGTGTCGACCGTATCTTCGACCTGCTTCGCATTATACCATTGGCCCTTCCGCATCTTGATGAGCGGCCTGAGCGTTTCCGGCTTGAGATCGCGAATATCGCTTTCGACGTTGACGTCGCCAAAATGATAGCGCTCGCCTTCCTCCACCACATAGGTGATGATGAAATCATGCTTGTCCGGGGTGAGCTCCGCCACCGCTGAGATCACCCGGAAATCGGCATAGCCATTGGTCAGATAGAATTGGCGGAGCTTCTGCTGGTCATAGGCGAGCCGGTCAGGATCGTAGCTCGTGCCCGATGAAAAGATCTTGGTGATGCCGGACTGTTTTGTCGCCATCTCGCCGCGAAGCCGGCCGTCGGAAAATTTCTTGTTACCGATGATGTTGATCTTGCGGACCTTCGACTTGGGCCCCTCGGTGATCTCGAACACCACGTCGACGCGGTTCTGGTCGAGCATGACCATCTTGGGCTCGACGGTCGCAGCGAAACGACCCTGCCGACGATAAAGCTCAATGATGCGGGCAACGTCCGCGCGCACCTTCGATCGGCTGAAGATCTGACGCGGCGCCAGCCTGATCTCGGGCTTGATCTTATCTTCCTTGAGCCGCTTATTGCCTTCCAAGACGATGCGGTTGATGACCGGGTTTTCCTTGACCTGGATCACCAGCGCGCCGGAATTGTCGCGGATCTGCACGTCGGCAAACAGCTCGGTAGCAAACAGCGCCTTCAGCGCGCGATCGAGCGCCTCGCGGTTATAAGAATCGCCGGGCTTCAGATCGATGTAGGAGCGGACCGTATCAGGCTCGAGCCGTTGCGCGCCCTCGACTGTGATTGTCTTGACGATACCGCCGGTTGGCGGGGCGACCGTCGGAACATCAGCGGGCGTCTGCGCAATCAGCGGGGCAGACAGCATCGTGGATGCAAGAAGGATAGCGGCGATCCTCGCGCCGCCAACCCGTACCATAAGTGCTTTCACCCGCTTCCGCCCTCACCATGGATCGGCCCCGGCAGCATTTTACCGGAAGCCTTGCGCATGCCCTGCCCGATCAGCTTCGCGCGATCAACCCGGCAAGATGATCCCAAAGCCCAAAAGAGCCGAGATCGTTGAGCGTAACGAAGAGCATAAGCCCCACCAGCAGCGCCAAACCTGACCGGAACGCCCATTCCTGCACTACCGGACTGATCGGCCGGCGGCGGACTGCCTCCAGGGCGTAGAAAAACAGATGGCCGCCATCGAGGAGCGGAATTGGAAGAAGGTTGATGAATCCAAGGTTAATCGAGATCATCGCCATGAACTCGATCAAGGCAGCCGCCCCAAGCGTTGCCTGCTGGCCCGAAAACTGGGCAATCTTGAGCGGCCCGCCCAACTCTTTGACCGATCGCCGCCCGGTAACAACCTGGCCGAGCGTGTCCACCATCATTGTTACGATATCGCCAGTATGGCGGAAAGCCGCGCCCACGACATCTCCTGGCGCAAGCGGAACGATGACGCGATCGGTTGCCAAGATACCAAGCAAGCCCTTGCGGAATTCGTTGCCAAACCGATCGCGCTCGGTCACCGCATCCGGCGTAACCTGCATCGGCAGGATCCTGCCGGCACGCTCCACCTCAAGCGCCAATGGCTCCCCGGGGCGAATGCTCACGATCGGCGAGATGTCCTCGAACCGATCGACGCGCTGCCCTTCGATGGAAACGATCTTGTCGCCCGCCTTCATGCCCGCGCGATCGGCAGCCGATTTTTCCGCGACGGTAGCGACGACGGTCGGCGTGCGGGGTTCGCCATAGGCCGCGAAGAACGCCATGAAGATGCCGATGGCAATCAAGAAGTTCGCCAGCGGCCCCGCTAGGACGATCAGGAATCGCTGCCATAACGCCTTGGCCTGAAAGGTCCTTGCCTGCTCCTGCGGCGGCAGGGCTTTCCACTCATCGCTGGGCTGGCTGGCTGGATTCATATCGCCGGCAAATTTCACGTACCCGCCCAGCGGCATCCACGCCACCTTCCAGCGCGTGCCAAGCCGATCGGTCCAGCCGAAGATTTCGCGCCCGAAGCCGATCGAGAACACATCGGCCTTTACGCCGCACCAGCGGCCAACCAGATAATGGCCGAGCTCATGGATGAACACGAGCGGTCCGATCACGAGCAGAAAGCTCAGGATCGTCATCAAGAAACCGGGCGACTCTGTCACGCGGCTAGAACCTCCATGGCCTGCTCCGCAAACGCGCGGGCATCGGTATCAATTGCAACAACGTCCTCAAGCGACGCCGGTGCCGGCGGGTCATAGCGGTCCAGAACTTTACCGACGGTGAAGGCGATATCGAGAAAACCGATCTTGTTCGCCAGGAAAGCTGCGACGGCCGCTTCATTGGCGGCATTGAGAACGGTCGGTCGCGAGCCGCCATCTTCAAGTGCGGCACGGGCAAGCCGAAGCGCCGGAAAACGCTCGGGATCAGGTGCCTCGAATTCCAATCGACCGATCGCGGCGAGGTCCAAACGTTGGCAGGGAGTCGGCATGCGCTCCGGCCAAGCCAGTGTATGCGCGATCGGCGTCCGCATGTCGGGGGTGCCGAGCTGTGCGAGCACTGATCCATCGATATATTCGACCATCGAATGAACCACCGACTGCGGATGGACGAGAATTTCGAAGCGGTCGGCCCCTATCGGGAAAAGATGGTGCGCCTCGATCAGTTCGAGGCCCTTATTCATGAGCGTAGCGGAATCGACGGAGATCTTGGCCCCCATCGACCAGTTCGGGTGCCGCACAGCTTCGGCGGGCGTCATTCGCGCCATCTCGGCCTTGCTCTTGGTACGGAACGGTCCGCCGCTGGCGGTCAGGATGATCTTCGCAATCCGGCGCGGTTCGTCATGGTCGAAGCATTGGAAAATCGCATTATGTTCCGAATCGACCGGCAACACCCGCGCGCCACTCGCGCTCGCCGCGCGCGTCATTACGCTGCCAGCAGAGACCAGCGACTCCTTGTTGGCCAAAGCCACCGCGCAACCGCGCCGCAGCGCCGCCATGGTTGGCTGTAGCCCCGCGATGCCGACGATGGCAGCCATCGTCCAGTCGCTCTCCATCGCCGCCGCTTCGGTAATTGCCTGCGATCCTCCGCCGGACTTGGTTCCGCTGCCAGCGAGGGCTTCGGCTAGATCGTTCGCCAAAGCCGGGTCAGCGATGGCGGCAAATTGCGCTTTGGTTCTTCGGGCGGCGGCAGCCAGCCCCGCAACGTCACGATGCGCCGTCAGCGCCACAACCTCATAGTCTTCGGGATGACGCTCAATGAGATCCAGCGTTGACGTACCGATCGATCCGGTCGCACCTAAGATCGAGACTGTGCGAGCATTCATAATGCGTTGAAAACCCTCAGTAGACCGACGATCGTCGCAACCGGCACCGCTCCATCAAGCCGGTCCAGCACGCCACCATGGCCGGGCAGGATCGAACCGCTATCTTTTACCCCAGCTTGCCGCTTCAGCCAGCTTTCAAACAGATCGCCGGCTTGGGCGACAAGGCCAAGTGGTGCACCCAATATATAGCAGAGCAATGAAAGATCGCCCGCGGATGCGATAATTGGTCCCGCTACTCCGGCGGTGACGGCACCACCAACGAGGCCCGACCAGGTTTTGGCCGGGCTAATCGATGGCGCCAGCTTGGGCCCGCCGAAATAACGGCCGCTGAAATAAGCGCCGATATCAGTCGACCACACGATGGCGAGCGTCCAGAAGGTCGTCCATAGCCCGTGATGGCCGTTGCGGATGATCATCAGCGAGGCAGTCGGGAACAGAATATAGGCTACGCCGAGCAGCCGGAAGTCGGAACCGAGATTTCGCGTCAGCCGATTCCATTCGACGATCATCAAGCCGCCGATGACGACGAGCAGGATGCCGAACGGCCATCGCCCCAGCCACATGGCCAGCATTGCCACCGCGGCCATGGCCGCCCCGCTGATCGTGCGGATGAGCAGCTCCGAACTGACTCCGTAGCGCATCAGCCGATCCATCAACGGCCACCGAAGCGGCGCTCGCGCCGATCGAAATCGGCAAGCGCTTCGCGAAGATCGGCTTCGCCGAAGTCAGGCCAGAGCGTATCGATGAAAAGCAGCTCGGCATAGGCCGCCTGCCAGAGCAGAAAATTGGAAAGCCGGCGTTCGCCGGATGTGCGGATAAGGAGATCGAGCGGCGGCAAACCATGCGTATCCAGCCGCGCTTCCAAGGCAGCTTCGTCCAGCATGTCGGGCGAGACACCTTCACGAATCAAATGCTGTACCGCACGCAGAATTTCATGCTGTGCGCCATAATTAAGCGCCATCACCAGCGTCATCCGGTGATTGTCGGCAGTTCGCGCTACCGCATCCTCAAGCATTTTGACGAGCTCGCCACCAAAGCGCTTATAGTCCCCGATAATCCGGAGACGAATGCCGTTCTGGTGCAGCTCTTCGAGTTCGTTGGCGATATAGTGGCGCAAAAGTCCCTTGAGATCCGTGATCTCGTCTTCGGGGCGCCGCCAATTCTCGGACGAAAAGGCGTAAAGGGTCAGCGCCTCCAGGCCGATCTCGGCGGCGGCCCGCACCGTCGCACGAACCGCTTCGGCACCCCTGCGATGACCTGCAACCCGCGGCAGATGCCGTGCCTTGGCCCATCGGCCATTGCCGTCCATGATGATCGCGACATGGCGCGCCGTGGTGTTCGTCCCGCCTGCACCTTCAGCTGGATGGACTGCGACCTGCCTCACTTGTTCAGGATTTCCTTTTCCTTGGCGGCGGCCGCGCTATCGATCTCGCCGACGGTATTGTCGGTGAGCTTCTGCACGTCCGCCTCGCGGCGCTTGCGCTCGTCCTCGCTGATCTCGCCCTTCTTCTCGTCGGTCTTGAGCGAATCCATGCCGTCGCGGCGGACATTGCGTACGGCAACGCGTGCTTTCTCCGCATATTGGCCGACCAGCTTGGCCAATTCCTTGCGCCGTTCTTCCGTGAGATCGGGGATCGGGAGCCGCAGCATCTGGCCATCGACGATCGGATTGAGGCCGAGTCCTGCCGAACGGATTGCCTTGTCCACCGGTCCGACGTTCGATTTGTCCCACACCTGCACCGTAATCATCCGTGGTTCCGGCGCATTCACGGTAGCCACCTGATTGATCGGCATATGCGCGCCATAGACCTCGACCGTTACCGGGTCGAGCAAGCTGGCGCTCGCACGGCCGGTGCGAAGCCCTGCCAGGTCATGCTTCAGCGAGTCCACTGCACCTTGCATGCGACGTTCAAGATCAGCCTTGTCATAAGCGGGCATCGCTCATTCCCCTCCGTTGCTCACGATTGTAGCAGTGCCCTCGCCTCTTAGCACCTGCGCCAGCATGCCCTGCTCACGGATGTTAAAAACGACTATCGGGATATTATTCTCCCGGCACAAGGCCACCGCGCTCGCGTCCATGACCTTGAGGTCATCCGAAAGCACGCGATTGAAGCTCACGCTCTCATATCGCGTGGCGCTCGGCACCTTTTTCGGATCGGCATCATAGACGCCGTCGACACTGGTTCCCTTGAATAAAGCATCGCAGTTCATCTCGGCTGCACGCAAGGCGGCTGCGCTATCGGTCGTGAAAAACGGATTGCCGGTGCCGGCCGCGAAGATCACGATCCGCCCCTTTTGTAGATGCCGCTCGGCACGGCGGCGAATGAAGGGTTCGCAGACCGTGTTCATCGGGATCGCGGATTGAACGCGGGTATCGACCCCGATCTGCTCAAGCGCGTTCTGAACCGCGAGCGCGTTCATCACCGTCGCTAGCATGCCCATATAGTCGGCGCTGGTGCGGTCGAAGCCCTTCGCCGCCGCGGCGAGCCCGCGAAAGATATTGCCGCCGCCAACCACGAGGCAGAGCTCATGATCCTTCGCCGCTTCGGCAACCTCGCCTGCCACGCGGGCCACAGTCTCGGGATCGATGCCGAAGCTGCCCTGCCCCATCAGCACCTCGCCCGAAAGCTTGAGCAAAATCCGGTTGAAGCACGGGCGGGCCATGATTGTGGAAAGTCCCCGGTCGAAAAGCGAAGCGGCGCGCACCTTAGTGACGGCGCGCGCCGCTGCCAAGCACGTCGATCGGATTGTTTTTAGGCCGGAACGCCCGCAGCCGCCGCGACCTCGGCGGCGAAATCGCTCACCTCGCGCTCGATACCCTCACCGAGCTGGAAACGAACATAATCCTTGAGGGTGATCGAGCCGCCAGCTTCCTTCGCCGCCTGGGCGACGACATCGGCAATCTTCGTCTTGTTGTCGATCACGAAGATCTGGCTGAGAAGCGCATTCTCCTTGCGGAACTTAGCGACCGAACCTTCCACCATCTTGGCGACGATCTCGGCCGGCTTACCCGATTCAGCGGCCTTTTCCTGAGCGATCGCGCGCTCGCGCTCGATCAGCGCCGGATCGAGCGCGTCTTCGGTCAGCGCCTGCGGAAAGGCAGCAGCGATATGCATCGCAAGCTGCTTGCCGAGCGCGTCGAGCTTATCCTTCGGCGCGTTGCCTTCGAGCGCGACGAGCACGCCGATCTTTCCCAGGCCCGGCGCAGCGGCATTGTGGACATAGGGAACGACCGTGCCCTCGGCCACTTCGATCACCTTCATCCGGCGCAGGTTCTGATTCTCGCCGATCGTCGCAATATTGCTGGTGAGCTTCTCGCTCACGGTGCCGCCACCAGGATAGCCGGCACCGGCGAGCGCTTCGATATCGTTCGCGGTCTCAAGCGCGAGCTGGGTCACGTTGCGAACGAATTCCTGGAACTGCTCGTTCTTGGCAACGAAGTCGGTCTCGGCATTGACCTCGACGGCTGCGCCCTTGGTGCCGGAAACGGCAACCCCGACCAGGCCTTCAGCCGCTGTGCGGCTCGATTTCTTGGCCGCCGTTGCCAAGCCCTTGGCGCGCAGCCAATCGACCGCAGCCTCCATGTCGCCGCCAGCCTCGGTCAGCGCCTTCTTGCAATCCATCATGCCGGCGCCCGAGCGTTCGCGCAGATCCTTTACGGCCGCAGCGGTAATCTCCGCCATGTCATGTCCTTTCTATTCCAAAGCCACACATCGCCTTGCGGAAGCGGAATCCAGTGGCGGAATCGCATCTGGTTTCCTGCATCCGCAACAATGGCGACAAATATATTACGCGCTCAGCGCTTCTTCGACAGGTGCATCCACCGAAGCACCGATATCTTCACCGCGGGCTACGCGTCCACCCTGCCGGCCAGCGAGCACGGCATCGGCAATCGCATCGCAATAAAGCCGGATGGCGCGGGCGGCATCGTCATTACCCGGCACCGGGAATGCGATTCCCTCGGGCGACACGTTCGAATCGAGGATGGCGACGACCGGTATGCCGAGCGTGTTGGCTTCCTTGATCGCCAACTCTTCCTTGTTGGCGTCGATCACGAACATCACATCCGGAATGCCGCCCATGTCGCGAATGCCGCCCAACGAGAGCTCGAACTTGTCGCGCTCGCGGGTGAGTTGCAGCACTTCTTTCTTGGTGAAGCCGTGCGTATCGCCGGCCAGCTGCTCCTCGAGGCTTTTGAAGCGGCGGATCGACTGCGAGATCGTCTTCCAGTTGGTGAGCATGCCACCCAGCCAGCGATGATTGACGAAATGCTGGCCCGAGCGGCCCGCCGCATCAGCGATCGGCTCCTGCGCCTGGCGCTTGGTGCCGACGAACAGAATCTTGCCGCCGCGTGCAACCGTCTGCTGCACGAAGTCGAGCGCACGCGCGAACAGCGGCACGGTCTGCGATAGATCGATGATGTGGACCCCGTTACGGTCGCCGAAAATATACGGCTTCATCTTGGGGTTCCAGCGATGGGTCTGGTGGCCGAAATGCGCTCCGGCATCAAGCAATTGCTGCATAGTGACGACAGGTGCCGCCATGATCATTTCTCCTTCCGGTTACACCTCTGCAGAGCAAGGACCGGGCTTCCGCCCGGCACCGGGATGTGCGCTCCACATGTGGAATGGGGGCGGCCCTTAGCGACACTCGTCGCGACAATCAAGCAGTTCAGCCGACATGAGGCGCTTGACATGGGAACATAGCAGGAACATATGGAACTCGAAGAACGGAACAATGTTTGAACACGCGTCCCGCAACGGCTCGTCGTTCCCGTAAGGAGGCCCCGAAATGCTGCATCTTCTCGCGTTCGTCTATTTTACCGGAATGCTGGCATCTTCGGCGGCGATAATTGCGACAACGCTGGTCCGATATCGCGATGAGATCATCGCGGCGCTCGGCATCGTACCCGCTTCGTCGCTTGCACCCCTGCCGGTTGCTCATCGGCCGGTTGGCCATGCCCGAGTGATCAGTACGACGAGGATTGCACCCGGGCAGCGGCTTGCTGCCTGACGCGTGAGTAAGAACGGACGCCGAGCGGTATACCGACGAGATAGAGTACGCAGATAAGGCTGAGCGTTATCCAGGGTGCGCTGATCAGCGCCGTGCCGAGCAATGCCACGGCAAGCAGCACCCAGAGGCGGATTCCCCGTCGCAGCCTGAGCGCGGTCCAGCTGAACGTCGCCAGGTTCGAAATCATGAGCAAGGCGACGAGCGCGGTCCATGGCGCGACGATCCAGCTCTGCCGGAAGGCGTCGAGCCCGGTCCACAGCCAGAGATATACTGGAAGCAGCACAAGTCCCGCACCGGCCGGAGCCGGCACGCCGGTCAGAAAGCCGGCGGACTTATGGGGTTGCTCCTCGGCATCGATATTGGCGTTGAACCGGGCCAGCCTGAGTGCGCAACATACCGCCTGCGCGAGAGCGAAGATCCAGCCGAATTGGGGCACTTCTTCGAGCGACCAGAGATAGATGATGATCGCAGGCGAGACGCCGAACGCAATCACATCCGACAGCGAATCCAGTTCCGCGCCGAAGCGGCTCTCGCCCTTGAGCAATCGCGCTATTCTGCCGTCGAGCCCATCGAGCACTCCGGCGAGCAGCACGCAGAGCACGGCTTGCTCCCACGCCCCTGAAATCGCAAACCGCACCCCTGTCAGCCCGAAGCACAATGCCAGAGCGGTTACGGCATTCGGCGCCAGCGCGCGCAGGGGAATGCCGCGGGTCAGGCGGCGCTGGGGAGGCATCTTCATGCAGAAACGCTATCGAGCCGCTCGGCCACGTCAATTCGCCCGAGGATCGTCTCACCTGCAATCGCGCGCTGGCCGAGGGCAACGGTTGGTGTCGTCCCTTCAGGCAAATAGACGTCGACTCGGCTGCCGAAGCGGATCAACCCAATGCGCTGGCCGGGCCCCACAATATCACCCGTTTTGACGAACGGCACGATCCGGCGCGCCACCAATCCTGCGATCTGGGTAAAGCCGATCCGTACCCCGTCATGCCCTTCCACCAGGATGTGCTGACGTTCATTCTCTTCGCTCGCCTTATCCAGATCGGCGTTGAGGAACTTCCCTGAAATATACACGACGCGCTTGATCAATCCGGGAATAGGCGTGCGATTGATGTGCACGTCGAACACGCTCATGAAGATAGAAACCCGCGTCAACAGCGCAGTTCCTAGAGCCTCCTCGCCTCCCATTTCAGGAGGCGGAGGTACGGCAACGATCATCGTGATTAGGCCGTCCGCCGGCGCGATGACTAGCCCAGCCCCCCGCGGCGTGGTTCTTATCGGATCTCGAAAGAACGCGGCTACCCAAAGCGTAACGCCGATCATGGGCCATGCGAGCCATGACAGGTGGAGAAGCATCAACAACAGCGCGATCGCGGCGGCGATGACTACATATTTGCGGCCCTCGGGGTGGACGGCAGGAAAGCGCCATCGCACGGCTGCGACATGGCCGCCCAAATCAGTCTGACTGTTCATGGCGCACGTTGTAAGAGGTTCGCCGGAAACTGGTAAATCTTTTTTCCGTGGCGGCGATTCAGTTCCCCAGGAAGCCATGGTTGATCGATCGCGCGCGAGGCCTTAAGGCGCCCGGCAATCTCCTCCCTCAAGGAAAGTTCGCGCATGGCAAAGATCAAGGTCAAAACCCCGGTTGTCGAGATCGATGGCGATGAGATGACACGCATCATCTGGCAATGGATCCGCGAACGGCTGATCCTGCCTTATCTCGACATCGATCTGGATTATTACGACCTTGGCATCGAGAAGCGCGATGAGACGGAGGATCAGATCACGGTCGACAGCGCCCGCGCTATCCAGAAATATGGCGTCGGCGTCAAATGCGCGACGATCACCCCCGACGAGGCGCGCGTCGAAGAGTTCAATCTGAAGAAGATGTGGAAATCACCCAACGGCACGATCCGCAATATTCTCGGCGGCGTGGTCTTCCGTGAGCCCATCGTGATCCGTAACGTCCCGCGCCTCATCCCGGGCTGGACCGATCCGATCGTCGTCGGACGTCACGCATTTGGCGACCAGTATCGCGCGACCGATTTCCGCGTCCCCGGCCCCGGCAAGCTCAAGATGGTATGGACCGGCGAGGACGGCCAGCAGATCGAAGAAGAAGTGTTCAACTTCCCCTCGTCGGGCGTCGCGATGGGGATGTACAATCTCGACGAATCAATCCGCGATTTCGCGCGCGCCAGCATGAACTATGCGCTCGATCGCGGTTGGCCGCTTTATCTCTCCACCAAGAACACCATCCTCAAAGCCTATGATGGCCGGTTCAAGGATCTGTTCGCCGAGGTGTTCGACGCCGAGTTCAAGGATAAGTTCAAGCAGCGCAATATCGTGTACGAACATCGACTGATCGACGATATGGTCGCTTCCGCGCTGAAATGGAGCGGCAAATTCGTCTGGGCCTGCAAGAATTACGATGGCGACGTTCAGTCCGATCAGGTGGCGCAGGGCTTCGGTTCGCTGGGTTTGATGACCTCGGTGCTGATGTCGCCCGACGGCAAGACGATCGAGGCAGAGGCCGCGCACGGCACCGTCACTCGACATTACCGCATGCACCAGCAGGGCAAATCGACCTCGACCAACCCAATCGCTTCGATCTTCGCCTGGACCGGCGGCCTTAAATTCCGCGGCAAGTTTGACGGCACACCCGATGTTACGCGCTTTGCTGAAACGCTGGAAAAGGTTTGCGTGGAAACGGTCGAGCAGGGCCAGATGACTAAGGACCTCGCCATCCTGATCGGACCCGACCAGCCTTGGATGACAACCGAGCAGTTCTTCGAGGCGATCCGCGTGAATCTCGAAAGCGCGATGGGCAGCTGGAGATAAGCACGCCCGAAGCGATGCCGCTCATTGCGCTTCAGATGGAAGGTGAACGGATGTGCTCGCGCTTGACCCCAAGCCCGAGCAGCCGTGCCGGCACCCGCTGAAGCAGCGGCACCGCGTCAACCAGCTTGAGCTGCCACGGGGCTCGCGGATCGCGGCTGGCGAGAGCGCTGCCGAGCACGCGTTTGTGGATCGCGCGCTGGAGCGTCTGGATTACCTTGACCGGGAACATCCTGCGATCCTGCACCTTGGCCAGCAGCGGATCCGGGCTTTCCCCCCGCGCCATGGCGGCAGCGAGGATGTTGGCTGCCGCCACCGCGTCCTGAATAGCGAGATTGATGCCGACCCCGCCCACCGGCGACATGGCATGCGCTGCATCGCCAATGACCAGCAACCCTGGTCGATGCCACTGCGTCAGTCGATCCAGTGACACGCTGAGCAGTTTCACCTCCTCCCAGTCGTTAAGCGCATTTATGCCTGCTCGGGTGACTGGCGCCGTCGCAACGATGTCTTCCCGAAAGCGATCAATGCCGTTCGCCCGCACGGCATCCGCGCTGCCCTTCTGGATCACGCGCGCGCATTGAAAATAATCGCCGCGATCGATGACGACGACCATCTCCCCCGCGCCAATAAAAGCCTGCGTCCGGTTCTCGGGGGTGCGTTCCTTGGGTATTCGGAACCAGAAGACATCGATCGGAGCGCCCAGATCCTGCAGCGGCAGCCCGGCAACCTTCCGCAAGATCGATCCTCGCCCGTCCGCCGCAATCACGAGCCGTGCAGTGAGCGCCTCACCGCTCGCCAAGGCGATACCTGTGACCCGCCCATCTTCATCGATGAGACTCTGCGCCTCGCACTCCATCCTCAGTGCAAAGGCAGGGAGCTTTTTTGCCTGGCCCGCCAGAAAATTGAGGAAATCCCACTGCGGCATCAGCGCGACGAAGCGGCCGCGACCGGGAAGATGCGTGAAATCGCCAACGCGATATTGCCTCCCTGCGATCACCGCGCCCACTGAAGTCACTTTATCGTGGGGCTGCTCCAGCAATTGATCGAGCAGGCCCAACTCATCGAACAGATTGAGGGTGGATGGATGCACGGTGTCGCCACGAAAGTCCCGAAGGAAATCGGAATGTTTCTCGATCACGAGGGTGCGCACCCCCGCGCGTGCAAACAGGAAACCAGCCATCATGCCGGCGGGGCCACCGCCGACGATACAAAGATCGGTTTCATGAGTTCCGCTGCTCATCCTCGCCTCCCCGGCGACCGTTGGCGCAACTCCGCTCAGTCCACCACCTCTTTGGCACCCACGCCCCAAAGGCCCGTTGTCTGGATATAACCCGACTTGCCGCCAACGCTGAACTCGCACCAACCGTCACCGCAATGGCGGATCTTGCCCACGACGCCCGGCGCCACACGCCACAGCAAGCGGGATGCGGTGCTAGGTGCGCCGCGGAGCGGCTGGACGCTGCCGACGACCATCGCCGTGCGCTCCGCGCTGAGCAACACCGCCGCCATCCAGCCCTCGCTGCCTTCAAAATCACGCACGCGCCGCCAGCTCTCGTGCACCTGCAGGACGATCACCGGAAGATTAGCGCGCCGGTAGCGCCAGGTTGCGGGGTAATCGCGGCCGGGGCCGGTGCGGAGCAGCGCATCGCCAGCGGTAATCGACGCCCAATAAGGCACCGGACGGTCAGCAGCCAACGCCGAGCCAGCGACGCAAATCCCCATCCCGATGGCGATCGCGCGAGCACTGCTTTTCCTCATCCTTCCAGCCCCCTTTTGATCCTGCCGCCTATTTAGCCGCGGCCGCGCTGGCTGCGCAACGGATCAGGGGCGGTCAATCTGGCTGAGCCAGTCTCGCAGCAAGATCCGTCCGGCGGCCACGGCCGCGGAGCCCAAGCGTGCATGCTCCGCATGCAGCGTTTCAACCGTCTTTCCGGCCTTTTCGATGAAGGGATCGCCTTTCTCGCACCAGGTATCGAAGCTTTTATCCTCACCCATTTCAGGATGAAATTGCAGGGCGAGGATATTGGGGCCTCGGCTGAACGCCTGATGTGCGTACAGGCCCGTCGAGGCGAGCAGGGTTACGCCAGCCGGCAGGTCAAAGCTGTCGCCATGCCAGTGCAGCAGCGGCACACCGTCAATCGCGGCCAGCGGCGATGAACGGCCGGCATCGGTGAGGATTAGGGGAGCGAACCCAACTTCATTGTGGGGCCCCTTAAAAACTTCAGCCCCCATGCCCGCGGCCATGATCTGTGAACCAAGGCAGACGCCCAACGTCGGAAGGTCGGCCAGGATACGTTCGGCGACGCGAACAATCTCATGGTGAAGCCAGGGATAAACGTCCTGCTCGTAGACTCCCATCGGGCCGCCCATGATTACGAGCAGATCGGGATCAAGGAAGCTGATGCATTCAAAATCCGGATCATGCACGCCGACGGTTTCAACAGTGTAACCACGCTCAATCAGTGGTGCCTGGAAGCCGGCAAGGCATTCATAGCTTTCGTGCTGGATCACCAGCGCGGTGGACATGATTAATCGCCCGTCAAGATGCGCTCGACCAATTGCTTCACGGTGGGCACGAAACCATTGGAATAAAATGGATCCTGCTTGAAGCGATAGGCGGCGTGACCGGCAAACATGAGATTGTTGTCGATGGAGCCGCCATGGGCGATGTCCTGGAGCGTCTTCTGGATGCAGAAGCTGCGCGGATCAGCAAGCCGGCCAGTCGAATTGCCTTCGACGTCCGCCCAGGATGAGAAACCGCATTGGCTGAGGCAACCCATGCAGTCAGCCTGATCCTTTCGAATCGTCTTCATCTCCTCGGGCGTGACGAAGACCAACGTATTGTCCGGCGTCTTGAGCGCGCTGGTAAAACCATGCCCATACCATTCCCGCGCACGCAGCAGATCGTTGCGCGTCACCCAGAAGCTTTTACCCTTGACCCCCACGTCAAGCTGGAACTGGTGATCCCCCGCCGCCTCTCCTGAAAAGGCGATCTGCCGCTCAGACCGTGATTCAAGATTGCGCAGGAAGTCATTGCGAACGGCCGAGGAATAGAAGCCGGTTGGAGAAAAACGGTGCAGCAGCACATCGCCTTCGTCGAGCGTGGTCAGCCTATCCTTCCATGCTTGCGGAATCGGGCTCTCCTGGGTCAGCAGCGGCCGTGTCCCGAACTGGAAAGCAATCGATCCCAGTTCGGGATTGTCGATCCAGTGATCCCATTCGCGCAGATACCAGACCCCGCCGGCCATCACGATCGGTACGTCGTCCGAGATGCCACCCTCGCGCATCGTCTCGCGCAAAGCCTTTACCCGCGGATAGGGGTCCTGTGGCTGCAGCGGATCCTCGGCGTTGGAAAGACCATTATGGCCGCCCGCCAACCAGGGATCCTCGTAAACCACGGCTGCGAGCCACTCTGAAGCCTTGGAGTAAGCCCGCTTCCAGAGCGCCCGGAACGCGCGCGCGGAACTGATGATCGGCAGATAGTTGACATTATGCTCTGCCGCGATTTCGGACAGGCGATAAGGCATCCCCGCACCGCAGGTGACGCCCGACACCAGACCCTTGGTTCTTTCGAGCACGCCCTGCAGCACACGCTGCGCCCCGCCCATTTCCCACAGGACGTTGATGTTGATGGCACCCTTTCCGCCAGCAACGTCAAACGCGCGCTTCACCTGCTCAACCGCGCCCTTGATGGCATATTCGATCAGCTCTTCATGCCGTTCGCGTCGTGTCAGCGTCCGGTAGATCTGCGGGATGATCTTGCCTTCGGGATCATAGCTGTCCGCGTTTACGGCCGAGACGGTCCCGATCCCGCCAGCCGCCGCCCAGGCACCCGAGCTCATATGGTTGGTAACCGCTACACCCTTGCCGCCTTCAATGAGTGGCCAGACCTCGCGTCCGCCATAGACTATCGGCCGAAGACCCTTGAACAATCATTCCTCCAGATTCGCTTGGTGGCGCCCTTAGACCAAATCGCCTCAAAATGCGCGTGTATATCACGTGTCGCCAGCAAGCGCGCCCAGTTGCCCCATCGCCGCCTCATACAGAGCACGATATCGATTAACCATCGTCTTTTCATCGAAAAATTGCAAGGCTTTAGCGCGGTTGACTGCGCCAATTGCGAGGCGATCGGACATGTTCGCAGCCATTTTGGACAGAGCTTCAGCAAAAAGGTCCTCCCGCACCGGCGGTACGATGAGAGGCAAATTTGCTTCGCTGACCATCTCGCGTACGTCCCCGACATCGGTCGAAACCACCGGCAGGCCCGATGCCATCGCCTCAATCAGCGAGATCGGCTGCTGCTCGCTATCCGATGAGAGCGCGAAGATATCGATATCGCGAAGCGCCGCAGCGGGATCTGGATTGAAGCCGGGAAGCTCGATCCTGCCCGCTACCCCATATTCCGTTGCCGCCTGCAGGATGGCGTTCCGCTCCGGCCCTTCCCCTATGATGCGAAGCCGCCCGCCAATTCCGGAAGCGGCGAATGCCCTCACGAGGCGGGGCAAATTCTTGACTGCGCGAAGCCCGGCAATCGTTCCGACCACCAACTCGTCGCCACGGGCCTGCTCGGCACCGGCGGGACCATAGCGGTCCAGAGCGATCCCGTTTGCAATGCGCAGCAGCCGGCCCTTCGGCTGCCGCCATGACGTCAGCGCAATCCGCTCCAGCGTGTGCGACGGCACCACCACGGCATAGGCCGTCTCGAGCGTAAGCCGACGGAACCAGATGCGCGCTGGATTCTGCTTCTGTGCTTCATCCTGGTTGAAGCCGTCTTCATGATGGATCAGCGGCGGAAGCCTCAGCATTCTGGCGAACAGACGATGCACGCCTACCGCATCCATCGCGCCCCAATTATAGGTCAGAATGAGATCGAACTTCTGCAGGTAGCGCGCGATCGCCATATATCTGCCGATCGAGGGCTTGCCGATGAAAGGGGGATGATCGTCAGGAAAAGCGGCGACGACGCCATCCGCGATCGCCGCCCGTGCGGCCAGCGCGCCTGCCACCGTACTGATGATCGTATGCTGCGCGCGCGCACCGAAGGCATTCATGAGCCGTACCGCACGCGCCTCCTTGCCACCCAGCGTAAAGGTCGAATGAACGTGAAGAATATTTACGGCCACGCCTCAGCTGCTGACCTTCGCGAGCAAGCGGTCAATTGCGGCGGCGCATTCCGGCTCGCTCAAGGTGGGGGCGTGGCCCACATTGGAAACCACCACATAATCGAGTGCGGGGTGCCGCGACACCATCTCGCTCGCAACATCAGGCGATAGGATGTCCGAGCGAGCCCCTCGAATCAGAGCAGCCGGTATTTTGCGGAGGCTGTTGAACGCGGGCCAGAGATCGACCCCGGCCTCACCGCCGGGCAAACGGAACGGCTCGGCGATCCGCATGTCATAATCGTAAACGACCCGGCCCGCCGGCGTGAGCTTGCAGAGCCTTTTGGCCATCTCCAGCCAATCGGCAAGCTTATAGCCCGGATAAACGTCCCGCTGCTGTTCGGATATCGCACGCGCCGCATGGAGCCAGGTTGGCCAGTTCACCTGTTTGCCGACATAGCTGCGAATTCGGTCCAATCCCCGCGGCTCGATCGCCGGGCCAATATCGTTGAGCAGCGCCGCGGCGACCTTGGCATGGCCTGTGCTCGCCATCAGCATCGTCAAGATGCCGCCGAGTGAGGTGCCAAAGAGAATGATATTGCTGAGCTTCAGCTCGGCAACCAGCGCTTCAAGATCCTGAAGATAGAAGAGCGGTACATAGGTCATCGGGTCCTTGGCGTAGGCACTCTCGCCCCGTCCGCGCAGTTCCGGGCAGATTACGCGCCATTCGCCGCTCAGCCGCGCTGCCAGCTCGGCAAAATCGCGCGCATTCCGCGTAAGCCCCGGCAGGCAAATAACGGGCGGGCGGTCCTCCCTGCCGGGGTAGTCGCGATAATGAAGCCGGAGCGCATCTTTCGACCACCAATATCCGTCGCTCCACGCCGTCATGGTTGCACCCCTTAGCAGCACCCCCCATATCGCGGTATGCCCGCGCTCCCGCAACCTTCCGATTATCGTCCCGATCCTGCGATCAGCCAGATCGCTGAGTTCATCGCTGATCCTGTCCGCGCCGCCAGCTTTCCGCGTCACGTCCTGCGCTTCCGCAACGACCGCTGGGACGGTGCCATCGGCTTAGCCCATCTGTCGGACGAGCAATGGATCACCCATTTCGGCCGCTTCGAGCCGCTGCCGGACAATCTGAGAGAACCGCTGGCGTTGCGCTACCACGGCCATCAGTTTCGCGTTTACAACCCGGATATCGGCGATGGCCGCGGCTTTCTGTTCGCGCAGCTGCGTGACAACAATGACCGGCTGCTCGATCTTGGCACCAAGGGCTCGGGCCAAACGCCATACAGCCGCTTCGGCGACGGCCGGCTCACGCTCAAGGGCGGGGTGCGCGAGGTGCTTGCCACCGAAATGCTCGAAGCGTTGGGGGTCGAGACTTCGAAAAGCTTCTCGCTGATCGAAACCGGCGAAGCGCTTGAGCGGGGCGATGAGCCCTCCCCCACCCGCTCCTCGGTGCTGGTCCGCCTGAGCAACGGCCATATTCGTATCGGCAGTTTTCAACGGCTCGCGGCGCTTGGCGACGCCGACAATCTCAGGCGGCTGATCGCCTACAGCTTGGTACATTTCTACGGCGAGGACGATTCGCGGGATGCACCCATACGCCTGCTGCGCCACGTCGTTGACCGCGCCGCAAAGCTTGCGGCCTCCTATATGGCCGCGGGCTTTGTTCATGGCGTGCTCAACAGCGACAACATCAATGTCACCGCCGAGAGTTTCGATTACGGCCCATGGCGCTTCACGCCCCGCTGGGAGCCCGGCTTCACCGCCGCTTATTTCGACCATAATGGGCTTTATGCATTCGGCCGACAGGCGCAGGCGATCCACTGGGATGTGGTTCAGCTCGCAATTGCGCTGCGGGCGATCGAGCCGCCGGAGTCGCTCGTCGCCGAGCTGGAGGCATTCCCTGATCTTTTCAACCACGCACTCGACAAGGCGCTGATCGCCCGGCTTGGGGTCAAGCCGAAAGACGGCGAACGGGACGCGGCGCTGTCGCGCGCGATGATGATCGCGCTTGAAGAGAGCGGCGTGCTGATCGACCGTTTCTTCTTCGATTGGCGCGGCGGAAGGACCCGGACGGTCGAGGCAGATGCAGCCTATACCGCCGCCGTCTTCGCTGAGTTCAAACAGGCGGTTGCGGACTATGAACCCCACTCGCCGCTTCGCCATAGCTATTGGAGCGAACCGGCCCCCTGCTCCATGCATATAGAGGAGGTTGAGGCGATTTGGGCGAGGATCGACGAGGAAGATGACTGGGCGCCGTTTTACGCCAAGATCGCCGCCATTCGCCGCATGGGCGAAGCGATGCGCGACGTTTGATCCGCGCGGCTAAACCTATTCTAGCGCCTGCCCAAGAAGGCTTCGTTTGAAACACTCCCATGCAAGGCGCATCTGCGCCCCATGGGAAGTCTGCTTGATCCGGACGCGCGCGGCCGCGTCATCCTCGTCGGTGCTGGTCCGGGCGATCCGGGTCTGCTCACGATCCGTGCGGTCGAAGCGCTGAAAAGCGCGGATGTGATCGTCCATGACGGCCTCATCGATCCACGGGTGCTCGATTATGCGCGCCCCGAAGCGCAGCGCATTTCGGTCGCCAAGCAGCGCGATCGTCACACAATGCCTCAGGATGCGATCAACGCTCTGATCGTTGCGCACGTCAAAGCGGGGTCAATCGTCGTTCGCCTCAAGGGCGGAGATCCGTTCATCTTTGGCCGCGGCGGCGAGGAAGTGGAAGCGGTGCGGGCGGCGGGCCTTCGAATCGAGGTGATACCGGGGGTTTCAGCGGCGCTCGGCGCGGCTGCCGAATCGATGCTCCCGCTCACCCATCGCGATTGGTCGAGCGCGGTCAGTTTCGTGGCCGGCCAATGCAAGGGCCTGGCTGGACAGGATTGGGCCGGACTTGCCGGCAAAGGCCGCACGCTCGTCATCTATATGGGCGTTGCGACCTGCCCGGACATTGCCGACAAGCTGATGGCCGATGGCGTCGCGCCCGATATGCCCGTCGCGGTGCTGGAACGCGCGACGCTCGAAGGCGGCCGCGCGATGCGAACGCTGCTCGCCGACCTTGGCGAAATGGTACAGCGAGAGAAGGTGCAGAGCCCGGCGATCATCGTCGTGGGCGAAGTCGTGCTGTTGTCCGATGCCGAAGACCGGCTTAGGGCGCTCGCCATGCACGCGGAGGAACAGTTTTGAAAATCGTCACCGGAAATGATCTGAAGACCGGCGCAGTGATTTGGTGGGCAGGTGATGGCTGGTCGATCCATGTGGCCGATGCAGTCGACGCGGGTGAGCATGCTGACGCCCTGGCTCAAACGGAGCAGGCGGCACTCCGGGTGAATGGCGCCTATGTGATCGACGGCGAGGCGACGCCCAATGGCCCGCGTCCGGCGCATATCAAGGAGCGGATCCGTGCGATCGGCCCCACCGTGCGTCCCGATCTCAACCTCAAGCCGGCTGATCCTGCGGCAGGGAGCTGGGTCATATGATGTCGTTCGTCTCTTTTGGTCGCGCGGGCGCGGAAGCGATGCAGCGTTCGGCTACAGGTCTCGATCTCGTTCGCGGCAAGCGGCTGGGGAAAAGCTAAAATGTACCAATATGACAAATATGATCAGTCAATCGTCGACGCCCGCGTGGAGGAATTTCGCGAGCAGACGGCACGCCGTCTCGCAGGCGCGCTGACCGACGATCAGTTCAAGCCGCTACGGCTCAAGAACGGGCTCTATCTCCAGCTTCACGCTTATATGCTGCGGGTCGCGATCCCTTATGGAACGCTGGACAGCCGCCAAATGCGCATGTTGGGCCACATCGCGCGCAAATATGATCGCGGCTACGGCCATTTCACGACCCGCCAGAACATCCAGTACAACTGGATCAAGCTGGAGGAAGCGCCGGATATCCTCGCCGATCTCGCCACCGTCGAGATGCATGCCATTCAAACCAGCGGTGAGAGCATCCGGAACATCTCGTCGGATCAATATGCCGGTGCCGCCGCGGACGAGATTTGCGATCCGCGTCCTTGGGCCGAGCTGCTGCGCCAAGCGACCACGTTCCATCCCGAATTCAGCTACCTGCCGCGCAAGTTCAAGATCGCCTTGACCGCCGCCGAAGAGGATCGCGCAGCGATCCGTCTTCATGATGTCGGACTCAAGCTGGTGAACAACGAACGGGGCGAGCTGGGCTTCGAAGTCTATGTCGGCGGCGGCATGGGGCGCACACCCTTTGTCGCCCCGTTGATTCGTTCATTCCTGCCTGCGGACAATTTGTTCAGCTATCTCGAAGCGGTGCTTCGGGTATGGAACCGCTGGGCGCGACGCGACAATATCCACAAGCAGCGCATCAAGATCCTTGTGCATGAACTCGGCCAGGCCGAGTTCACGCGTCAGGTCGAGGAGGAGTGGCAGGTGATTCTGCCCAATGGTTCCGATGTGCCGCGCGTCGAGTTTGACCGGATTGCCGCTTATTTTCCGGAGCCCCCGTTCGCGACCGGCCTCAGTGACCAGCTCGATCGCAGCGATCCGGATTTCGCGCTGTGGCTTGACCAGAACGTCGCCGCGCACAAGACGCCCGGTTATGCGATCGTCAACATCAGCCTGAAGCCGGTCGGCGGCATTCCCGGTGACATCTCGGCGGATCAGATCGATCTGGTCGCCGATCTCGCCGAGCGGCACAGCTTCGATGAGCTGCGCGCCACGCATGCGCAAAATCTCGTCCTGCCGCATGTCCGCAAGGATGCCCTTTACGGCATCTGGCAGACGCTCCGCGAAGCGGGGCTCGCCGAGCCCAATCTCGATCTGGTCACGGATATCATCGCCTGCCCGGGTCTCGATTATTGCAGCCTCGCCAATGCGCGCTCGATCCCCGTCGCGCAGAAGATCGCGTCGCGTTTCGCCGACCAGGGTCGGCAGCGCGAACTGGGTGAGCTCAAGATCAAAATTTCCGGCTGCATCAATGCCTGCGGCCACCACCACGCGGGGCACATCGGCATTCTTGGCGTCGACCGCAAAGGCACGGAGAATTACCAGCTCCTGCTCGGCGGATCGGGCGCGGAGGATGCCAGCCTCGGCAAAATCACCGGTCCCGGCTTTGACGAGGATGGAATCGTCGACGCAGTTGAAAAGGCGACCGCCGTTTATCTCCGCGAACGCATCGAGGGCGAACGCTTTCTCGATACCTATCGCCGGGTCGGCATGGACCCGTTCAAGGACGCGATCTATGGATAAGGTACTCCGCTTCCGCGACGATGCCGAACATGAAGAACCGGCCGTTTCCCTGGAGGCGTTCCTCGGGCAATCGAACGCGACCGCTGTCCGCATCGAAGCGGGCGAGGACGCCCGCCATCTGATCCCCCATCTCGATCGGGTCGCGCTCGTCGAGATCGATTTTCCGCGTTTTCGCGACGGCCGTGGCTACTCCTCTGCGCGCATCCTCCGCGAGGCGGGCTATAAGGGGGAAATCCGCGCATCAGGCGACGTGCTGGTCGATCAGATGCTGTTCATGCGCCGCTGCGGCTTCGACAGCTTCGCCCCCGATGCGCCGATCGATTCCGAGGTGCTGGATGCCGCGTTGAAGCGCTACGATTTCTTCTATCAGTCGGCTGCTGATGAAGCGGTCCCGGTTTGGAAGCTCCGTCATGGGTGATGCTGCCCGCAAGCTCGATACCATCGACGTGCGTCCAGCTTTTACGCAAGCTGATGCGGATGCGTTGAACGCCCGTTTCGCGGGCGTCGATACGGTCGAGATGCTTCGTACGTTGTTTGCGGAAGCTATGCTGGGTGAAACCGCGGTCGTTTCTTCGTTCGGAACCGAGAGCGCCGTCCTGCTGAGCCTGGTCGCACGCGTGGCTCCGGACACGCCCATCGTTTTCGTCGATACGCTCAAAATGTTTCCAGAAACGCTGGAATATCGCGAAACGCTGCTCGATCATCTCGGCATGCACAACCGCAGGATGATCACGCCGGATCCTGCCGCCCTGGCGAAGAAGGATGAGACGGGTCTGCGCTGGTCCTACGATCCGGACGGCTGCTGCGAGATCCGCAAGGTCGAACCGCTGGCGCGCGCCAAGCAGGGGCTCGATAGCTGGATTTCCGGACGCAAGGCGTTTCAATCGCAGACACGGGCCAATCTGCCGCGCTTCGAGATCGAGGATGGCCGCCTCAAGGTCAATCCGCTGGGCGATTGGGTCAAAGCCGATCTCGATGCCTATTTCGAGGAGCACAAGCTTCCGCGTCACCCGCTCGAATCGCAGGGGTACCTTTCGATCGGCTGCGCGCCCTGCACGAGCATCGTCAAGCCGGGTGAAGACCCGCGCGCGGGCCGCTGGCGGGGCTGGGACAAGGTGGAATGCGGCATTCACGGTGAGGTGATCACGCATCCCGATGATGATCCCGCTAACGAGCCGGTATTCTAGGCTCAGGACCTATTAAAGGAGCCTCTATCGCGGTCCTCCGAAGGGAGCGGCACGTGCGTGCTGTGGCGGCGCTTCAGGGTCGCGAACCGGCGAAAACCTACAGGTAGAGCTTGGAGTTGATCGGAATACCGGCTGCGCGGCAATGGCTCTCATAGTGGTTGATGAACCACCACACGTCTGCCGTCATGGCGAATTTGCCTTCTTCGTCATAGAAGTCGATCGGACCCTGCATCCAGCCGAACAGCTTCACACCCGTTGGGCAGTCCGTCGATAAAGTATGGCTTTCGCCGGGTACCTCAAGGATGAGTCCATGGGGCGAGGCCACCCAGTCATATTCTAGGTAACGGACGCTACCCTCGAGGCAGACCATCATGATGGTGCCGCGATGGAGATGGGTACCGATAACGCCCGGTCCCTTGACCCACAAAATGTTGGAGAAAATGCCTTGTCTCACATCGAAGGCAAGATGCTTGATCGCTGCGTTATCGCCGAACGGCACCCACGGACTCTCAACGTCGCTTTGCGCATCGATATAGCGCCCGCCAGGGCTCAGGCGATCGACCAGTGCCTTGTGTTCAAAGCCAATATCAACGACTTCGGCCTTTGACGAAGGCGGCGCGGTCATAACTTTCATACCAACTCTCCTTGTTGGGCCGGGGCTACGCCTCGGCCTCAGCCTGCCGGCAGCGTTGAACGGAGTGCGGAATGCGCATGCTCTATCCAGGGAACGCTCATTGCAGGATAGGCCGGTGAGCGCTTGATCCTGGATGCAGGGCGACCGGACGAGGGTGCAATTCCACTGCTGCGGATGCAACTTTACGACAATGCGTAGCCCAACTGAACTGGCAGGACTCACTTTAAGTCGAAAAGAGCCTCGCGGTTCGTAACCCGATACTCCACTATCGACAGGCACCGGACGAAGAGAATGGGGTTCGAACAAGGGCGTCACGTGCTAAACCGGCCGGCGTTCCGCCCGTGTCAAACTGTCCTGGCAAACCCCGGCGGACAGCCGCCCTCAGCCATTTCCAAGCCAGCAAATGAAAGCCCATCGCATTACAGGCGCCTGATCCCACGGCCAAAATGAAGGTTCGATCGATTGTTTTCTTTTGCCGGGCAGTGTGGGAAAAGAAGCGGGGAGAGCGTGCGAGATGCCAGTTTCCATCCAGTATTTCAGCACGTCTACGGTGCCGCCTCAACGCCGCCTAAAGTATTGGAATCAAGTCGCGGCGACGGTTTCGACCGGTCTTTCGATCGATAGCGGTAACTTAGAGTTCAACGGTCATCTCCAGAGTTGGCAACTCGGCGAGGTTACCGTGTTCCGAGCCAATGCAGAGCCCTCGGTTGTCCACCGCGCGCCGGTGCATAGCGGCGAAGAACGATTGCTCGTCCATCTGATGACGCGGGGCGTATGCGAGCAGCGGCAGCGCGGTTGCGAAACGCTGCTGCGGCCAGGCGATTTCTCCGTTTGCACTCGGACATCTGCCGCGCGTCTGGCGACGAATGCGCACGAGATGCTGGTGATGGAGGTAGCACGCCACGCGTTGGAGAGCCGCGTCGCGGACCTCGACTGCCATCTCGGCTGTCCGACGCCGGGAACGTCCCCCGCCGCGCATAGCTTCGCCCAGTTCATCACCGCCCTTTGGCGCGAAGCCGCAATTGCCTCGGGACCTCGCGATCCCGCCTGGGAAGACGATGCATCTACCATCCTATTGGACCTGCTGGGCCTAGCGCTGCGGAGCACCAAACGCGGAGTTTCCTCTTGTGATACTCAGGTGCAGGCGCGGTTGAAATCCATAGTCGAGACCCGCATCGGCGATCCCGGTCTGAATGTGGTGCTCATTGCCGACGAACTGGGCGTGTCCGTGAGGAGCGTGCAAAACTGGTTCTCGTCGATGCAGACGACAGCCCGTCACTATATCCTCCGCCGTCGCCTCGAGCGCGCCGCGGAGCTGCTCGCCACTGACCCCGCCATCAATATCACCACGCTCGCGATCGACCTCGGCTTCAACGATCCGGCCTATTTCGCGCGCTCCTTTCGCAGCGCCTTCGGCCTCACGCCGAGCGCCATGCGGCGGAATGATCGAGCTGGCGGTACGGCGTGATGTAATTCACACCAGGCCTTCAACTGATTAGGGCGGCGTTCTGTCAATTTGCTCCACTGCGACTTGGGATGTCGTTTCCGATTATGAAGATGATGCCGCTGATGATCCGATGATCATCCACCCGTGGTACGCCATGCGAGAGCGGGAAATACGGCTCGACCCAGCGTATCTACGCCTCCGGCAGCCAGATCAAATCACTCATGGCGACGACTCCTCGCGCCCCATTGAATCAACCAATCGCCATCATCACAAATGAATTAATGGGTCCTCAGCCTAGCGATAGCTTCTGACCGGTATGGGCGAGATTAGCCACTAGCACTCCCCCATCATCTTGCTATGACCGGCGCGATGGTCGGAAGAGCTTTCGCGCCTTTGATTGCCTCGCTGCTTCCGATCCTGCTTGCCGGCTGCATCCCCTCGCCTGCGCGGCCTCATCGTCCTGCGCCGCTGCCGCCCAGCAGGCCTGCACCACCACTGCCGCCTCCAGCCGCCGCTCCGCCGCTGCCATCGAGTGATCAGCCGCCCGAACCTGCCCCACGTTACGAGCCTCCGGTGGCAGCGGCGCCCGCCGCACCGCCGGCGTGGATCGTGAAGCCTGTCACGCCCGACGCGGTGACCATCACGGCCACCAGCTATTTGGTGAAGCGCGGCGACACGCTCAGCCATATCGCTAATCTCACGGGCGCCTCTGCCGACATGATTGCGCACGAAAATGGCATCAAGCCGCCCTTTGTCGTGAAAGCAGGCCAGAAGCTAAAAATTCCGGCCGGCCGCTACCATTTGGTCAAGAAGGGCGAGAGCGGCATCGCCATCGCCCGCGCCTATGGCGTCGACTGGTCCAAGGTCGCCACCATGAACCATCTCGAGGAGCCGTTCGTTCTGCGGGAGGGGCAGCGCCTGCTTCTGCCTTCGGCGCAGGAAGCAGCCAATATGACGCTCGAACAACGGGCTGAAGCTTTCCGGCTCGATATCGACGATATCGTTACCGGCGGCGAGCCTGCACTGGCCGAGAATGCCGCGCCCGCTCCGCCGACGCCGAGCCCGGCGAAACCAATCTCGGCCACCACGACGGTTGCCACGCCCAGCGCCGATTTCGGCGGCCAGTTTTCCTGGCCCATCGAGGGCAAGATTGTTCGCCGCTTTGGGGATCTGGGCGATGGCCGCCGCAATGACGGCATCAACATCGCAGCCGCTATCGGCACCCCGATCCGAGCGGCCGCCGACGGTGTGGTCGCCTATGTCGGCACCGACGTCGCCATTTATGGCGGCCTGGTTCTGATCAAGCATGGCAATGGCTGGCTCACCGCTTATGGCCACTGCCAGCAGATCGTCGTCACCCGCGGGCAATCGGTGAAGAAGGGCGATGCGATCGCCACCGTCGCCGAAGCCGGGCTGGCCTCGGAAGACCAGCTCCATTTCGAGATCCGCAAGGGCCGCACCCCGGTCGATCCGCGTGAGCATCTGGCCAATCAGTAAGCTACGCGGCATTTAGCGTGGGCAGAATAGTGGGAGGTGACATTTCCTCCTGAAATCCCTATGTGCGCGGCCACATCATGGCATTGGAAATTCCCACCCCGCCCAAGGTCGGCATGGTTTCGCTCGGCTGCCCGAAGGCGCTGGTCGACAGCGAACGCATCCTCACCAAGCTGCGGTCGGACGGCTATGGCCTTTCGCCCGATTATGAAGGCGCCGATGTCGTGCTCGTCAACACCTGCGGCTTCCTCGACAGCGCCAAAGAGGAAAGCCTCGAAGCCATCGGCGAGGCGATCGCAGAAAATGGTCGCGTGATCGTCACCGGCTGCATGGGCAATGAGGCCGATATTATCCGCGCCAGGTTCCCCGATGTGCTCGCGGTAACTGGCCCGCATCAATATGAGGCGGTGGTCGGCGCGGTGCACGAGGCGGCTCCGGTCGCGCCTTCACCCTATGTCGATCTGGTGCCCGAGGCGGGTTTGAAGCTGACCCCGCGCCATTACAGCTATCTGAAGATCTCCGAAGGCTGCAATCATCGCTGCTCCTTCTGCATCATTCCGTCGATCCGCGGCGATCTCGTCAGCCGGCGCCCCGACGCCATCCTGCGCGAGGCCGAGAAGCTGGTCGCGGCCGGCACCAGGGAACTGCTGGTCATCAGCCAGGATACGTCGGCCTATGGCGTCGATCTCAGGCACAAGCCATTCTCGCTCAAGAACGGGGGCGAGGTGCGCGCGCATATGACCGATCTCGCGCGCGAACTGGGCAAGCTCGGCGCCTGGGTCCGGCTTCACTATGTTTACCCCTATCCGCATGTCGATCAGATCATCCCGCTGATGGCCGAAAGGCTCGTGCTTCCCTATCTCGACATCCCCTTTCAGCATGCCTCGCCGGCGGTGCTGAAGGCGATGAAGCGCCCCGCCAACGAAGCCAAGGTTCTCGAACGCCTCGCCACTTGGCGCGCACAAGTTCCTGATATCACCATCCGCTCGTCCTTCGTGCTCGGCTTTCCGGGAGAGACCGAGCAGGATTTCCAATATCTGCTCGACTGGATGGAAGAAGCTCAGCTGGACCGTGTCGGCGCCTTCCGCTTCGAGCCGGTTCAAGGCGCCGCCGCCAATGATCTTGCCGGCGCGGTTCCTGAAGAGCTTAAAGAGGAACGCTACGCGCGGTTCATGGAGAAGACTGCCGCCATATCCGCCGCCAAGCTCACGGCCAAGATCGGCCGCAGGCTCGATGTGATTATCGATGCGGTGGATGGGGATGGTGGCGCCACCGGCCGCTCACAGGCCGACGCGCCGGACATCGATGGCGAGGTTCATCTGCGCGACGCGGCAGGCCTCAAGCCGGGCGATATCGTTCCGGTTGTGATCGAGGATGCCGACGAACATGACCTGTTCGGCGTGCCAGCGGTTGAACTCACCCCGAACCGATAATTGCCGCTTGGCGCTCGCCGCAAGCTGGTGCGGATGCGAGTCGTTATCACAAGGTCGCTCATTCCTCCTCGCGGTGATGCGCATCGCATTGTCCCAAGTGACAGCGATGGGTAAAGGGCTGGTCAATGACAGACTTTGCTTCGCTCCTCGTCGCCGATCGCGGGCAGACGGCCCGCCTTCTCCACCCCGTCGACAAGGCGGGATTTGAAGAGTGGGTGAAAGGGCAGCCCGAGCGCGTCCGTACCGCAGCCGCCGCGCAACGCTTTGCCGCCAAGGGCTTCGAACTCGCGATCTTGCCGGGTGAAGCGGCAGATGATTGGTCGGTCGCGCTTGGGGTCGCCAATGTCGCGGAGCTTTCGCCCTGGTGCCTTGCGAAAGCAGGCGGAAGCCTTCCCGACGGCAATTATCGATTGGCTCAGGGCAGCGCCGGGCCGGCCGCGCTCGGCTGGCTGCTCGCTCAGCACCGCTTTGACCGATACCGCAGCGAAAACGATCCGCGCCAACAGGCGGTGTTGCTGAGCAATGAGCCCGCAGCGATCGAGGAGCATGTCCGCATCGCCGAAGCGGTGGCGCTGGTGCGTGACATGGTGGATACGCCGGCGGCAGACCTGGGGCCTGCGGAGCTTGCCGAAGCTGTGGAAGCACTGGGGCGCGAAAGCGGCGCAAGCGTCACGGTTACGCAGGGTGATGCGCTCGCGGCCTATCCCATGATTGCCGCCGTAGGGCGCGCTGCGTCGCGCGAGCGTGCGCCGCGACTCGTCGAATTGCTCTGGGGCGATCCTGCACATCCGCGGGTCGCGATTATCGGCAAGGGCGTCTGCTTTGATTCGGGCGGCCTTGACATCAAGCCTTCCTCCGCGATGCTGCTGATGAAGAAGGATATGGGCGGCGCCGCCCATGCGATCGCGCTTGCCCGGCTGGTAATCGGCGCGCGCTTGCCCATTCAGCTTCACCTTTTGATTCCCGCGGTGGAGAATGCCGTGTCCGGCAACGCTTTCCGCCCCGGCGACGTTCTTAGCAGCCGCAAAGGCGTGGCTGTAGAAATTGGCAATACCGATGCCGAAGGCCGTCTGATCCTTGCCGATGCGCTGACCAAGGCGGCAGAAGACAATCCCGTCCTTATGATTGACTTCGCGACGCTGACCGGCGCTGCCCGGGTCGCGCTGGGGCCGGACCTGCCCGCTCTCTTTGCCAACAGCGACGCTCTTGCCGACGATCTCGCCACTGCTGCAAAGGCCACGGAAGATCCCTTGTGGCGCCTGCCATTGTGGAAGCCTTATGCGGATATGCTCAAATCGAGCATCGCCGACATCAACAATGCTGGAGAAGGGGGGATGGCGGGCGCCGTGACCGCCGCGCTGTTTCTTGAAAAATTTGTTCCCAAGGAAATTGAGTGGGCGCATCTCGATACCTTCGCCTGGCGGCCCGCGGCCAAACCTGGCAGGCCCAAAGGTGGCGACGCGCTGGGGCTGCGTGCGATTTACGCGCTATTACGCGCCCGTTTCGGATAATCTTTTTCGCTAAGCCTTTGTGAAACATTTATCCTGAGGGATCGAATTTTTTTCCTGATCGTTACGGTCCATCACAGGGAGCGGAATTATCCCCTGAAGGTGGGAAATTATGGGACAAGTCGGTAGGATCAGCGGGAAGAGCCTCATCGGCGAGTGGATGGGAACCTTGGTCGGTTATGTAAGGTCAGGCAAACCCGACCTGACCAATCGACAGATGGCGCTCCTGATGCTGGTCTACGAGACGAACGGGCCGCACACCGTGCGGGGCTTGGCGCAGAAGCTGGGTGTTTCGAAACCGGTCGTTACACGCGCCTTGAATACCTTGGCTACGCTCGGCTATCTCCGCCGCGAACGCGACGAGGCCGACGGCCGTAACATCTTCGTCGCGCGGACGGAGTCAGGGGCTGAGTTTCTTGAAGCATTTGGAAGCCTTATCGCGCACGCCGGCCACGGCGATCACGACAAGCGCAGATTCGTCTCACCCTGAGCGGTTCCGGCTGGCAGGACGCTCGCGGCGATTTGACCCGCGCACCCACGCCGTGCGCAAGGACGTTGCCGACATCGCATTGGCAGGCGGCATTTTCGCGCCGCACTATGCGCGTCCGGAAGCCAGATCGGTTTCGGTCGCCGCTTGCGCCTTGTACCCGGCGCCTCAACAAGACGCGCCCGCAGGATCGCAGCTGTTGTTTGGTGAAGCCTTCCACGTGCTTGATATCGCGGGCGGATGGGCCTGGGGCTATTGCGTGCACGATCATTATGTCGGCTATGTTCCTGACGAAGCGTTGGGCCGCCCCATGAAGGCCACGCATTTTGTCTCCGCGAACGCCGCGCCGCTATTCTCGACAGCTGACATAAAATCCTGCGTGAAGATGACACTCAGCCTGGGGGCGCGCCTTGCCGGCAGCATCGAGGGAGATTTCCTCGCCACTGAACAAGGGTGGGTACACCGTCATCACGTCGCGCCGATCAGCACCACCTTCAACGATCCGGTCGCGACGGCCGAACGACTGATCGGCGCACCTTATCTATGGGGCGGGCGTGGTGCTGGCGGCGTCGATTGCTCGGGGCTCGTACAACTTGCACTGGAACTGGCCGACATTGAATGCCCCCGCGACAGCGACCAGCAACGGGCCACGCTTGGAATCGAGGTCGATGAGGGCGAGCCGTTGCAGCGCGGCGACCTCATTTTCTTTCCAGGCCATGTCGGTTTCATGGCGGATGACAGCCACCTTCTCCATGCGAATGCCTGGTGGATGGCGGTAGTTGTGGAGCCGTTGAGTGATGTGGTTGACCGGCTGCGCCCCAATCACGATCGACCGATCCTGGCCATCCGCAGGCTTGAAGCATGACCGTCAAGCTCTTCATCGATGGCGCCTCCGGAACGACCGGGATCGATATTCGCGATCGGCTGTCCGGTCGGCAAGACATTGTGCTTCAGGTCTTGCCTGAACAGCATCGCAAAGATCCATCGGCACGGCGCGACGCGCTTAACGCGGCCGATGCGGTCCTCCTCTGCCTGCCGGACGACGCTGCGCGCGAGGCGGTCGGCCTCATCGAAAATGCGGCAGTGAAGGTAATCGACGCCTCTACCGCTCATCGCATCGCCTCAGGCTGGGCCTATGGCTTTGCGGAGCTTGAGCCCGGGCAACGCCAGCTGCTCTCCACCGCATCCCGCATATCCAACCCCGGATGTTATCCCACCGGCTTCCTCGCGCTGGTAAGACCGCTCGTGCGTGAAGGCCTCTTGCCCGCGGACTGGCCTTATACCGTCAATGCTATCTCCGGTTATTCTGGCGGCGGAAAAACGATGATTGCCGAATTCGAGCAGTCAGCAGAGCCTGACTCGGCGCAAACGGCGTTCCGCATCTACGGGCTGACGCTGGCACATAAGCATGTACCGGAGATGCAGCAGCATGGGGGGCTTATGCACCCTCCCCTGTTCGCTCCCGCCGTCGCACGCACCTACAGCGGCATGATCGTCGAAATCCCGCTTCAACTTACGGCGATGCCGACCAGCGCTACGCCCGCCGCGCTACGCGAAGCTCTTGCAGCGGCCTACGAGGGCAGCCGGATCATCTCCGTCCAGACCGGGGATGAGCTTGCCGTGCTTACGCTCGAGCGCTGCGCGGGAACGGATCGGCTTGAGCTGTTCGTCTTCGGCAGTTCCGACGGTGCTCAGGTTCGGCTCGTCGCCGTGCTGGACAATCTGGGCAAGGGCGCCGGGGGTGCGGCCGTCCAGAACCTCAACATCGCGATGGGATTAGAAGAAACCGTCGGGCTGCGGCTGTGAGCGAAGCGGCCGGAAACCTGATTAAGCTGGCCGGCACGATCATCGTCATGCAGGAGCTTCGGGATTCGGCGCCGCATATCCTGATGCTGGAGCGGGCTGCCAGCATGGCCTTTGCACCCGGTGCGCTCGTCTTTCCTGGAGGAGGCGTTGAAAACCGCGATCTGGAGTTAGCCGAAAAGCTGCTACCGCCCGAACGCCTTGCAGAACATGAAGAAGCTGCTTGCCGAATAGCCGCGATCCGCGAGACGATCGAAGAGGCTGGCCTCGCGATCGGGATCCATCCCTATCCGGATCCGGAAACCTTAGCATCCCTCCGAGCAGCGCTGCAGGGAGGGGAACGATTTGCGTCTCTACTGGAGCATTTCGGATTATCGCTGCAGCCCGAAATACTGACGCCATTCGCGCGCTGGCGCCCCGCTGCAGATATCGCCCGCCGCTACGATACGCGCTTTTACTTGGCCAAGGCTCCGCCCAATGCCGAAGCTATTGCTGATGGCGGCGAAAGCGTGCGCGCATTATGGGCAACGGCAACCGCGCTGCTCGATGACGCCGAGGCGGGGCACCATGCCATCATCTTCCCGACCCGGTGCAACCTCGAGCGATTGGCGCCGTTTAACAGCCTTGCTGAAGCCGAGGCCAATGGGGCCCTCTTCGCGCATCATATTGCGAGCGGCCGGATGGAAATGCGCAACGGGACGAAATGGCTCTGCATAGATGAAGGCATAGGTTATCCTGTGACTGCACGACCTGCCGACCAGATCAGCCGCGGCTGACGATGCGCACGCCGGTGGTCGTGCTGGTCTTACTGGCCGCCGTCATCGTTATCGTCCTGCTCACCGCGGCCCGGGCCCCGCTATCTACCTTCAATATGCTGGTGGCCAAGGACGCGGGCTCAAAGCGTCTTCTGACCAACGTGGCGTATGGCAGCATGCCGCGCCAGACGCTTGATATCTATGTGCCGACCGCACGCCCGGCCGCGAGGCCGCTGCCGGTGATCATATTCTTCTACGGCGGCGCGTGGACTGCCGGGGATCGCGCAGATTATGGCTTTGTCGGCCGCGGCTTGGCTGCAAAGGGTTTTGTCGTCGTAATTCCTGACTATCGCCTCGTACCCGAAGCTCGTTTTCCGGCCTTCGTGGAGGATGCGGCCGCATCGGTGCGATGGGTGCGCGCCCATATCGGCGCTGTGGCAGGCGGAGATCCCGATCGGATCATTGTCTCCGGGCACTCGGCGGGCGCCTATAATGCAGCGATGCTTGCTGTCGATCCGCGCTGGCTAGGCCGCGATCATGCTGCGATCCGTGGCTTCATCGGCTTAGCGGGGCCCTATGATTTCGCGCCATTCGATGATCCGGCCGCAATCGCTGCCTTTGGCCAGTGGCCTGACGCGCGTGAAACCCAGCCGGTCGCCGTGGCGGCACGTGGCGCGCCGCCCGCCCTGCTTGCTTCCGGCGACGAGGATGGACGCGTGCGCCCTCGCAACAGCGACGCGCTGGCGGAGGTTTTGACCCGGCTCGGCACCATAGTCGAACGCCGACGCTACGCCGGCATCGATCATGTTCGCATATTGGTCGACCTCGCAAAGCCATTGCGCGGCCGGGCCCCCATATTCGATGATGTGGTCGCGTTCGCTCACGCCGTCACCGGAACGTCGCAGGAACAGAAACGTTCTTTCATGACCGAGAGAGGAACCATGCGATGAATAGCGGAAGCACAGACAAGCCCGTCGCGAGCGGCGGTGTTCGTGATGCGCATGACGCAGAGGACAATAGCCGGCTCAAACGTAACCCGGCCGATGAGGACGCAAAGCTGGACGTGGCGCTTGACGAAAGCTTTCCGTCCTCCGATGCGCCCTCCAATACGCAGCCGGGCAAGGGCAAGGATCCCGCGCCGTCTTCGGGTTTTGACGAAGAATCGGAGCGTCTGCGCGGGCGAATTCATGCCACCGACTGACCGGCAAGCATCAGCCTAGCATTTTGGAGAGGGCCGCTTCGGCGGCCCTCTTTTTGTTAGCATTGTCCACAGCCTCGGGAACTCGACAATATTTTTTATATTGCATCGCAGCAATTTCCATGCAGGCTGTCAGCTGGGAATCGGCGCCGTTAAGCCATTGGAAACCAAGTTGGGCGCATGATTCCCTTGAGTTTGGGGCAAAGGGCAAGACTGCGATGGCAAACTCTAAAAGACCGGCCGAGGGCGCTATGACACTGGCGGAGATGAAAGAATTCGCCAGTTTCCCTGCGGCTACGCAACGTTATATCAGGCGGTCTCTCGACGTGGGGCTCGATCGGGAAGATGCGATGACACGCTGGTCGCGCGATGTGATCGAAGCGGCGAGCATCCGTGCGCAGACCAAGATCTATGCGCGAATCGACCACATCCGCGAATATGTGCCTGACGACAGCGGCCTGGATGCGGTGGAGCCATTCTTCGCGCCACTGGTTACCATGTCGGCCTTCGACCTGGGGCAGGACCGGCTCAACAGCTTCAGCGCTTATCGCTTCCTGTACGAACGGCTGATCGGGGCCAATGTGCGGCCCTGGTTGCCCGGCGCCTTCTGCGCCGCAGCCGCGCTTCCGCACCTTCATCCCGAGAAGCGGCGCGTGCTGCTTCAGTCGATCAGCGAAGCGGCGGCCACGGCGCCGGGCTGGTCGAGCCGTGAGCCGGTCTTCTACCCCGAGTGGGTCGACAAGGTCGAAACCCGCCTGGCGAATTGAGGGTGCGGGAGTCGTGAGGCTCCCGCATATCCGAACTCAGCCCTTGGCGTGTGACCGGCCTTCGGCTTCCGCTTTTTCGAGTTCCTCGCGCTCGGGACCATCCAGCGCTTCTTTCGCATCCCGAGCTTCGGCTTTGACCTTATCCTGATCCTTGGCGTGCTTGGTTACGGCTTCGTCATATTCGCGGGCGGCATCGTAATTGCCTTCGCCCTGCAGTTCTTTGCCCATGTCTGCCTCCTCGGCCCGCCCGCCTCGCTTGAACGGCTCAGGCGGGGGTTGGTTTCCCGGGTGGATGGAGCGGCCGCGGCCGAGAAGCCTGACACCTTGCCCGGCTCGGCTTTTTGAAGCGAGGCTCACGTCGCGCCTTGCAGGACGAGGCTCCGCTCGCCATTTCCTATCAGGCGTTAGCGCGCTTGCCCTCTCAGAACAAATCTGGAACATTCGAACCCATGAGTCTGACCCATATCAGCGTCCGTGGTGCCCGCGAGCATAATCTCAAGGATATCTCGGTCGAGATCCCGCGCGATACGCTGACGGTGATTACCGGCCTTTCCGGCTCAGGCAAGTCGAGCCTGGCGTTCGATACGATCTATGCCGAAGGCCAGCGCCGCTACGTCGAGTCGCTTTCGGCTTATGCCCGCCAGTTTCTGGAGCTGATGCAGAAGCCGGACGTCGATCATATCGAGGGCCTCAGCCCCGCCATCTCGATCGAGCAGAAAACGACCAGCCGCAACCCGCGCTCGACGGTCGCGACCGTCACCGAGATTTACGATTATATGCGCCTGCTGTGGGCGCGCGTCGGCATTCCCTATTCGCCGGCCACCGGCCTGCCGATCGCGGCGCAGACGGTCAGCCAGATGGTCGATCGCCTGCTCGCGCTGCCCGAGGGCACGCGGCTCTACCTGCTGGCGCCGGTCGTGCGCGGCCGCAAGGGCGAGTATCGCAAGGAGCTGGCGGAGTGGCAGAAGGCGGGCTTCACCCGCGTCCGCATCGATGGCGAGCTGTACGAGATCGAAAACGCCCCAGCGCTCGACAAGAAGTACAAGCATGACGTCGAGGTCGTGGTCGATCGCGTCGTTATCCGCGAAGGCGTCGGCACGCGGCTGGCGGACAGCCTCGAGACCGCGCTCAAGCTTGCCGATGGGCTCGCTTATGCCGACCTTGCGGATGGTCCTGTACCCCCTCTCCCCGGTGGGGAGAGGGTCGGGGAGAGGGGGAGCGAGGCAGAGCCGAGCGCCCAGACCTCGGATATGGAGACCCTCACCCAACCCTCTCCCGAACGGGAGAGGGCTAAGGGGAACATGAAGGGCGCCGAGATCCCGGCCAACCGCATCATCTTCAGCGAGAAGTTCGCCTGCCCGGTCTCCGGCTTCACGATCGCCGAGATCGAGCCGCGGCTCTTCTCGTTCAACGCGCCGCAGGGCGCCTGCCCCACCTGCGACGGCCTCGGCGAACGGCTCTATTTCGATCCGGCGCTGGTCGTCCCCAACGAGAATCTCTCGATCAAGCAGGGCGCGGTGGTGCCCTGGGCCAAGTCCAACCCGCCCAGCCCTTATTATATGCAGGTGCTGGCGAGCCTCGCGCGCGAATATGGCTTCAGACTCGAAACCCCCTGGAACAAGCTTCCGGACGAGGTCGTCGACATCATCCTCTACGGCTCCAAGGGCAAGCCCGTCACCCTCACCTTCATCGACGGCCGCAAGAGCTATGACGTCCGCAAGCCGTTCGAGGGCGTGATCAACAATCTCAACCGCCGCATGCTCTCGACCGAGAGCGCCTGGATGCGCGAGGAGCTGGGCAAGTTCCAGTCCTCCGCCCCGTGCGAGACCTGCGGCGGCGCCCGCCTCAAGCCCGAGGCGCTGGCGGTCAAGGTCGCGATGTCGACCATCGCCGATGCCGCGCGGCTCTCGGTCGCGGACGCGCTCGCCTTCTTCTCGACGCTTGCGGACAAGCTCAACGACCAGCAGCGCCAGATCGCCGAACGCATCCTCAAGGAGATCGTCGAGCGGCTCGGCTTCCTCAACAATGTCGGCCTCGAATATCTCAATCTCGATCGCACCTCGGGCACGCTCTCGGGCGGCGAGAGCCAGCGCATCCGCCTCGCCAGCCAGATCGGCTCGGGCCTTTCGGGCGTGCTCTACGTGCTCGACGAGCCCTCGATCGGCCTCCACCAGCGCGACAATGACCGGCTGCTCGTCACGCTGCGCCGGCTGCGCGATCTCGGCAACACCGTCATCGTCGTCGAGCATGACGAGGATGCGATCCGCACCGCCGACCATATCATCGACATGGGGCCGGGCGCGGGCGTCCATGGCGGCGCGGTCGTCGCCGAAGGCAAGCTCGCCGACATCATCGGCAACGAAGCCAGCCTCACCGGCGATTATCTCGCCGGCCGCCGCGCCGTCCCCCTGCCGCCCAGGCGCCGCAAGGGATCGGGCAAGAAACTCACCGTCCACAATGCCCGCGCGAACAATCTGCGCGACGTCACCGCCGCCGTCCCGCTCGGCACCTTCTGCTGCATCACCGGCGTCTCGGGCTCGGGCAAATCCAGCTTCACGATCGACACGCTCTACGCCGCCGCCGCGCGCCAGCTCAACGGCGCGCGCCTCCCCGCCGGCCATCATGAGAAGATCACCGGGCTCGAGCATCTCGACAAGGTGATCGACATCGATCAATCCCCGATCGGCCGCACCCCGCGCTCGAACCCCGCCACCTATACCGGCGCCTTCACCCATATCCGCGACTGGTTCGCGGGGCTGCCCGAGGCGCAGGCGCGCGGCTACAAGCCGGGCCGCTTCAGCTTCAACGTCAAGGGCGGGCGCTGCGAGGCGTGCCAGGGCGATGGCGTGCTCAAGATCGAGATGCACTTCCTGCCCGACGTCTACGTCACCTGCGATGTCTGCCACGGCAAGCGCTACAACCGCGAGACGCTGGAAGTGACCTTCCGCGGGCGCTCGATCGCCGACGTGCTCGACATGACGGTGGAGGACGCCGCCGAATTCTTCAAGGCGGTCCCGCCGATCCGCGACAAGATGAACATGCTGGTCGAGGTCGGCCTCGGTTACGTCAAGGTCGGCCAGCAGGCGACCACCCTGTCAGGCGGCGAGGCCCAGCGCGTCAAGCTCGCCAAGGAACTCAGCCGCCGCGCCACCGGCAACACGCTCTACATCTTGGACGAGCCCACCACCGGCCTGCATTTCGACGACGTCCGCAAGCTCCTCGAAGTCCTCCATCGGCTCGTCGAGCAGGGCAACAGCGTGGTCGTGATCGAGCATAATCTCGACGTCATCAAGACCGCCGACTGGATCATCGACCTCGGCCCCGAAGGCGGCGTCAAGGGCGGCATGATCGTGGCCGAAGGCACGCCCGAACAGGTGGTGGCGGTGAAAGGCAGCTACACCGGCCATTATCTCAAGCCGCTGCTGGAGCGCAGCCCGGTCGCGGATTTCACGCTCACCGCGCCCAAGCCGAAAGCGCGGCGGGGGAAGGTCAAGGAGCCGGAAGCTGAGGCGGCGGAGTGACAAACCTTCCCTGTTGGGGAGAAGGATACGAAGCCTTGGCAGTTCTGCTGCCTAGGCGAAGTTGGATGAGGGGATCCTCGACGTGAGTTCATATCGCCCCGAGTTCGAGGAGGCGTTACGTCTTTTCGGCGGCGCTGCGGAACAGGCGCGGAACCTCTTCATCCTTCATGCCGACGCCGATCTCGACTATATGGAAAAGCGGATCAGGCATGAAAGCGCAGGCGAATATGGCGTCGCGGCCCTCAAAACCCAAAGCTAAGGCAATCCCGCTCGCGGACGCCGCCGACATCGAACGTCGTCGTCAGGAAAGCGGGATCACGGAAATCCCGCGCAACAGCGGCAAGCGCCGCACGCAAAGCAAGAAGGCGCTGCTGAAGGCCATCGAGAGCGCCGGGGGGAGGAAGCAGCTTCACAGGGCATTATCTCAAGCCGCTGCTGGAACGCAGCCCGGTCGCGCATTTCGCACTGACTGCGCCCAAACCGAAGGCCCCGCGGAGATGAAGGATCTCGAATCGGTAGCAGCAAAATGATATTAGGATTGGGGGCATCGAAATGAAGGAGAGCGCGTATGTCTGATGAAGGAATTAAAAGACGCGCGCTTGCTACTTTTCTGAGTCGCAATAGCGTTAGCGATACGCAGCCATTACCGCTAATTCATACAACGCGCTCGTATAATATAGGATCCATAAAGGATACAAACGAACTTCTCCCCGTCCGATGCGATGTATTCCATGAAGACCTTCTTTATATGTTCGTAGGAAGACCCGCATACAAGAGAACAGACAGCGGCTCACAAGCCGAATACTGGGAGCTTCCTTGTTGCTTTTTATTTAATGACCTAGTGGGAGCCGATTTTAAGAGGGTCTATCCGTTTGACAGTGGGGCTTTCAAAGGCAGACGATATCCAGAATATATTGGCCTGATGCCAATGGAGCAGTTCGAAGCAAACTCTAATGCGGCACCGGGGCGGATCATTTCTGCATTCTTTGGCTCGTCTGAGAGATACTTTTCTGGAAAAGCTAAAGATAAGGATGCGTTTGAAGAAGAATTTAATCTGGGCATTTTGGAAACAGAGGTAAGAGCCTTAAGACGGCTGGCGAGCGATGGCACTCCATCAAGCTTCGATGATCGCCGATTTACTATTGAGATTCAACTTGAGCAGAAGATTGATTTTAAGTCTCATCCGCCTAATGCTGTAGTTCTACCGTCGATTTATCTTAGAGATCCACTTATTAAGTCTAAGATAGTTGATGAATGGCACGCCCATCCGATCACCTATGAGGTGTTTAGTCTTAGCTTATCGGCCTATGATGGCATTATATATAGTAAAGTGAAAGATTATTTGGAATCTAGGAATCTGATATGACGGTTTGGACTCTATCAGATTATTTGTCTCCTGCCGCATGCGCTCCAACATTCATTATTCCAATTTTTACCCGGCATGGATCGAATGAACTGTTCGCTCAAAATTTGGATTTCAATGGATCTATTAAGGAATTTAGAATTATAGATCCGAGATTATTTTACTCCGTTCCCGAGTTGGCGATGCCAATTACTAAATCTATTGGTGATAATGGCATTTTGGCCTATTGGAAAGAAGATGGTGGGGTAATCGTCGGCGAATCACGTCAGCTCGAAAATTTGCTTTCCGGATATATCACTGATGATCCATTTGCAGATTTAGAAATCGGTACATTCTTAAAAGATGACGATAGATGCATGTCTGCTATCGATGAAATTGTTAATCTTTTGCCAGATCGCGAAATTGCGCAATGTTGGCGCCTACAGGAGGTGGCTGCCGTAGCCAGACCTTTCAGCTTCGACGATGATCAGCCGAATGCGGATCAAACTGCAGATGATCGTGAACAAGATTTTCGAAGCTTACTGACTGAGCAAGACACCTCAAAGTGGGTGGATAAATGGCTCAAGCTTTGGGGAAGTCGCTATAGGGGATCAGAACTTGAGGAACTCGCGTTCTGGTGGACCGATCTCGGTCCTGGAAAAGAAGAACTGGCTAGCCCCGTATATTTATCCTTAGCACGCCAAGGAAGAGATAAGAGGCTTGCAGAATATGCGTTATCTTGGTTGTCACACTCAACACTGTCTACTCCAAACTGGGCGACAATATGGCTCGCCCTGGATTCACGCTTTCGATCTATATCTTCTGATCTCAATAGGATTGCTCTTGTCCAACTACAATCCTCTCTAACCCTGGGAGCGGCATCGACACCGAGAGCGTGGTCAAATATGTGGTACCAAATGTGGAGGCGATCCAATAAAGCCGATTGCTTTAGGTTGGCTGTGGAGGCTTGGAAGACAACAGGAACGGTCGGCAGAACTTTTGCTGATTTTGTTTTGGACCCTGCTCTATCGGACCCATCGTGCCCTACGGAGTTAACAGACGCTGCTGAATATTGGCTGAAGCGCGACATGAGATCTGTATTGCTTTGGCCCGGAGTTTTTTTGAATTCCTTTGCAAGGAAACCGAGCGACTCGCTAGCCGAATTGGGTATTAGGTGGCTTTCCTACCATGGCGGTAACATGAATATATGGCGGGACGTTTGGATGAGGCTCCAACCATATATGTCGAATGAGCTTTCATTTTATGTTGCGAAAGATTGGCTGGCTCGAGCTAGATGGGATTTGTCAAGCTGGCCTAGAGTTTACAATGACTTGATATCAAATCAACAATTTAAATTAAAAATTGACGACTTAATTAATTTGGGTAACAGCTGGCTCGCCTATCAGAGAAACTTTCCGAATAATAGAAGAAAGATTCAAAAGGCTGTTGATTATTTAGCTTCGATTTCTTCTCGTAATTAGTAAATATGAGGGATCGTGGGGTTAAGGCATAATCATATTTTCCAAAGTGGCAATAGTGCGATCTAAATGTTTTATATTTGAGAATCACTTACGTCGCCGGTGTTCATTTGCCCCTCATGGTATACACTCGCCGTGAAGCTATTGTGGGAGGCGTCGCATGGAACAGCAAACCATCTTAGCCGCCTCCCGCCTTGCAAGTCTAACTCTCACCCCGGTCAACACCGAGCGGCCAAGGAAGGTGGTGTTTCGATGAATGCCGCGTTCGAAGGTGCAGGGGGCCGGTAAGCGCGCGTAGCTCCGAGCATCGGCATTAGGGCTGCCGCCACGGCTCGGCGCATCATCCTTGAACCCGCCCCGCTCCTCCCCTAAATAAAATCTGCGGGCCGGGCCCCTCTGGCGATCTTTCCTTGGATCGTGATGTCGGACCGCATCGGGTGTGCCCGGTGCGACGACGGTTTCCCCCATGTCGCCAGTCCTCCGGGCCACCCGATCGATGCAACCATCGATTGGAGTGAGGCCATGAATGCCTTTATGTACCGTTTGTCCGTTATCCACCGCCGGATCGATGAAGAGATCCGCCGCGAATTGAAGCGGCGGGTTCCCGATTCCATCCGGCTGCTGCGGCTCAAGAAGCTGCGGCTTGCGGTGAAGGATCGCCTTGCCGGGCATGTGAGGAAGCCCCGCACCGCCTAGCGCGGCGGATTCAAAGTTCGCTTCATTTTCTCCGCCTCCCTTTCAAGAGCTGGCGACCGGCCCTGTCTCCCAGACAGGGCCGCAACGCCAACTGGGCGCAGGGATGGTCGCCCGCGTCTGCGGGGCCGAAGGACCCATTGAACCGCCTCGCAATCGGTATTTCGGGGCATGGAGCCCCGTCAGTCCCCACCCACCCCTCGATCCCCTCCCTGGAAGGGAGGGGAGATGTTTGACGTCACGAACTTTAGATTCGCCGCCCTAGCGCGTCACGCGGCAGATCAGCGGCTTAGGCTACGGCCGGTTCGATCGGCAGCGGATGCTGGGGCAGGCCGCCGGTGGTCTCGCAGAGGCGCAGCGCCATCTCGGCGCGATGCAGCGCCTTTTCCGCTTCGGGGATCTGCACCTCGTTGATCTGCTTGATCGCGGCGATGATGCCCGGCTTCTGCTGCGGCGTCGCATGGCCGAGTTGCTGCTGGAGCGACATCACCATATTCTGGAGCGCCTTGATCTTCGCCTGCGCGGCGTGGACGCCATCGATCCGCCACTGGCAGGGATCGACCGTGATCGTCTCCACGCTCAGCGCGCCATCCACCTGGAAATGCGCGGGGAAATGGGTGATCTGCGGCGGGTGGCTGAAGATGTTGATGCGCGGATCGCCGGCATCGCCCTGGAAATCGAGCGTGAAACCGGTGGGCGTGAGGCTGCCGAAATAGTTGAAACCGGCGCCGACATAATCGTCATTGTTGAGGAAGCCGAGCGCGACCTGGGCCTTCTCCCACGTGCTCAGGTTGTCCTTGATCGTGGCGAACACCTTGTCGCTGACCTGTTTCTTGATCGCGTCGATGGTCTGCTGGAGCAGCGCGTCGTCATGGGTATCGACCGCCTCCTTGAGCGTCAGCAGATTCTGGCCGACGCGGAGCTTGAGCTCGTCCAGATAGGCCTGATAGCCCGCCTGGATCGCATGTTCGGGGGTGTCGTCGGCTTCGAGCAGCGCCACGATCAGGATCAGCGCCTGCCCGGTCTGCCCGTCCTGATAGGTGGCGGTCAGCCGGTTGCCGGGGAAATCGAGCGACACGCTCTGCCCCGCCTTCATCTCCTGCTTCCGGATCCGGCGGCATTCGGCGAGGATCGCCGCGGTCGGCGTGGTTTCGTAGCTGTTGCTGCTGACCGCCGCGAGGAACGGCCACAAATAGGGCTCGGAATGGCTGCTGCCGCCCCGATCGCTTTCCTTGATACAGGTGAGGGTGTTGAGCGTGACGATTGCCTGAACGGACATAAACGCCTCCATCATCAAAGCTCCCGGCTGGGAGCGATTTGCAATGGAGTTGCGCGAAGTCAGGTGGCCAATGCCTTACTGACGGAATATCAAGATAGATCGCCACCCACACTACGTACGCAACTCGGTTACAGTGCGACCCCGCTCCGAGCTTCGGCCCGATGGCGGACGAAATGTTTCATAGCGCACATGCGGCGTCAACATGGTTAACCAAGTCGCGCCCTCCCCGGCTGGTGCGGAACCGCTTGCGATCCCGAAGCCGGCGAGTCTCACTGGTTGATCTCGGGCTCGACGAGCTTGGCCAGCTTCCGCAAGGATTCCTGCCAGCCGAGATAGCAGGCCTCGGGCGGGATCATGTCCGGCACGCCGGCCTGCTCGATGCTCATCTCGGTGCCGCAGGACACGGCCTTTAGGGCGACCGTGATCGTCATCTCGCCGGGCAGGTTAGGATCGTCGAAGCGATCGGTGTAGACCAGCCGCTGGTCCGGCACGAGCTCCAGATATTCGCCGCCGAAGCTGTGCGAATGCCCGGTGGTGAAGTTGCGGAACGACATGCGGTGCCTGCCGCCGATCCTGGCATCGAGCTCATGGACCGTGCACAGGAAGCCGAACGGCGGAAGCCAGCTTGCGATCGCATCGGCTTCAACAAAGGCGCGATAGACCTTCTCGGGCTTCGCCGCGATCACGCGGTGCAGGCGGATGCTGTTCGGCATGGCAAGTTTCCTCTCGTTCAATGCAACCTACGGTCAGCGCCAGCATGAATGGTGAAACGAGCGGCATCAAGTCTCGTGATCCCTCCCCGTTGGCGCACGCGCGAAAGCATGTTCGGCCATAGGGTTGCACCGTTCACCCCATCTATGCAGTCACTCGTCCCGTTGCATGTTGTTGATTTGCAACACCATTATTTCAAGCGACGAGCTGAGAAACCTTGCCGGGCGCACTCCGTTAGGGCGGCTCCATCGGCGCTGCCGCTGCATTGCGGCGCGGATGGCGAATAAGGAGTGTGTTTTATGAAGATCTGTTTTGCAGCCGCCGCCCTGGCGCTCACCCTTTCCGGTCCCGCCTTTGCGCAGGACAATCCGCCCCCGGCGGCGCCCGATGGCAGCAAGGCCTTCGGGATCGAGCCCTATGTCGGCGTCCTTGGCGGTTACGATAATTATAGTCGCCGCTCGAAGTTCGGCGTCAATGGCGGGCGCGACAATATGGACGGCGAGCTGGTGGAAGGTGTCGCCGGCGTCAATGTTCCGCTGGGCGCATTCTTCGTCGGCGCCGAAGGCACCGTCTCGAAAGGCTTCAAGGATATCGATTGGGAATATGGCGTGCGCGGGCGTGCCGGCCTTCGCGCGGGCACCAGCGGGCTGATCTACGGCTCGGCCGGCTATATGTGGGTGAACGGCAATCATGGCTTTCCCGACCGGAAGGATTGGATCTACGGCCTCGGCGTCGAGGTCGGGCCCAAAGACATCGGGCTCGGCGGTATCACCGACAGCGCGGGGCCGCGACTTCGTCTGCAGGTGGATACCTTCCAGTTCCACAGCATCCGGCCGATGGCCGGCGTGATGTTCCACTTCTGAAGTTGAGAGGCGCCCGGACTTGCGATCCGGGCGCCTCTACCAAGTATCGCTGGCCACGATCATCGGGCGATGAAAGGAACAATCAAGCCGCCTCCGCGTTGCGCGAACCGAATAAAATACGGGTCTGCAACGAACCAACAATCTCAGGAGCAGGGCATGTTCAACAGATTCGCATTGATCGGGGCGATTGCCATCGTCGCCTGCGCGCCGGCAGCAGCGCTCGCCAAACCCAAACAGGGCGGAACGACGACCGGTTGCAAATGCACCTGCGCGGCCCCGAGCGGCGTGAACAACGGCACGATCCTTTCCGAGAACACCTACAATCCGGTCGGCGGCTCTTGCGCGGCCTTTCCGGGCAAGACCTGCAACGTCAATAATCCCAATACCGGCGGGGTCAGCACAGGCGAGTTGCTGTGGTGCGATGCGGTCCAGGGATCGGCAACGTCCGCGATCAAAAATGGTGCGCTGCTGCATGGTCCCTTCTTCGTCGAGCAATCCAGCGGCAAGCAGAACATCACGCGGCCGGCGCACCCGATCGATCCCGGCAGGCTGCACGCCACTCAGCCGCAATAGCACCGAATCCTTCTTACGCCCGGGCCGCGCGGCCAAGCTGCTCGATATTCCGTTTGGAAGGTGCCGCCCTTACAGGCATTATCGCTCCTTCGATGATGGGGGAGAGGCATGGGCAACGTCGTAATCTTTCTGGCGATCCTCGCGATCGTGTTCGTGTTCGCGGGCGTCACCGTCGTCAAGCAGGGCTATCAATATACGATCGAGCGGTTCGGCCGCTTCACGCACGTCGCCCACCCAGGCTTCAACTTCATCTTCCCCTTCTTCGATCGCATCGGCCGCAAGATCAACATGATGGAGCAGGTGCTTGATATTCCGGGGCAGGAAATCATCACCAAGGACAATGCGATGGTCGCGGTCGACGGCGTCGTCTTCTTCCAGGTGCTGGAGGCGGCCAAGGCCGCCTATGAAGTGTCCGACCTTTATGTCGCGATCATCAATCTCGCGACCACCAATTTGCGCACCGTGATGGGCTCGATGGACCTCGACGAGACCCTCTCCAAGCGCGACGAGATCAATGCGCGGCTACTCGCGGTGGTCGATCAGGCAACCGAAAGCTGGGGCGTCAAGATCACGCGCGTCGAATTGAAGGACATCCGCCCTCCCGCCGACATCGTCAACGCGATGACCCGGCAGATGAAGGCCGAGCGCGAGAAGCGCGCCTCTATCCTCGAATCCGAAGGCATGCGCCAAAACGAGATCAACCGCGCCGAGGGGCAGAAGCAGGCGCAGATCCTCGAAGCCGAGGGTCGCCGGGAAGCGGCGTTCCGCGATGCGGAGGCGCGGGAACGTGCGGCGCAAGCGGAAGCCACCGCAACCAAGCTTGTTTCCGAGGCCATCGCCCAGGGCAATGCGCAGGCGATCAACTATTTCGTCGCGCAGAAATATGTCGAGGCAATCAGCCAGTTCGCAAGCTCCCCCAACAGCAAGACCATCCTGTTCCCCGTCGAGGCCACCCAGTTGATCGGCACATTGGGCGGCATCGGTGCGCTGGCGCGCGAAGCGCTCGGCAGCGGCGACGGACCGCCGCCCCCGCCAGCGAAGCCGACGGCGCCGCCACGCCGCCCCGGCCCGTTCGAAACGGCTTGAGCCATGGCGTTGTTCGGCATGGTGTTGGAGCCGCATTGGTGGTGGATGGCGCTCGCGCTGATTCTGGGCATAGCCGAAATCATCGCACCGGGTGTGTTCCTGATCTGGATCGGCGCCGCTGCCTTCATCACCGGGTTGTTGGCCTGGCTGCTGCCCCTCCCTGTGCCGGCGCAGTTTGTCGTCTTTGCCGCTGGCGCGGTGGGCGCCGTCTATGTCGGGCGACGCTATCTCAATCAGCATCCGACAGAATCGGCCGATCCCTTGCTTAACGATCGCACCTCCCGGCTCATCGGCCGGCAGGTGACGGTGATCGAAGCGATCGCCGGCGGCGAAGGCAAGGTCAAGGTGGGAGACACGGTCTGGCTGGCAAACGGACCCGACGCCGCAGTAGGCCAGCGCGTGACGATCATCGGAGCTGACGGCAACCGGTTGCGGGTTTCTGCCGAATAGGGTGCCCGCCCGCCACCGGACGCGAGGCCGTGCGTTGTGGCGGCATGGACGTTCCGAATGAAGCTCGCGCCGCCGTAGCTCAAGTCAAGCTCGCTGACAGCGCCGACACGCTCAAGGACAGCGCGCGCAATCAGGAGGACAGCGCCGATCGCCGTACCATTCTGGCGGCGGACCGCACGGTTCTCGCCGCCGAGCGAACCTACGCAGCCTGGGTCCGGACCGGTTTAGCCGCGCTCGCGTCTGGGATCGGCGCGAGGGCGTTGCTGAAGGGGGTCGTCGCTAATTGGATGATCGGCGCGACTGGAACGATCCTGATCCTGTTCAGCGCCTTCTGTTTCCTCGCTGCCGTGTGGCGAGAATTAACACCGGACGTCGAGCCCATGCCCGAGACTCGCAAGCTCCCCGCCGCGCTGCTGATCGCACTCAACGGTTTCCTGACGCTGGTCTCGCTCGCCGCTCTTGCAGGCTTATGGCTGAAATGAACAGCCGGCGGCGAAAATCAGTCAGGCCGCCTTGGGCGCGGATTCCAGCACGGACTGGTCGACATGACCGGCAAATTCCGAGAAATTCTCGATGAACAAGCCGACCAGCTTCTTGGCCGTCGCGTCATAGGCCGCCTTGTCGGCCCAGGTTTCGCGCGGATCGAGGATCGTGCTGTCGACGCCTGTCACCGCCACCGGAACCTTGAACCCGAAGTTCGGATCGGTGCGGAACTCGGCCGAATTCAGGCTTCCGTCCAGTGCGGCGTTGAGCAAAGCGCGCGTAATCTTGATCGGCATGCGGTGGCCGGTGCCGTAGCTGCCGCCCGTCCAGCCGGTGTTGACCAGCCAGCAATCCACGCCACCCTTGGCGATACGCTCCTTGAGGAGATTTCCGTAGACCGAGGGATGCCGGGGCATGAAGGGCGCGCCAAAGCAGGTGGAGAAGGTTGCGGAAGGCTCCGTCACGCCGATTTCGGTACCCGCGACCCGCGCAGTATAACCCGAGAGGAAATGATACATTGCCTGATCCGGGGTCAGCTTTGCGATCGGGGGCAGCACGCCATAAGCGTCCGCCGTGAGAAAGATGATATTCTTCGGAACCGGGCCGAGATTGTCCTTGCTGGTGTTCGGGATAAAATCCAGCGGATAGGAACCGCGGCTGTTCTCGGCGAGGCTATCGTCGTCCAGGTCGATCTCGCGCGTTTCGGGGTCGATTACGACATTTTCCAGGACGGTGCCGAAGCGCTTGGTCGTGGCGTAGATTTCCGGCTCAGCCTCCGGAGACAGGCGGATCATCTTGGCATAGCAGCCGCCTTCGAAGTTGAAGACCGCCTCATCGGACCAGCCATGTTCGTCGTCGCCGATCAACGTGCGGCTCGAATCCGCGGACAAAGTCGTTTTGCCGGTGCCCGAAAGACCGAAGAACACGGCGGTATCGCCTTGCGGCCCGATATTGGCCGAGCAGTGCATCGGCATCACGCCAACAGTCGGCAGCTGGTAATTCAGCAGGCCGAACACCGATTTTTTCATCTCGCCTGCATAGCGCGTTCCGCCGATGAGGATTAGCTTCTCGGAGAAGTTGACCGCAATCACCGTTTCGCTGCGGCTGCCATGCCGCGCCGGATCGGCCGAGAAGCTTGGCAAGTCGATGATGGTGAACTCAGGCACGAAGCTGGCCAGTGCCGCCAGCTCGGGCCGAACCAGCAAGGTCCGGATGAACATACTGTGCCACGCCAGCTCCGTGACGACCCGCACTTGCACGCGATGCGAAGGCTGGGATCCGCCGTAAAGATCCTGGACGAACAACTCATCCTTGGTGCCGAGATGAGCCAGGAAATCGGCCTTCAGCGCCGCAAAATGTTCAGGAGACATGGGCTTGTTGACTTTGCCCCACCAAACGGTGTCCTCGGTCTCGGCGTCACGAACGATAAATTTGTCCTGCGCGGATCGGCCGGTATGCTTGCCCGTCTCCACGACGAACGGCCCGTCCTTGGCCAGCAGCCCCTCCCCACGCGCAACCGCCAACTCGACGAGCGGGGCTGGCGCCAAATTCCAGTTGAGCTTCGCCTTTACGTTGAAGCCCTGGGCAGCAAGATCATGGCGGGGAACACGGACGGACACTATACTCACCTCCCGAAACGGCCAAAAATAGCTATCCCCAGGCTAGGCTCCCAGGGCATTTGATTCCGGTCGCGCATATCGAACGGCGGACATGGCGTCAAACTTGCAAGGTTAAGATTATCGGGGAACCCCGCCGGATTTGCCCTGAAGCGGGACATCCGCTAGGCCAGCTGCAAAGATTGAGGAGTTGCAGCCGCATATGTCGGCTTCCATCGCGCTGGTCGACGACGATCGAAACATTCTCACATCGGTATCGATCGCCCTGCAAGCGGAAGGCTTCGGCGTGCGCATCTACACCGATAGTGAAGCGGCGCTGAAGGCGCTCGTCGAAAATCCGCCCGATCTTGCCGTGCTCGACGTCAAGATGCCGCGCCTCGATGGAATGGAACTGCTTCGGCGCTTGCGCGAAAAACTGCCGCAGTTGCCCGCTATCTTTCTAACGTCGAAGGATGACGAGCTGGACGAGGCGCTCGGCCTGGCCATGGGCGCCGACGATTACATCACCAAACCATTCTCCCAAAGATTGCTGATCGCCCGGATCAAAGCCATTCTGCGCAGAACCGATGCTCGCGCAGGCGGCTCGCGTGGCATAGCAGAGGATGAAGGCCCTCGGGAAACGATCGAGCGGGGCCGGCTCGCAATGGACCCGGCCCGTCACCGCGTGCAATGGAATGGGCAGGACGTCACGCTGACCGTGACTGAGTTTCTTATCCTTGAAGCGCTTGCCCAACGGCCGGGCTTCGTCAAGTCGCGCGATCAGCTCATGGATACAGCCTATCAGGACGACGTCTATGTCGACGATCGCACCATCGACAGCCATATCAAGCGGCTGCGGCGCAAGTTCCGCGAAGTCGATCCAACCTTCAAGGCGATCGAAACGCTTTATGGCGTTGGATATCGTTTTGCTGAGGAGTAACTCCGACGATCTGGCGGTGAGCTGGTCGTCCCGATGGTCGCTGACTGCGCGCATCCTGGCCGTCAACATTATCGCGCTGGCGCTGCTGACGGGCGGCTTCTTCTATCTCGACAGTTTTCGCGTCCGGGTGCTCGACCAGCGATCGACCATGGTGGTGAACCAGACATTGCTCACCGCAGTTGGGCTGAACCGGGCGGTGCCGAATACCCAGCGCGATCTGCTCCGCCAGTCGGGATCGGCGACGGGCCAGCGTTTCCGCGTTTATGCTGCGGACGGATCGCTCATTATGGATAGCTGGCGGTTGGGCAACCCAACTTACGAGCTTCGCGACCCTGCGTCGGAAGGGTGGGAACGTCATGTCGCGCGCTTTCTCGACCGGATGGTCGATCATATAGTCGATGCGGAACGTTATCCGCCGTTCGTCGAACCGTCGAACGACCGGGCGCCGGCCTGGCCGGAAGCCATCGCGGCGTTGAGGGATAAGCGCCTTGTCTCGACGATACGACGCGCGCCGGACCGAACGCCAGTGATCTCGGCCGCCATCCCGCTTTCGGAACCTATGGGAGCCGTACTGCTGTCCACCATCAATGCGCGCGACGTTGTCCGTAGCGTCCGCGCCGAGCGCTTCTGGCTCGGCATGGTCCTAGCGGCGGCGATCTGCTTTTCAGTGCTGCTCTCGTTGTTTCTCGCACGCACGATTGTTCGGCCGCTGCGCCGGCTGGCGCGCGCCGCTCACCGGGTCCGGCTCGGGCGCGATCGCGAGGTGCAGGTCCCTCGCCTCCCGTCTCGCAGCGACGAAATCGGGCAGCTTGCCAGGGCCGTATCCGACATGAGTCTGGCATTGCGGCAGCGGATCGATGCGACCGAGGCTTTCGCAGCTGATGTCGCGCACGAGCTCAAGAACCCGCTAGCCTCGCTTCGCTCGGCCGTCGATACTATGAAGACCGTGAACGATCCGGAGCTGCAGCGTAAGCTGATCGCGGTCATTCATGATGACGTGATCCGGCTCGATCGCTTGATCACTGATATTTCGGACGCATCCCGGCTCGATGCCGAGCTTTCGAGGGCACGGTTCGAACCGATCGATCTCGGGGCCATGATCCAGAACCTCGTGCGCGCACGCGACGAGCGCGGGCGGAACAAGGGCATCCGCATGGCATTCGCACGCCCGCGCCAGGGCACGGCGATCATTGCCGGCGACGGCTCGCGTCTGACCCGCGCGATTGAAAATCTGATCGACAATGCCGTCTCCTTTTCTCCACCGGGCGGCCTGGTCGAGATCGTGGCAACGCGGGTGGGAGACGAGGTACTGGTTCGCATCGAGGACGAAGGTCCCGGCGTGCCTCCAGAAGCGCGCGACGAGATTTTTAACCGTTTTCACAGCCTTCGTCCCGATAATGAGCCGTTCGGCAAGCATAGCGGGCTTGGGCTCGCCATCGCCCGGACGATTATCGAAGGCCATGGAGGAACGATCACGGTGCAGGATAAGGAAGATGGAGCTGCAGGCGCCTGTTTCCTGATCCGCCTCCCCTGGAAGGCCACCGCGTGACCGAACCTTCGAAATTGACGGTTCACGCATCATGCGTCGCCATCGATGGGATCGGCGTGCTGCTGCGCGGGCGTTCGGGATCGGGAAAATCCGATCTTGCGTTGCGCCTCATCGATCGGGGCGCCGGCCTCGTCAGCGATGACTACACGGATTTAAGCCGGGACGGCAATCGTATCCTCGCGCGTGCGCCGGCCGCGATTCATGGAAAAATCGAGGTCCGCAATGTTGGCGTCGTGTCATGGCCAGCTCTGGAAATGGCTCCTATTGCCCTCTGCGTCACGCTTGACCAGGATCCCGTACGAATGCCCGAACTGGAGCAAACAGTGGATTTCCTTGGAATTCAAATAGCTACTCTTAGCTTAAGCTCTTCGGAAGCGTCGGCGCCGCTGAAAGTGGAACTGGCCTTGCGCGCTATCGTTGATGCGCTGCACAATAAAAGCGAGAATCGGTAAGGTCGTGCCGCATCGCCCGCGCCAAATGCTGATCGTCACCGGCATGTCGGGAGCTGGCAAGTCGACCACGCTGCGTACGTTGGAAGACCTGGGATGGGAGGTTGTCGATAATTTGCCGCTAAGATTGCTCGAACGGCTGCTGGCGGTACCTCCGGGCGAGGTGAACGAAGGCCGCGATCGGCCGCTTGCGATCGGCATCGACAGCCGCACCCGTGACTTCAACAGCGAGACGATCATTCACTATGTCGAAAATTTTCGGGCACAACAACATGGCGCCGACAGCGGTCTGCTTTTTCTCGATTGTAGCGGCGCGGAGCTTTCCCGGCGGTTCTCCGAAACGCGCCGGCGTCACCCCCTCGCGCTCGATCGGCCGGTAGCCGACGGAATTGCACGCGAGCGCGAACTGCTCGGCCCGCTGCGGAAAGCAGCCACCCATCTGATCGATACGACCGACATCAACACCAACGAACTGCAGCACGAGATCCGATCAAGGTTCGGAACGCCAAGCGATGCGCCAGTGCTGCGGATGATGTCCTTTGGCTTCGCCCGCGGACTGCCGCGCAACGCCGATCTCGTGTTCGACATGCGGTTCCTGCGCAACCCCCATTGGGTACCCGCGCTCAAGCCCCTGAGCGGACGGGACCAGGCCGTGGCCGATTATGTCGCGCAAGATCCCGCACATGATGAAGCGGTGGAGCGCATCGGCGGGCTGCTCGAGCTTTTACTGCCGCGCTATGCGCAGGAAGGAAAAGCCTATGTAACCGTCGCGTTCGGCTGTACAGGCGGCCAGCATCGTTCTGTTCATATCTGCGAGTGTATAGCGAATCGGATGCGTGCGGCGGGTTTCTCGCCCACCGTTGCGCATAGAGATCTGGGGCAAACATCAGAAAACGAGTATCGGGAGAGCGAGCGCGAGGAGGGCTTGGGATGATCCGGGGGGATTGAGGTCCAAATGATCGGGTTGGTATTGGTGACGCACGGAAAACTGGCGTCAGAATTTGTAACGGCGATGGAGCATGTGGTCGGCCCTCAACAGGCGATCGCGGCGATCTGCATCGGGCCGGAAGATGACATGGAAGGACGGCGCGCGGATATTGCCGCTGCCATCAAGGCGGTCGACGACGGGTCGGGGGTCATCCTGCTTACCGACCTGTTCGGCGGCACGCCTTCCAATCTTGCGATCTCGCTTATGGAGCCAGGGCGAGTCGAAGTGATCGCGGGAATCAACCTCCCCATGCTGATCCGGCTTGAAGGCGCGCGAAAAATGATGAAGGTAACGCAAGCCGTGGCCGCAGCACGCGAGGCGGGACGGAAATATATATCGGTCGCGAGCGAGGTTCTGGGAGAAGCTGCTGCGTGAATGCCGTTGAGCGGACGGTCCTCATTTCGAACAAGCGTGGGCTGCATGCGCGCGCCAGCGCCAAGTTCGTAACGCTGGCCAGCACGCAATCTGCCACCGTCGAGGTTTCGAAGGATGGATCGAGCGTAGCGGGAACATCGATCATGGGCCTGATGATGCTCGGCGCCGCCATGGGCGACAGCGTCACCATCAGTGCAACCGGAGATGGGGCGCACGAAGCGGTTATGAAGCTGGCAGAGCTGATCGAGGCCAAGTTCGGCGAGGACTGACCGCTGCCTCGCACGATCACAGGATTTTCCAATCCGCTCATCAAGCAGATAAGATCGCTGCGCGACAAAAAGCACCGTCGCGCCGAAGGTCTGTTCCTTGCCGAAGGGCTGCGAATCCTGACCGAAGCCTCCGAAGCAGGCATTCTGCCGCAATGGGTGATCTCGACGGCCGAGGCAGCAGCCCACCCCCTGGCATCGCGGCTCATCGCGGCCACCGAAGCTCGCGGCGGCGAAGCGATCGAAACCAGCCGCGATATTCTTGCCAAGCTTTCTGGCAAGGACAATCCGCAGACGGTGCTCGGTGTTTTTCGCCAGTTCGATACCAGCCTTTCGCTGATCGATCGTGGCGTTTCCGACATTTGGCTGGTGGCGCAAGCGCTGCGCGATCCTGGCAATCTCGGCACGATACTACGCACCGGCGACGCGGTTGGCGCGGGAGGGCTCATTCTGATCGATGAGAGCGTGGATCCTTTTTCGGTGGAGTCGGTCCGGGCTTCGATGGGAGCGCTGTTCACGCAGCGAATCGCACAGGCCCGCTGGCCGGAGTTCATCGCCTGGCTGCGGCAAGGGCCGAGCCAGCTGATTGGCACGAGCCTGCGCACGGACATCGATTATCAAGCCGTGCGCTATGCAGCGCCGACGTTCATACTGGCCGGCAATGAAGCCCAGGGTCTTCCTGCGGATTATGAAGCTGCATGCGATTTGCTGGTAAAACTGCCGATGCGTGGAAAGGCGGACAGCCTCAATGTCGCGGTGGCGACGGCGGTGATGGCATACGAAGTGCTGAATCAGCGGCGTCAATCGCCTTAGATTCAGCCCGCCTGCGAAAGAGCGCTTTGATGAAAAGATGACGTGCAAGGAGCAAAGGCGGCATGCGGATCCAGTGCGAACGGACATAGAATGCCTGGCGGGTGAACCAGTGCGTTGGCCGCGCCCAGCCGTCACGGGCAAGGAGCCGACGGCGACAAAGACGGTCCACCGCGCTGAGCGGCCCAATCTGCAACGGCGTTCCATAGAGGTTTTTTGATAGCCGCAACGCCCTGCGAACCTCCCTTTCAAGATCATGATGGCGCGCGCGGCCCAGGAGCGTCGGAATGAAATTCCGGCGAGGCGTGAACTCGCGCAACAGCCGATCAATGTCCCACAAATTGCGAAGGCCGCCTGCCAGGTCGCCATCGGCGAATAGGTGGGCTGCGGCATGGACGATAAGATCCGGAGGCGAAAGAATGCGCATGCCATCTGGCAATGGAATGCTGTCGGCGATCAACGCCGCGGCATCGGGTTTGGGGCGTGCTGTCGGAGGGAGGATCGTGTGATGGACGTCGATCATTCGATCCCGGTCGCGATGAATGAGCGGCGGCAGCTCATGCATCCAGCTTCGATAATAGTGGCTGTCGTAAGCGCTCTCCTTGACCCACTCCCAGCCGGCGGCAAGCAGCGCCCGCTCGACATCGGGCAGCCGTTCACGCTCGACCAGAATGTCGAGGTCGCCGACGAAGCGGCCTTTGCTGGCATCTAGGCCGGCCGCCACAAAGGCGGTGCCCTTGAGCAGAATGATCGGCACATGCAAAGGCGCTAAGGCGCGGCGGGCCATTTCGGCTTCCCATAAAGCGTGCACGGCCCCCTGCTCGGCTGCGCGCTGGGCGTCGGCGAGGATCGCTGCGGCAGCTTCGGGAACGACTTGGCCTTCGAGCCGATGGGCAAGGCTGGCGATAAGCTGCTCGGCGCGGGCGGCGGAGAGAAGCGCCGTCCAGCCGTCCGCATCGAGCCCTGCGACGCTTTCCGGCTGGCGCAAAGCCTCGACGAGCAAACGCGCCGCGCGGCTCATCCAGCCAACTCCTGCCAGAGCCTTTCAACGAGGGCCATGGCTGACGGCCCGTCCGGATAGTCAACGGCGCGAGCAGGCGTTTTCCCTACGAAGCCGGTCAATGCGGTAAAGCCTGCTTCCGCCAGATTGACATAGTTGGTCGAGGCCTGGGTCATGCGCACGAATATCTCGGCCTGACCGATCTCGCGCACCTCCTCCTTGAGCCCGTAGCGCGGAAAGAGAAGCAGGGCAGGACGCGCCGGCTCGGTCATTCGTAGGATCGCGTCGGGGCTGGGACGCAAATGGCGGATAGTTCCCTTGGGTGTTCCTGCCAATGAAGGCCCCCAGCGTTCGGCGGTGAGGTCAGGGAACAGACCAATCGCCTCATTCTTCAGGCTCACCGCGCGCGGAAATGGGTGCAGCAGCCCGGTGGCCGGATCAATCAGTGCGAATTCGTCGCCCATCAGCCGCCAACCCCGCTCACCAAGCAAGGCAGCGAGCGTGGATTTGCCTGCTCCGGACTCGCCGGTGAGGATCAGCGCCCTGCCCCCGCGCTCGACCACCGCCGCATGGAGCAGAAGATAGCGCCGCTGGCCGAGCGCCATTTGCAGGTTCATTCCCATTTCCGCGGCCAGCAATCCATGACGGAGTGCGAGCGGCGCAGCTTCAGGCAGCATATAGTCGCCGCGGATCGCGACCGACGGCCGAAGCCAGCGGCGAAGCGCGCCGTCGGGTTCAAGCCTCACCGTAAAATCAGCGATGCCATCGAGCGGCGTGGGATAGTCCAGGTAGAGCTCGGCCAATGCCCGAATGGGCTGCAGCCACACCGACCCAATCCGAAAACCGACGGGACCAATGCGAACTGAAAAACTGTGCCTCATCGCCGCTCGATCAAGCCGATCGCCGCCAACTCCGCCAGACGCTCCGCGACGACCGCTTCCGCGTCATCCTCGCTTTCCAGCCCATGGACCGCCGCGAGGCGTCGCAAAATGGTGGCAGGGGTCGCGGGCCCCTGTGCGAGCGCCGCGAGAATTTGCGGCGCAGGTTCGGCAAGCAGATGCGTTTGGCCCGAAGGGCGATGGTAGATGAGGGCGAAGCCATCGAGGTCGATGGCATGCGAAAGGTCGGCAGGATCGGGAGCGTGATACATCGTCGTCACGGGCTGCCGCGTCATGCTAAGCAGAGCAGGAGATCGCGCCCGATGGGCGCAATATCAGCCGCGCGGCATCTGGAGCGAGGCAAAGCAGGTGAAACCGCTCGTGCCGCGCTGGAGACGCTGGATATATTTGGTATAGGCTTTGCTGGCGTCATAGCTCGCGCCGGGATAGGGTCGGCTGTAGCTGATCGCCGCCTTCACATCCTCGCCCTTGACCGGCTTGAGCGGCGGAGCGAAGGCGCCTGGTGTATTGGCGGTAACCAGCGTGCCGTCGGCTGCGACCCATTGACCCATATGGGCAGGATCGGGAATGGATATCTCGCAATTGAGAACCGAAGCCGCGGTGCTGGCGAGCGCTGGACGAATTGTCACGACGGCCGAGGCCGAAGCAGCGCCAAGCATAAGCACGCGCCGCCTCGTCGGCACGCCTTCGCCTGCTTTGTTTGCCTCTTCGTTCATCGGGATCTCCTGCACCCAATGCCTTGCATAATCCTAAAGATAGAGGAAAGCGAGGAGTAGCCGAAACCTCCGCCCGGCGTTACAGGCACGACACATGGGGGAATGGGATCCGTACCGGCTCGTACCGGCGCTGATCGGTGGCGCGGGGACGGCTGCGATAACATTCATGCTCGGCGCGCCACTCCTGGCCGTGCTGCCGGCGCTGGTCTGCGGAGGTGCGGCGGCATGGCTGCTTCAGTCCGATCATACGGGACCTTCGCTCCCTGCGGCGGCCAGCGATCAGCCTGACCCGTTTGAAGTCACTCGTCCGATGCTGGCCAAGCTGATGGACACGTTTGACGACCCTTTGCTTCTGACCGAGCAACAACAGGTCACGATGGCCAATGAAGCCGCGCGCGGCCTGTTGGGTGCTCATATCGTTGGCGAAAATGTCCGGCTCGCCATTCGCCACCCAGCCGCTGCCGAACGGCTCACAGGGGCCAATGGCGGTCCGATCGAATTGGTCGGGATCGGGGAAGCCGACCGCCATTGGGAACTTAACGTTCACGATCTCGGCCAGAATCGCAGGCTGGTACGTCTCTCGGATCGCACGAGCCGCTATGTCGCCGAGAAGATGCGCGTCGATTTCGTCGCCAATGCCAGTCATGAACTCAGGACGCCGCTTGCCACCCTGATCGGTTTTATCGAGACGCTGGAAGACAGCAAAGCGGGCGATGATCGCCATACCCGTGAGCGCTTCCTCAGCATCATGTCCGATGAAGCACTGCGGATGCGGCAGTTGATCGACGATCTGATTTCGTTGTCGCGGATCGAGGCAGACAAATTCAGCCCGCCCGATAGTGCTGTTCCCGTCGCCCCGTTCGTGGAAGAGGTGGCGGAGGCCATCCGCCGCGGCATTCAGAATGGCAAGGAACGGATCCAGGTCGACCCCATCGATGCGCTGTTGGAGGTAAAGGGCGATCCGCCGCAGCTTTCGCAACTTCTCCACAATCTGATCGGCAACGCCTTGAAATATGGCCGCGCCGGCACGCCCATTGTCGTGCGTGCCGAGGCCGCCGAAAGCGGCATGGTGAAATTATCGGTGATCGACCAGGGCGAAGGGATACCGCCACAGCATGTTCCACGGCTGACCGAGCGCTTTTACCGGGTGGATTCAAGCCGCAGCCGCGCGATGGGTGGAACTGGCCTGGGGCTGGCGATCGTCAAGCATATTGTCGAACGTCATCGCGGCGAGCTCGATATCCGCAGCGAACTTGGCGTCGGCACGACCGTGAGCGTCCTGCTCCCGGCGGCAAGCTGACGCTGTCACAAAACTGTCATTGAACTGTCACATGGCTGACGGGGAAGAAACTCCAAGGAGGGCTCAGGCGGAAGCCGAGTCTTGGGATGATCATGACAAAGCAATGGGCAATCATCGGGGCGGCGGCACTTGGGCTGGCGGCGTGCCAGCAAGGCGGCAGCTCCGGCGGCGGCCAGACGGGCACGCGCGATACGATCCGGATCGTGGGATCTTCGACCGTCTACCCGTTCACAACGGCTGTGGCCGAACAGTTTCAGCGCAAGAACCCGCAGTTCAAGGCGCCGATCGTCGAATCAACGGGCACCGGCGGCGGCATGAAATTGTTCTGCGCGGGCGTTGGCACAGGCCAGCCCGACATTGAGGATGCCTCCCGCCGGATCAAGAAATCCGAAGTCGAAACCTGCCAGAAAAATGGCGTCAAAGAGATCGTCGAGATCCAGATCGGGATCGATGGCATCGCGCTGGCCGAGAATAAAAGCGGCGCGGCGATGAAGCTGACGCCAGAGGATATTTACAAGGCGCTCGCCAAAAAGCCCTTCGGTAAGGAGCAGAGGGCGCAGACCTGGAAGGATGTTAATCCCTCCCTCCCCGCGACGAAGATCCAGGTCTACGGCCCGCCGCCCACCAGCGGCACGCGGGACGCCTTCGGCGAGCTTATCATGGAGAAGGGCTGCACCACCGAGCCGGCCATGAAGGCCCTGAAGGAGAAGGATGAGGATCAATATAAAGCGATCTGCACCGGCCTTCGCGAGGACGGCGCCTATGTGGAAGCCGGGGAAAACGACAATCTGATCGTCCAGAAGCTGTCCGCAAATCCCGATGCGATCGGCATCTTCGGCTACAGCTTCCTGGAAGAAAATGGCGACAAGATCCGCGGCATCGCGCTCAACGGTATAACGCCGACCTATGATACGATCGCAGACTTTTCCTACCCCGGCGCGCGGCCGCTCTACATCTATGTGAAAGCGGCGCATCTCAAGGTGATCCCGGGCCTGAAGGAATTCGTCACCGAATATTCCAAGGCATGGGACAAGGGTGGCTATCTGACGCGGCGAGGACTGATCGCGGCGCCTGATGATGTCCGCGCAAGGAGCGTGGAAATAGCCCAGAAGCTGACGCCAATGGATCTGGCGAGCGTGAAATAGCATGAGCACCTCCGCCCTTTTCCTGCTCCTGCTTGGCTTCGGGGCGATTGCGTTCTTCACGGCGCGCGCGCGCGCCAAGCTGCTGCAGCCCAGCCAGGCAGGGATGCGTCCGCACTCGCGGCCAAACTATCACGGCTGGTATGTGGCGTTATGGGGCGTGCTGCCGGCGCTTGTCTTTCTTGCGATCTGGTCGGTGATATCCCCGTCGCTGGTGATACAATCGGTGCTCTCCAGTCCGGCGGGCGTCCAGCTTCCCCCGCCCGGCATGGAGCGGGACGCTGTGCTGAGCGAGATGCAGGGCCTAGCGGACGGCTCGGTGCAAGCCGCATTCAATCCGCTTTCCGATCAATTGCTGCCGATCTACCAATCGGCTTACGGTCATTACGCGCTGATCGGCGTCGCGCTCACTGCGATCCTTGCCTTCGCTGGCACCGCTTTCGCTTTCACCAAGATCCGCCCCGATTTCCGCGCGCGGACTCAGGTGGAGCGGATCGTGATGGCGGTGCTGCTCGCTGCCTCGCTGATCGCGATCCTCACCACCTTTGGCATCGTCGCGTCGCTGCTGGTGGAATCGATGCGCTTCTTCGGCAAGGTTTCGCCAGTCGAGTTTCTCTTCGGCCTCACCTGGAGCCCGCAGACCGCGATCCGCGCCGATCAGGTGGGCTCATCCGGCGCGTTTGGTGCGGTTCCCTTGTTTTGGGGCACGATCTTCATCGGCGCGATCATCGCGATGATTGTGGCGATCCCGCTCGGCCTGATGAGCGCGATCTACCTCACCCAATATGCGAAACCGGCGGTCCGCAAATGGATGAAGCCGCTGCTGGAAATCCTCGCCGGCGTGCCGACCGTGGTCTATGGCTATTTCGCGGCGCTCACCGTCGCGCCGGTCATTCGTGATTTCGCGGTCTCGATCGGGATCAGCACTGCGTCATCCGAATCGGCGCTGGCGGCGGGCGCCGTGATGGGTGTGATGATCATTCCCTTCGTATCCTCCATGGCCGACGATTCATTGACAGCCGTGCCGCAATCGATGCGCGATGGATCGCTCGCAATGGGAGCGACCACGTCCGAAACGATCCGCAAGGTGCTGGTACCGGCGGCATTGCCTGGCGTGGTCGGCGGCGTGCTGCTCGCCGTCAGCCGCGCAATCGGCGAGACGATGATCGTGGTGATGGCGGCGGGCCTTGCCGCCAATCTCACGCTCAATCCCTTTGCGAGCGTGACGACCGTGACGACCCAGATCGTCCAGCTGCTCACCGGCGATCAGGAGTTCGATAGCGCCAAGACGCTCTCGGCCTTCGCATTGGGGTTGGTCCTGTTCCTGGTGACCTTGCTGCTCAACATCATCGCGCTGCGCGTGGTGAAGAAATATCGCGAAGCTTATGAATGAGACGTTCGCCATGACCCTGCCCAGCGGCCTTGCCGCATCCGACATCGCCTCGCGTGCGACTGACTGGTCAGGCGAAACCATGCAGCGGCGCATTCGTAAGCGCTACGCGGCCGAACGGCGGTTCCGGCTGATCGGGCTGTCGGCGATCTTGATCTCGGCGGGCTTCCTCGCCTTCCTGCTCTTCACGATGCTCGGCAATGGCGTGCGCGGGTTCAGCCAGACGGAGATCAGGCTCCCGATCAACTTCGCCTCTTCGTCGCTGATGCTCGATCCGGCGGCCTTGAAAGGCGCAGGTGCCGATGCAGCACTGGCCGGCGCTGATATCGAGGGCGCGACCGCGGCCGCCGCTGATGCCGCATTTGGAGAAGGGGGCGCCCGTCTGCTTTCTGACGGCGCCTGGCTCAAGGTGCAGGACGCGATCAGGAGCAATCCCGACATCCTCAAAGGCCGTGGCGAAGTCTGGGTGCCGGCCTCGGTCGAGCTTGACCTTGCCGCCAAGGGCAGCGGTTCACCCGAGGCCGAGCGCACCCTGGCCCAACTCAAAACCAAGGCTGGCGTAAGAACCGGCTTCAATGCACATTTCCTCAGCGGCTCCGACGCGACCGATCCGACCATCGTCGGCATCTGGGGTGCCCTGAAGGGCTCGCTGCTAACGATGGGGGTGACGCTGCTGCTTGCTTTCCCGGTCGGGGTGCTCGCGGCACTTTATCTGGAGGAATATGCGCCGCGAAATCGCTGGACCGACCTGATCGAGGTTTCGATCAACAATCTCGCGGCGGTGCCCTCGATCATCTTCGGTCTGCTTGGCTTGGCCGTTTTCCTCAACTTCATGCATCTACCGCGCTCCGCGCCAATCGTCGGCGGGCTTACGCTAGCGTTGATGACGATGCCGGTCATCGTGATCGCTGGCCGCAATGCCATCAAGTCAGTGCCCCCCTCGATCCGGGACGCAGCGCTCGGGATCGGCGCGAGCCGCGTGCAAATGGTGTTTCATCACGTCCTGCCGCTGGCCCTGCCTGGTATCCTGACCGGCACCATCATCGGCATGGCGCGCGCGCTCGGTGAGACCGCGCCGCTGCTGATGATCGGCATGCGCGCCTTCATTTCGGCCGCGCCCTCAGGCTTCACCGCTCCCGCGACCGTGCTGCCCGTCCAGGTGTTTCTCTGGTCGGACGAGGTCAGCAAGGGCTTCGTCGAGAAGACCAGCGCCGCGATCATCATACTGCTGATCTTCCTGCTGGCGATGAACGGGCTGGCTATCTACCTCCGCAACAAATTTGAAATCCGGTGGTGAAACCATGAGCACGCAAACACTCGAACATCTCGCTGCCGAACAGAAAGCAGCCAGCGAGGGCACCCTCAAAATGTCCGCGCGCGACGTCAACGTCTTCTATGGTCAGAAGCAGGCGATCAACAAAGTTTCCATCGATGTGACCCAAGAGAATGTGACCGCTTTCATCGGCCCGTCCGGCTGCGGCAAATCCACCTTCTTGCGCACGCTGAACCGGATGAATGACACCGTCGCAAGCGCGCGCGTCGAGGGCAGGATCATGCTGGACGGCGAAGACATCTACGCCTCGTCGATGGACGTCGTGCAGCTCCGCGCCCGCGTCGGCATGGTGTTCCAGAAGCCCAACCCGTTCCCCAAATCGATCTATGAGAATGTCGCTTATGGGCCGCGCATCCACGGCCTCGCGTCGGGCCGTGTTGAAATGGACCAGATCGTCGAGAAATCGCTGAAACGCGCTGGCCTCTGGGACGAAGTGAAGGACCGGCTCAGCGACAGCGGCACTGCACTTTCGGGCGGCCAGCAGCAGCGCCTGTGCATCGCGCGTGCCATCGCGGTGGATCCCGAAGTGATCCTGATGGACGAGCCTTGTTCGGCGCTCGATCCTATCGCCACCGCCAAGATCGAAGAATTGATCCACGAGCTTCGCGGCCGGTTTGCGATCGTGATCGTCACCCATAACATGCAGCAGGCGGCACGCGTGTCGCAGCGCACGGCCTTTTTCCACCTCGGCAACCTCGTCGAATATGGCGACACGTCCGAGATCTTCACCAATCCCCGCGAGGTCCGCACCAAGGACTATATCACCGGCCGCTACGGCTGAGGGAGCGATCATGGCTACGACTGGACATACAGTAAAAGCGTTCGACGACGATCTCAGCGAGCTGCGGGCGGTCGTTTCGGAGATGGGGGGCAGGGCGGAAGCCGCGATCGAGGGCGCCATGCAGGCACTGGCCCGACGCGACGAGGATGCCGCACTCAAGATTGTTGAAGCCGACCGGAGGATCGACGCGCTCGAATCAGAGGTGGACAGGCTTGCCATCCGTCTGATCGCGCTGCGAGCGCCAATGGCGGACGACCTGCGCGAGGTGCTCGCCGCGCTCAGGATCAGCAGCATCGTCGAAAGGATCGGCGATTATGCTAAGAATATCGCGAAACGCGTCCCGGTTTTGGTCGACGCGCGCGATATCGAGGCGATCTCGCTGCTCCCTGCCATGGGGCGGGCAGTAAGCCAGATGGTTCGTGACGTGCTGGACGCCTTTGCCGCACGCGATGCGAAGCTGGCGGCGGATGTCTGCGAGCGCGATCGCATCGTAGACGATTTCTATAACAGCCTGTTTCGCACGCTGCTGACGCACATGATGGAAAATCCACACACGATCACCGCATCCACCCACCTGCTGTTCATCGGAAAAAATCTCGAACGGATCGGCGATCACGCCACCAATATCGCCGAGATGGTCTATTTCGCCGCGACCGGCCAGCAGCTTGGCGAACGCCCACGTGGTGGCGATGCCCTCAGCAAGGCCGACTGACATCCATGAGCCGAGCCCATATCCTTCTTGTAGAAGACGACCGTTCGCTGGCCGAACTGCTCACCTGGAACCTTGAACGTGAGGAATATCAGGTCGAGCATACCGCCGATGGCGAGGAAGCGCTGCTGCTTGCGCGCGAAAATCCGCCGGACCTGGTGTTGCTCGATTGGATGATCGAGGGCCTGTCCGGGATCGAGGTCTGCCGCAGGCTGCGGCGCATTCCGGATACGGCCAACGTACCGATCATCATGCTGACCGCGCGCGGCGAGGAAGAGGATCGCGTCCGCGGCCTCGAAACCGGCGCGGACGATTATGTGACCAAGCCATTCAGCCCTCGCGAACTGGTGGCGCGAGTCGGCGCGGTGCTGCGCCGGGTTCGGCCGGCGCTCGCCGGCGAACAGCTCACCTATTCGGACATCGAGATGGATACCGTCAGTCATAAGGTGCGGCGTGCCGGCGTGTCCGTGCCGCTGGGGCCGACCGAGTTCCGGCTGCTCAAGCATTTTCTGGAGCATCCCGGCCGGGTCTTCTCGCGCGAACGATTGCTGGATTCGGTTTGGGGCCGGGATTCGGATATCGAACCGCGCACGGTGGACGTCCATATCCGCCGCCTGCGCAAAGCGATCAACGTCGGAAGCTGCGCGGACGTTATCCGCACGGTCCGCTCCGCAGGCTATGCGCTGGACGCGGACGCGACAGCCTGATCTAATCGCCCCGAACCGGAGGGGCTATGTATAGCGAAGCCGATATCGAAGCCGCAGTGGCGGCCGGGGTGATGACGCCCGAAGCCGCCGCCGCATTGCGGGCGCATGCCGGAACCGTGCGGGCGGGACCGCAGGTCGACGAGGAAAATATCCGGCTCGTCACCAGCTTCAACGACATCTTCGTAACGATCGCATCGATCCTGTTGCTGGTCGCGATGGCCTGGATCGGCGCAAGCCTCACGACGGGCGGCGGCGCGATTGCGTGCGCGGTGACGTCCTGGCTGCTGGCGGAATATTTTACGCGCAAGCGGCACATGGCGCTACCGAGCATCGTGCTGCTGATCACCTTTGCCTGGTCGATATTCTTCGCGGCGACGGCGCTGACCATGGGAGTCAACTCCGTCTGGTCGCTTGACTATGGCGTATCGAGCCAGCGGGTCGCACTCAGTTTCGCCTTGGCGGCCGCCATCGCAGCGGGTGCTACCTACCTTCATTGGCGCCGTTTCTATGTGCCGATCACGGTTGCTGCCGGAACGGTTGCCTTGGTCGGCCTGCTGTTGATGCTCGTGGTCGCTGCCGTGCCTGGCTCAAGATCCATGCTTCTTCTTCTGGGACTTCTCGCCGGCCTCAGTGTTTTTGCCTTTGCAATGTGGTGGGACATTTCGGATCGCGAGCGCATCACTCGCCGATCCGATGTCGCCTTCTGGCTCCATCTGTTTGCAGCGCCCATGATCGTGCATCCGATCTTTTGGCTGCTCGGGCTGCTCGAAGGGCAGGCAACCACGGCCCGAACGCTCGCCGTCGTCCTGCTTTATGCCGTGTTCGGGATTGTGGCGCTTGCGGTCGACCGGCGCGCGCTGCTCGTATCGGCCTTGTTCTACGTGCTCTACGCCCTGAGCGCATTGCTCAGGCAATATGGCGCGATCCAGCTCAATTTCGCTTTTACCGCCGCCATCATCGGATCGGCGCTGCTGTTGCTGTCAGCCTTCTGGCACCGCGCCCGGATTCATGTCGTCGGGATGCTGCCGGCCGAATGGCGTGCACGCCTGCCAGCGCTCAATCGCTGACGATCTTGAGCAGCTTGCGTTCGATCGGGGCGAGCACCGGCCCGAGCTCATGCCCGCGCCTAAGGATCGCGCCGCCCTCGCCCACCAGCGCCCACATGCCCTGGCGGTTGCGCAGAGCCGGGCGCTTTTCGATGCGATATTCCGGCCGCTCGGCTGCACGCCTGAAAGCTGCGAAGATCGCTGCCTCCTGCCCCAGCTCGATCGCATAATCCCGCCAGTGCCCGGCGGCCACCATGCGGCCGTACAAATCGAGGATGCGAGTCAGCTCAAGCCGATGGAACCCGATTTGATGTGTGCGCTGCGTAACGGGAAAGGGCGTGACGTTGCTGCTCACGCGCTTTCACGGGCCTTTCGTACCGGCTTCGCGTCGCGCTTCTCGATCAACTCGGCCACGCGGGCGCGCAGTTGCTCGACTTCGCATTTAAGCAGCTCAAGCTGTTGGGTCTGCGGGTCGAAGCGCTCCGAGCAAGGCGTACCATAAGGCACGAAGCTCTTCTGATACTCGGCGGCATCGACCAGGGTCGGGCGAGCCGGAATGCCGGTCATCACCGCGCCTTCCGGTACATCGCGAGTCACCACCGCGTTGGCCCCGATCTTCGCGCCGCGCCCGACCGTGATCGGCCCCAGCACCTGCGCGCCCGATCCGATAATGGCATTGTCCCCGATCGTCGGATGGCGCTTGCCGGCAATGCCATTGGCAGGATTGGTGCCACCCAAGGTGACGTTCTGGTAGATCGTGACATTGTCGCCGATCTCCGCCGTTTCGCCGATCACCGTAAAGCCATGATCTATGAAGAAATTGCTGCCGATCCGGGCTCCGGGGTGGATATCGATCGCGGTCAGGAACCTGGAGATGTGATTGATGAGCCGGGCGAGAAAATAAAGTCTTCCGTTGAACAGCCAGTGCGCGACGCGATGCAGCGCGAGCGCGAGCACCCCAGGATAAAGCAGGATCTCCCACCGGCTGCGCGGCGCTGGATCCCGTGCCTTGATCGAATCCAAATAAGAAATCAGCCCGCCGGACATATGCAGCCTCCCTGCATTCATATCGCAGCGATGTAGCGATTGGCACCAGCTATTTCCAGATGGCCATTCCCAGCCATCCCGCTCTGGAGTATTTACGAGGAAAGTGATAAATAGAGCGAGAATGATCGACCATAACGATTAAGGTACCACCGGGTGACCACTTACCTGCCTACGCTGAAACAGCTTCAATATCTCATCGCCCTCGCCGATCATGGGCATTTCGGTCGGGCGGCTGATGCCTGCTTCGTCACCCAATCGACGCTATCGGCGGGCCTGCGCGAGCTTGAATCGCTGATTGGCATCACCCTCGTCGAACGGACGCGTCGCGTGGTTCGCTTCACCCCGCTCGGCCTCAAGATCGCCGAGAAAGCCCGGCGCGTGCTGCGCGAAGCAGAAGAGCTTGCCGAATTGGCGCGGGCCGCCGGTAAGCCGCTTTCGGGGGATCTGCGCATGGGCGTGATCCCGACCATCGCGCCCTTCCTGCTACCGCGCATCCTGCCCCGGCTGCGCGCGGCGTGGCCCGACCTGAAGCTCTATCTGCGCGAGGAGACCACGGCGGCGGCGTGCGATTCGCTCCACCGTGGGCATGTCGATTGCGTGTTGCTGGCGCTGCCCTATCACTGCGGCGACGTGGAGACGGTTGACCTGTTCGAAGACCGCCTTTTCGTGGCCTTCCCGCAGAAGGACATGCCGCGCCCGCTCGATGGGGTCGCGCCCGACGCCATCGACGAGCGACGGCTGCTGTTGCTCGAAGACGGCCACTGCCTCAAGGATCATGCGCTCGCCGCCTGTAACCGTCCCGAACTGCGTGCCGAGGCAACCATGCTGGGCACGTCGCTGCACACATTGATCCAGATGGTAGACAATGATCTGGGGGTGACGCTGCTGCCTCAAATGGCAATCGACGCAGGCATTCTGGACAACACCGATGTGGTTGCGTGCCCGCTCAAGGCGGAACATCCCTCACGCCGGATTGCGCTGGCCTGGCGACGCGGCAGCCCCCGCGACAAGGAATTCAACCTGCTCGCGGATGCGCTGGCCGATGCGACGCGGAGCGGCGATCTGCCTACAAGCCGCGCTGCCTGAGCTTGCGATCAAGCGCAATCAGCGCGCGATTGATCTCATCATCGGTGATGCGCAGATCATGATCGCGGTCCGCGAAGCGGCGGAACCAGCGATTGGCCTCTCCCGCCCGATCGACGCCGATCCGGCCATTATAGTTATGGTCGAAGAAGCCGAGCACGAGCCGCTGCCCCGGCTGCGTCCCGCTGAGCCAGGGATCGAGATGGCGAGCGCCATCCCCACCGACGCCATATTCGCCATATTGGCCGCCCGGATAAACCGGATAGCTGCCGTCAGCGTAGCGGTAATCGAAGTCCTGGCCGCGCCAACCCGGCGTGCTGCATGCGCCGAGCAGCGAGAAAAAGACACCCGTCAGGCAGATCCAGAAATGTCTGATGCGCATGGCCAAATCCCGCAACGCAATGAAGCTGCGAATTATAGCGCGGCAATTTCCATGATCTAAGGCTGAAAAGGGTTAATCAGTCCGGTAACGATACAGCTTTTCAGTCGCCATTGATGAGATCGCCGATCACCTGCATCGCGGTATTCATCAATTTGGAATCAAGTTCAGGCGGCTCCAACGGCACATGCGCCTCCAGTCGATCAGCAATGTAGGTCAGTGCCGCCATGCGCGCCGACTTTTTGTTATTGCCGTCGATCATCTTCCACGGTGCCCAGCGGGTGTCGGTATGGGCGAACATATCGTCGAGCGCCTTCAGATAGTCCGTACGGTGCGATCGGTTGCGGAAATCCTCGGCATTCACTTTCCAGCGCTTCCAGGGGTCCTCAAGGCGGCGCGCCAGCCGCTCGTCCTGAGTTTGCTGGGTGATGTGAATGAACAGTTTCACGATCGCGGCGCCGTCATCCTTCTGCTGCGCTTCGAACTCGTTGATCTCGTCATAGCCGCGCCGCCATTGCGCCTCAGTCGCGAAACCTTCGACGCGTTCGACGAGAACGCGGCCGTACCAGCTTCGGTCGAACACCGCGATATCGCCGGCTTCCGGCAAGCGACTCCAGAACCGCCAAAGGAAGTGGCGCTCCCTCTCGGGAGTGCTCGGGGCCGCAATCGGCCAGACCTCGAAGTAGCGCGGGTCCCACAATGCCGTCAGGCGCTGAATGATGCCACCCTTGCCTGCTGCGTCCCACCCCTCGAACACGATGATGCTGCGCCGCTTGTGCACGATGTGCGCAACCTGGATGCGGGCGAGCCGATCCTGCAGCTTTCGCAGAGCTGCCTCATAATCGCCGTCGAACTTCTCGCCCCGTTCGAACTGCTTCAGGTCAATGGCCATGCGTCACCTTATGCGGAACCGATCCCGGTCGGAAGGTGAAAACGAGGTTAACCCTTTTGCGGCTCCACGACCCGCAGATGCAGCTCGCGAAGCTGCTTGAGCGTCGCCGGCGCCGGCGCGCCCATCATCAGGTCCTCCGCCTTCTGGGTCATCGGGAACACCACGACCTCACGGATATTGGGCTCGTCGGCGAGCAGCATGACGATGCGATCCACGCCCGGCGCGGACCCGCCATGGGGCGGCGCGCCAAATTTAAAGGCGTTGATCATGCCGGAGAAATTGGTGTCCACATCCTCGCGGCTGTAGCCGGCAATCGCGAACGCCTTATACATGATCTCGGGCTTGTGGTTCCGGATCGCGCCGCTCGAGAGCTCAACGCCGTTGCAGACGATGTCATATTGATAGGCCAGGATCTCGAGCGGCGGCTTCGTTTCCAGCGCTTCCAGCTCACCCTGCGGCATCGAGAACGGGTTGTGGCTGAAATCGATCTTCCGCGTGTCCTCGTCATATTCGTACATCGGGAAATCCACGATCCAGCAGAATTCGAACCGCTTTTGATCGATGAGCCTCAATTCCTCGCCGATGCGGGTGCGTGCCAGCCCGGCAAGCTTGGCCGCCTGCGCTTCCTTGCCGGCGGCGAAAAACACACCGTCATCCGGCCCGAGGCCAAGCGCGTCTGCCAGCTTCGCCATGCCTTCCTCGCCATGGTTCTTGGCGATCGGGCCGCCGAACTCACCACCCTTGCGCGTCGCATAGCCGAGGCCGGCAAAGCCTTCCGACTGCGCCCAGCTATTCATGTCGTCAAAGAATTTGCGGCTCTTATCCGCCGTGCCCGGCGCCGGAATTGCACGAACAACGTCGCCGCTCTCCACGATCGACGCGAATCGACCGAAACCCGATCCGGCAAAATGCTCCGAGACGTCGCTGATCAGGATCGGATTGCGCAGATCGGGCTTGTCATTGCCATATCTCAGCATCGATTCCCGGTAGGGAATGCGCCGGAATGGCAGCGGCGAAACGCTTCGGTCACCCGCAAATTCCTCGAATACGCCGTGGAGCACCGGCTCAATCGCGGCAAAAACATCATCCTGCGTGACAAAGCTCATTTCGAAATCGAGCTGGTAGAATTCGCCGGGCGAGCGGTCGGCACGGGCATCCTCGTCGCGGAAGCAAGGGGCAATCTGGAAATAACGATCGAAGCCGGCGACCATCAGAAGCTGCTTGAACATCTGCGGCGCCTGCGGAAGCGCATAGAATTTTCCGGGATGCACCCGGCTCGGTACCAGATAGTCGCGCGCGCCTTCCGGGGACGAGGCTGTGAGGATTGGCGTCTGAAATTCGGTGAAGCCCTGCCCGATCATCCGCTGGCGCAGCGACGCAATCACGTTGGAGCGCAGCACCATATTGGCATGGACGCGCTCGCGCCGGAGATCGAGGTAGCGGTAGCGCAGGCGAATATCCTCAGGATATTCGGCCTCGCCAGCCACCGGCATAGGAAGCTCGGCTGCCGACGATTGCACGGAGACTGCGCGCGCGCGCACCTCGATCATTCCGGTCGCCAGATTCGGATTCACCGCCTCCTGCGCGCGTGCGACGACGTCGCCGGTAACGGTGATCACTGATTCTGCACGAACGCCCTCGATCGTGTTGAACGCGGGCGCATCGACATCAGTGACGATCTGCGTAATGCCATGATGATCGCGCAGATCGACGAACAGCAGATTGCCGTGATCGCGCTTGCGGTGAACCCAGCCGGACAGGCGAACCTCGCTGCCGACATGTTCGGCGCGCAGTTCGGCACAATTGTGGGTACGGTACGGATGCATTCGATGGCCATTCGTTGGTTGAATTTGCGCCACGCGCTTCCGCGCGGTTAGGACCTTTGTCAAGGAAAGAGACTGGCGATATGGAAAGATGATGATCGTTCATCCGCTGATTACCGATAACGAAACCCTGAAAAATCTCTGCGCCCGGCTGGCCAAGTCCGCCTTCGTGACGGTCGACACCGAATTCATGCGCGAGAATAGCTATTGGCCCGATCTCTGCCTGATCCAGATCGCCGATCTTGAAGAAGCTGCCGCTATCGATCCCAAAGCGCCCGGAATCGACTTGACGCCCCTGCTCGACATACTCGTCAACAATGAGGATGTGCTCAAGGTTTTCCACGCAGGAGGGCAGGATCTCGAGATCGTCCATAACCTGACCGGCAAGACCCCCCACCCTTTGTTCGACACGCAGATCGCGGCCATGGCGCTCGGGATGGGCGAGCAGATTGGCTATCAGAATCTCGTGGAGACCATGCTCCGGATCAAGGTCGATAAAGGCGCACGCTTTACCGACTGGGCGCGGCGCCCGCTCGATCAGCGCCAGATCGATTATGCGATCGGCGACGTGACCCATCTGGCCGAGCTGTTTCCACGCATGCTTGAACGGCTGCGCTCGACCGGGCGGGGGCAATGGCTTGATCAGGAGATGGAAAGGCTGGGCGATCCCGCTAGCTATCTCAACATACCCGACCTTGCCTGGACACGGATCAAGGCACCCAGCCGCAAGCCCGAAGTACTGGGGCGACTCAAGGCGCTTGCAGCCTGGCGGGAACGGGAGGCGCAGCACAAAAATTTGCCGCGTGGCCGCATCGTCAAGGACGAGACGCTGGCGGATCTCGCCGGCCACCCTCCGGCCAGGCAAGCCGATCTCGCGCGCGTGCGGGGACTCTCTGCCGCCTGGGCTGGAAACGATATCGGTCAACGCCTGATGGCGGCGCTGCAAAAGGCAAAGCCGCTGCCCGAAGCGGAGATGCCGTGGCGCGACGAACGCAAGCCCGGGCTTGGCAAGGAGGCCGGGCTGATCGCCGATCTGCTCAAGCTGCTGCTGAAAGTTCGCGCGCGCGAGGCAGATGTCGCGCCGAAGCTCATCGCGCGCACCGAGGACCTGGAGGCGATTGCCGGCGGCGAGCGCGAAGGGCTCGGCCTGCTCAACGGCTGGCGCTATGACGTCTTTGGCAAGGATGCGCTGGCGCTGGTGGAGGGCCGGCTGGCGTTCAGCGTGCGCAACGGCAAGATGGTGATGACCGAACTTGGCGAAGGCGCGTGAGCTTCACTCCATGATCAGCTCGGCTGATTTCCCCATGGCCTGCGCGAGCGTCTTCAGACGACGGTCCACAGTCTCGCCGTAAAGCGCATGATCGCCTGGTGAAATGGAGAGATAGACCCTCGATTCATCGGACCATAGCCGGGTCGCCTCGAGCGGGCGGCTGAGCCCGCCCGACAAACGCTGCCCAAGCCGCAGCGCGAGCCCCCAATGTTCGGCGAGAATGATCTCCTCCTCGCGGCAAAGCTTGCCGATCACCGGATCGCGGCCAGGGCCTCCTGAATTGACGTAAAGCGCGTGCGCGAGCATCCCGCGGCCGCGCGCATCGATGGCGGGCCAATTGCCGTGCAGCCCGGCATCGAGACCGCGTTCGGCGCGGAATTCGGGGTGAGCTCGCCAGGCAATATCGGCAAGCAAGCATGTCGCCAGCCTGAGGCGGGCATCGCAAGGTTGCTCGCCAGCAAACAGTGGGGCGATCCAGCGGTATAGAAGGTCGCCATGCTCGGGAAAGCGCCCGCGGACCCGTCCTTCCTCGCGTGCCGCGCAGATAAGAGGATCAAGTGCGCGCGTGTCGGCATCCAGATCATCGTAGAGCAAGCCCTCGCGGAGACCATAAGCCGAGACCACTAACGAACTTGAGTGCAGCCGCTTGACGGTCGCCGCCAGCAGCGCAGCCGCATCCATCAGCGCCGGGATGCGCGAAGGCGACAATCCCTCCACGGTCCGCAGCGTCTTCGGCGCGATATGCGCCAGCACCCGCACGAGACGCTGCGCCTCCTCCGCCGGCATCGTGTAGCCATGCACAATCGGCAGCGCATGTTCGGAAAGATGCATGTCAAGCCTGGCGAGCGCGCGCCACGAACCGCCCACCATATAGAAAGGCAGATGTGCGCCCTTGTTCGTCCAGCCAGCCTTGCCGAGCAGCTTTTCGACATGCCGGTCGATCGCGCCCGGCCCCTTGGCGCGCAAGGCGGCAATGCGGAAGATACCGATCGGGAAGGACACCGCCTCATGCGCCTGTCCCTCGCCAATCCGTACCAGCTCCAGGCTGCCGCCGCCGAGATCGCCGACAATTCCGCGCGCATCGGGGATACCCGACAGCACGCCTTCGGCAGAAAGCTTTGCCTCCTGCTCGCCCGAAATCAATTCCGGCTGGAAACCAAGTTCCGTGACACGATCCAAAAAGCTCTTGCCGTTGACAGCATCACGAACGGCGGCGGTGGCAACGGTCCGCAGCCGTGAAATCTCCATTTCGTCGGCCAGCACTTTGAACCGGCGAAGCGCCGCCATCGCCCGGTCCATCGCCTGTTCTTCCAACAGGCCGTTCTCGCCAAGGTTGCGGCCGAGACCCGCCATCACCTTTTCATTGAAAAGGACAGCTGGGAAGCGAGCCGGTCCGGCGAAAACCACCAAGCGGATGGAATTGGACCCGATATCGATGATGCCGGTCCGCTCGGCTGCCGCAACGGCAGGCTTCGTTCGGCGAAACGGCATTACCGCGGGCATGCTCCGCACCTAGCGCATTTCATTCGATCGTTGGAAGGCCAAAACGGCCGCTCAGCCCGGATGCTGGTCGCTCCGGCGGAAAGTGAGCTTCGGCACCGATCCGCTGCGTTCCAATGCAGCGCCACGCCCGGAAAGAGACGGATTGATCATGAAGTAGCGATGGAGATTGAAGGGCCGCTTGCCCGGCTTCAGCCGTTCGTAGCTGCCGTCCGGTAGCAATTGCCAGCTCTGCTCGTCATCGATGAGATTGGCCAGCATCACCTGATCGAGCACTTGCGCATGCACGGTCGGGTTCTCGATCGGCATCATATATTCCACGCGCCGATCGAAATTGCGGGGCATCCAATCCGCGGAGGAAATATAGACCTTCGCCTCCCGGCTTGGCAGCGGGTTGCCGTTGCCGAACACGATGATGCGGCTATGCTCAAGGAAACGCCCGACGATCGATTTGACCCGGACGTTCTCCGAAAGGCCCGGAACGCCTGGCCTCAAGCAGCAGATGCCGCGCACCACCAGATCGATTTCGACACCGGCAGCGCTTGCGCGGTAAAGCTTCTCGATGATCGCCGGATCAACCAGCGAGTTCATCTTGGCCCAGATGGCCGCTTCGCGCCCCGACCGCGCATGATCGATCTCGGTATCGATCAGCCGGCTTAACTCGTCGCGCAGACCCAAGGGTGAAAGTGTGAGCAATTCGAGCGCCTTGGGCTCGACATAGCCGGTGATGTAATTGAAGAGCTGAGCGGCATCCCGCCCTGCCCGCGGATCCGCCGTGAAAAAGCTGAGATCGGTATAGATGCGCGCGGTGATCGGATGATAATTGCCGGTGCCGAAGTGGCAGTAGGTGCGATAGCCTTCACCCTCGCGCCGGACCACCATCGAAACCTTCGCGTGGGTCTTCCAGTCGATGAAGCCGTAGACGACCTGGACGCCGGCGCGCTCCAGCGAGGCGGCCCACATCAGATTCTGCTCTTCGTCAAAGCGCGCCTTGAGCTCGACCACGGCGGTAACGGACTTTCCCGCCTCCGCCGCATCGATCAGCGCGCGGATGACAGCGGACTGCTTGCCGGCGCGATAGAGCGTCTGCTTGATCGCGACCACGTCCGGATCGGCGGCAGCCTGCCGCAGAAAGGCAAGGACGACGTCGAAGCTTTCATAGGGATGGTGGACAATGATGTCCTTGGACCGGATCGCGGCAAAACAATCGCCGCCATGCTCGCGGATACGCTCGGGAAAGCGCGGCGTGAACGCAGGGAATTTCAGTTCCGGACGGTCTTCGTCCACAAGGATGGTCAGATCGGAGATACCCAGAAAATCAGTGCTCTGGGTGATGATCGCGTCGTTGGTCCCGATTTCAGCGCAGACTTCCTCCGCCAGCGGGCGAGGAGTGCCGGCGGAAAGCTCAAGCCGGATGATCCGGCCGCGGCGGCGGCGCTTGATTGCACTGCGGAAATAGCGGACGAGATCTTCCGCCTCTTCCTCAAGCTCGATATCGCTATCGCGGATCACTCTGAACGCGCCGCTGCTCAGCACCTGATATCCAGGGAAGAGGATGTCGGTAAAACGGCGGATCATTGTCTCGATCGCGACATAGCGCGTTTCGGCGCCAGGGATGCGAACGAATCGCGGCAGTGTCGCCGGCACCATAAGCAACTCGCGGATCGGCTCACCGTCCGAAAGCCGCTTCAGGTCGAAAACGAGACTGAAGCCCCTGTTCGGAATGAATGGGAACGGGTGAGCCGGATCAAGTGCTTGCGGAGTGAGCACCGGAAAGATCTGCTCCCGGAAATGCGTCTCGAGCCATTGCGTTGATTCACCATGGAGCCGATCGAGCTCGAGCACCTGAAAATTCACGGTTTCCAGCTCAGTGAGCAGTGCCAGCCAGACTTTCGCCTGCCGCTGCATCAACGCGTCGGCGCGCTCGGCAATCGCGGTGAGCTGCTGGGCAGGCGTCAGGCCGTCAGGCGAGCGACTGTCAACTTCCTGCAGCTGGTGCCCCTTCAGGCCGCCAACCCGGGTCATGAAGAATTCGTCGAGATTATTGCCCGATATCGAGAGGAAGCGCAGCCGCTCCAGCAGCGGGTGTGCGACGTTGGACGCCTCCTCGAGCACCCGCTCATTGAACGCAAGCCAGCTCAGCTCGCGGTTGAAATACCGGTTCTGCAAGCCTGCGGGCGCCGCGGTCGGCGTGCCGATAACATCGTCGTCATCAAGCGGCTGTACAGGCGCAACTGGCTCCATCTTATATGTCCTACTCGAAGACTCGTGAATCTTCGATGACATTGGATCTTATCAACGCCTCGCGCGCAACCGCGATGCCGATCCTGCGGCGCGTCGCCCATGCCGCCTGATCGAGAGCGTCCACCGCGCGATGAACGGCGATGTAAGTGCGCTCGATACGGCGCGCGATCCAATCGGGGACGTCAGTGTTAATCGATACAGCACGAGCCGCGAGCAGGCGCTCAAGCAGCGCCGGAATCAACAGGTCATCGGGCGCTCCGATCGCGACATGGGGCGTGGCCGCCAGACGGGATCGGAGGTCAGGAAGCGCGATATCCCATTGGCTGCACGGCGTGTCGGCTATGATCAGCAGCGGACGGCGCTCTGCAAGGGCCCGGTTCCAGGCATGAAACAGCTGTTCCTCATCAGCCCGTTCGCCGCCATCGAACAAGGTGGCGCCGGAGCGCGCAGCAAAGATCCGGCCGAGAAAGCTGCGCCCCGATTTTCGCGGGCCAGTGAGCACCGTGGCCATGACCGGCCATAATGACCAGTGACCGAGATGGCGGACGGCATCGGCATTGGCAGGCGTAACGATGAAGTCGGATTCGGTCTCGGCCGCCGGCCAATCGAGCGGCAGCGCGAGCTGGGTCATGGCGCCTGGGGTGCCGGAGGTGCGGCGCCTGGCGCACGCCGGATACGCAGCGTGTCCGTGCCGGCCTCCACTGCCCAGCCACGGGCGCTGAGGGCCGTTCGAAGTAAGTTGATATCGCCGCTAAAGCTCACGCGGATGACCGAAACGCCGCCCAGCGCCAGGCTGGTGGTCGCCGAGTTGCGAACCCCAGGGATCTCCCGAACCGCTGCCTCCGCCAGGTTGAGCGCGCTCGCGTCCGGCGTTTCCACCTGGATCGTAAAGGTCGAAGCTGGCGTCTCGTCGACCACCTGGGCGACCGCTTCTTCGAGCGAGGTGGCATCTTCCTCGCTGGGCTCCTGCTCTTCTATCTCAAGCGAGGGATCGGCTTGAAGGCGCCCGCTGCGCAAGGCATCGACATAGATCGCGTCGATGCGCTCGACGCCCTTGTCGAGCAGCGCTGCCAAGCCCTCGCGATCGCCATTCGGCGCGCTCAAGACGAACGAGCCCAGCAGCTTGTGATCGGGGCCGTGGCGTGCGAAGAATTGACCGACGACGGGACCGCCCGGCCATTGCCGATGCAGAATCACCTCCGGTACCAGCACATCGGCTGCGCCATACTGGTCCAGCAGCATACGCCACCATCCGCGGCCGGGTCGATAGACCTGCCCAATATTGAGGAGCAGGGGGTCGACCCCTGCTCCGGTCGGCCGCACATAGTCGACCGGACTGTTGCCGGTGCGGAATCGCGCCCAAGCCGCCTGCCAGGGGTTGCGCAATTCGAAGCTCGTCGACGTACCGCCGGAGATTTGCACGGGAATCATCAGCATGGGCTGTGAGCGCAAGGTCTGGCCCGAGCCGCCGAGCAATTGCCCCGCGCGCGTGCGATCGAACAGCACGCCGAGCCGGGCTATATAGCGTTTGGTGCTGATCTGCTCCTGTTCGACGACGATACCGGACACGATCGTGCCGAGCGTCGAATCGCCTAGCGCCGGTGCTCCACCCTGCCCGCCGTTCATTCGGCCCCACAGCATCTGCCATGCCTTGCGCTGCGCGATCCGCCACGCCGCCTGGCGTGCCTGCTCCCCATCATGCGCGACGACATCGACATTGATGCCGCCAACTTCATAGCTGCTCGAACTGTCGATCGGCGGGATGCCGCGATCGCCGCCCTCAAGCTGGGCGCGCAGCACCGCGGCCCCGCCGCCGAAGACGGCCAGCAGGAGAAGCAGCAATGGGACCGGGCCTATTCTGGCAGGTAAAGCGAGCGTCACGAGCGCCTTTTGGCGAGTTGGGCGTGGAAATCCAAGCCCGATATGGCTAGGCGCTGGGCATGAGCGAAAAACAGGGTGAACAAACCTCCTACAGCTACGCCCAAGCCGGCGTCTCGATCGCGGCAGGCAACGCGCTGGTCAAGGCGATCGGGCCGCTGGCGAAAAGCACGCGTCGCGCCGGCGCGGATGCGGAACTGGGTGGCTTTGGCGGCTTCTTCGATTTGAAGGCCGCGGGATATAAGGACCCGCTGCTCGTGGCCGCCAATGACGGCGTTGGTACCAAGCTCAAGCTGGCGATCGAGAGTGGGCGGCATGATGGGGTCGGCATAGATCTGGTCGCGATGTGCGCCAACGATCTGATCGTTCAGGGCGCCGAGCCGTTGTTTTTCCTGGACTATTTCGCGACAGGCAAGCTGGACAACCTCATCGCCGAGCGCGTGATCGCAGGCATTGCCGAAGGGTGCCGGATTGCCGGCTGCGCGCTGATCGGCGGCGAGACCGCTGAGATGCCCGGCATGTATGCCGAGGGTGATTATGATCTGGCCGGGTTTTGCGTCGGCGCCGTCGAACGCGATCAGGCGCTGGTCGGCAACAGAGTGCATGAAGGCGATGTCATTCTCGGCCTCGCCTCCTCCGGCGTGCATTCGAACGGTTATTCGCTGGTCCGCAGGCTCGCCGCCGACAAGGGCTGGAAGCTCGACCGCCCTGCCCTATTCGACCCGGATATCCTTCTGATCGAAGCGCTGATGGCGCCGACGCGGATCTACGTGAAGGCGCTGCTGCCGCTGATCCGCGGGGGACATGTTCATGCGCTCGCGCATATTACCGGTGGCGGCCTGCTGGAGAATATTCCCCGCGTGCTTCCCGAGGGGCTGCACGCTTATCTCAACGCGGATCTCTGGGAGCAGCCGCGCCTGATGGCCTTCCTGCAGGCGCAGGGAAATATCGAGCCTCAGGAGATGGCAAGAACATTCAACTGCGGCGTCGGGATGGCAGTCGTGGTGGCACCTGCCGAAGTGGATCATGTGACGGCAGAACTCGAGGCAGCCGGGGAAAGGGTTTTTCAGATCGGCGGTATTAAGTCAGGGCCGAGGGGCTGCACTGTTGCCGGAGGCCCAGAGACCTGGAGCGCGCGAACGGCATGGTCGGCGACGCATGGTGGCTAGGCGCTTCATCGAAAGTCCTCTCCCTGCGGGAGAGGGTTGGGTGAGGGTATCCCACGCTTATCTGTCAGGTTTTTCCCTTCTGTTCCGGATCCCCTCACCCTGGCCCTTTCCCCAAGGGAGAGGGACATGAAGCGCATAGCTCGGGCGAAAGTTGGGGTGCTCATCTCGGGACGCGGATCGAATATGGCCGCGCTTCTCTACGCCGCGAAATGCCCGGACTGCCCCTATGAGATCGTGCTGGTCGCCGCCAACGATCCGCAAGCGCCAGGGCTGAAGCTTGCCGAGGCGGAGGGCGTCGCGACGTTCGGCCTGTCCCACAAGGGAATGAAGCGCGCCGAGTTCGACACGATCATCGATGCCGAGCTGCGCCGGGCGGGTGCCGACTATATCGCGCTGGCCGGCTATATGCGGCTGCTTTCGCCGGAATTTGTTGGGCGATGGGAGGGACGGATGCTCAACATCCATCCTTCGCTCCTGCCCAAATATAAGGGCCTGGATACGCATCAGCGGGCGATTGAAGCAGGCGACCGGGTTGCGGGCTGTTCGGTTCATATTGTGACGGCTGAACTCGACGACGGGCCGGTGCTTGGTCAAACCGAAGTCGCGGTTCTGCCGGACGATAGCGCGGACACGCTCGCTGCTCGCATCCTGATCGCTGAGCATCAGCTTTACCCGCGCGTGCTGGCAGAATTTGTCACTGCGGAAACGCGGCCTTCTGGCTTGCTCGCAAGACTCCGTAGCCTCGCGCTGCAACTGCCTGAAAGCTATGAGAAAGCGTCACACGGCACGCAGGCATTTGGTATCGAGGCCGGCAAGATGTTCGCCTATTTCCAGCACAATCATCATGGTGATGGCATCACCGCCGCTCTGGTCAGGACCAGCGGGGAGGAAGAACAGGCGATGCTGATCGAGAGCGATCCCGATCTCTATTATCGTCCCGCCTATCTGGGGCCCGCCGGCTGGATCGGCATTCGCCTGGACCGTCCGCCGGTGGATTGGACTCATATCGAGCAATGGCTGGCTAAGAGCTGGCGCCGCGCTGCACCGAAACGCTTGACCAAATTAATGGACGTCGCCGACGGCTTCTAGAGTGATTTCGAGGCAAGTGGAATCACCTGCCGGCTCGGAAATCACGGCGAGCAAAGGAATGGCTGGAGACGATCCGGTTCGATCTGAATCGGATCGACTCTAGAGGGCGGGCGAGCCAACATCTCCAGGCGACGATCGATGCTGCCGTCGTCAATAATCTGCCGCGACGAAATACAATCCGTCCGGCGGTGCATTCAGCCCCAGCGCCGAGCGATCCCGCGCAGCCAGTGCTGCAGAAAGAGCATCGGCATCCCATTTGCCCTGACCCACCAGTGCCAGGCAGCCAACCATCGAGCGGACCTGATGGTGGAGGAAGCTGCGCGCGGCTGCTTCGATGACCACCTCTTCGGCCTGGCGGCGCACGCTCAAGCGATCGAGCGTTTTTATTGGGCTTTTCGCTTGGCACTGCACCGAACGGAAGGTCGTGAAATCATGCTGCCCAGCCAGGCATTGCGCGGCGGCGTGCATGGCATCGGCGTCAAGTCGCGGGGTGACTCGCCAGGCAAGCCCCTGATCCAGCGTGAGCGGTGCGCGGCGGTTGATGATGCGATAGCGATAGCGCCGGCCGATGCACGAGAAACGGGCATGCCAATCGTCGGGCACCGTATCGCAGGCAATGATTGCCACCGGCTGCGGACGCAACCGCGCGTTAATCGCCTCGCTCAGGCGGAACGGCGTGATCGCGCGCCCGATATCGGCGTGCGCGGTCATCGCCAGCCCGTGAACCCCAGCATCGGTGCGGCCTGCGGCGTGGAGCGTGACATCCTCGCCGGTCACCAACGCGATTGCCTCTTCGATCGCCTGCTGAACGCTGGGGCCGTGTGCCTGACGCTGCCAACCCATGAAGGGCCGACCGTCATATTCCACCGTCAGGCGGAAACGCGTCATTGGAGGCGCGTACCCTGCGGGATCGCGAAGCCACGCAGCAGCTCGGCAGCGCTCATGGCGGCGCGTCCTGCGCGTTGAATCAAGGTCGGACGGATCGCACCTTCGCCGCAGGCTATTGTGAGCTGGGAGTCCAGCACGACTCCCGCCTCTTCACTGGCACGAACAGCCGCAAGGTCAGCGCACAGCACGCGGACCCGCTCACTTTTCATCTCGAAGAAGGCGCCGGGCATCGGATTGAACGCACGGATCTGCCGTTCAACCTGTTTCGCCGATCGGCTGAAATCGAGGCGCGCCTCGGCCTTTTCAATCTTAGCTGCATAGGTCACGCCGGTATCGGGCTGAGGGCTCGCGGGATATGCACCAAGGTCCGCCAGCACCTCCACCATCAGGCGGGCGCCCTTTTCCGAAAGCTCGGCAGTAAGCTCGCCGCCGGTCTTGCGATCGATCGGCGTCCGCATCGTCGCTAGCATCGGGCCGGTGTCGAGGCCTTTTTCCATCTTCATGATGGTGACCCCGGTTTCATCGTCTCCGGCCAGAATCGCGCGCACGATCGGCGCGGCGCCGCGCCAGCGCGGGAGCAATGATGCGTGGATGTTGAAGCAGCCGAGCCGCGGAGCATCGAGGATAGCGACCGGCAATATCAGACCGTAAGCTGCGACCACCGCCGCGTCGAGCTTCAGTCCAGCAAAGGCTTCCTGTTCGCCCTGGTCACGCAGACCCACGGGCATGCGAACCTCCAGCCCGAGCGCTTCAGCATGCATTTGCACAGGCGAAGGACGGGGAGCCTTTCCCCTGCCGGCCGGGCGCGGAGGCTGGCAGTAAACGGCAGCAATCTCATGGCCTGCGGCAGCCAGCGCCTGCAATGCGGGCACGGCGAATTCCGGAGTACCCATGAAAGCAAGACGCATGAGCTGTTCCGCCGAAATACCGCTCCGAACTTAACTCGCCGCTTTTGCCTTTTGACGCCAGGCATGGAGCAGCGGCTCGGTATAGCCATTGGGCTGCCCCACGCCTTCGAACACCAACGCGCGAGCTGCGTGATAGGCATAGCTGCTATCCTCATGGCCGGACATCGGCTTGTAGAGCGGATCGCCGGCATTCTGGGCGTCGACCTTGGCCGCCATCTTCTTCAGCGCGGCATCGGCCTGATCGGGCGTGCAGACGCCGTGGAGCAGCCAATTGGCTATGTGCTGCGAGGAGATGCGCAAGGTTGCACGATCTTCCATCAAGCCGACATCATTGATGTCGGGGACCTTCGAACAGCCGACGCCCTGATCGATCCAGCGGACAACATAGCCAAGGATGCCCTGGGCATTGTTATCGAGTTCGTCGGACACTTCCTGATAGGACCAATTGGTGCCGGGGGATACCGGGATCGTCAGCAATTCGTCTAATCCCGGCGTCGGCTCGGATCGAAGCTCGCGCTGGCGCGCGAATACGTCCACCTGATGATAATGCAGCGCGTGAAGGGTTGCTGCGGTAGGGGACGGGACCCAGGCGGTATTGGCGCCCGATTTGGGATGGCCGATCTTCTGCTCGATCATATCGGCCATGCGGTCAGGCGCAGCCCACATGCCCTTGCCGATCTGCGCCTTGCCGGAAAGCCCGCAGGCGAGGCCAATCTGGACATTGCGGCTCTCATAGGCCTTGATCCATATGCTTTCCTTCATCGCGCCCTTGCGGATCATCGGGCCAGCCTGCATTGAGGTGTGCATCTCGTCGCCCGTCCGATCGAGAAAGCCGGTGTTGATAAAGACGATTCGGCTCTTAACGGCTTCGATGCATGCCGCGAGATTGGCGGAAGTACGCCGCTCCTCGTCCATCACGCCGACCTTGAGCGTGTTGCGCTTCAGGCCCAGCAAGTCCTCGACCGCATCGAACAAACGATTGGTGAAGGCGGCTTCCTCCGGTCCATGCATCTTCGGCTTGACGATGTAGACCGAACCTTTGCGGCTGTTGCGCAAACGGCCAAGTCCTCTCAGATCATGCAGCGCGATCAGGCTGGTGACGATCCCGTCGAGAATGCCCTCGGGCGCTTCCGATCCGTCCGGCAGCTTGATGGCCGGAGTGGTCATCAAATGGCCAACATTGCGGACAAACAGCAGGCTGCGGCCCGGCAGGACGAACTGGGAGCCGTCGAGGCCGGTCCATTCTCGATCGCCTTCCAAGGCGCGGGTTATCGTCTTGCCGCCCTTTTCGAAGCGCGCTTCGAGATCACCCTTCATGAGACCAAGCCAGTTGGAATAGGCGGCAACCTTGTCGTCGGCGTCCACCGCCGCAATCGAGTCCTCCAGATCGCAGATGGTGGTGATGGCGGATTCAAGGACCACGTCAGCGATCCCAAGCGGATCTTCGCGGCCGATCGGATGGTCGGGATCAATGACGATCTCGATATGAAGGCCGTTATGGCGGAATAGCAAGCCATTGGCCTTGCGTCCCACCAAGGCCGGATGGCTCGTGCCCTTGAGCGCGGCCGCCCAGCCGTGAATGGTCGAATCGAGAAATTCACGGACGCGAGCGACCACTTGCGCGCCACGCTCTGCGTCATAGCCGCCGTGCTTGGCCCTGCCCGGCAGCGCATCGGTACCGTAAAATGCATCGTAGAGGCTGCCCCAACGCGCATTGGCGGCATTGAGCGCGAACCGATCGTTGAGAACCGGCACGACCAGCTGTGGGCCAGCCATCGTCGCGACCTCGTCGTCAACATTTTCGGTGGTGATCGCGAAGGGCGCTGGCTCGGGCACCAGATATCCGATCTCACGCAGGAATGCCTGATAGTCTCGCTGATCGATCGGCTTGCCGCGGCGCTCCTTATGCCAGGCATCAAGCTTGGCCTGGATCTCATCGCGCTTGGCGAGCAGCGACCGGTTCTCCGGAGTGAAGGTCTCGAAAATCCGGGCAGTGCCGCGCCAGAAAGCGTCGCTGTTCAAGCCGGTACCCGGCAGGGCTTTTTGCTCGATGAACTCCACCAGAGGAGCTGCCACCTGAAGCTCCGCGCGATCGATATAAGCTGTCATCAACCCTTCCTCGGTTCACTGTTGGGCGCACGAGCACGAGCGAAAGCGGCCCGTTACCTGTGGCAAGCATGGGGAGAGCGGCAGGCTCTAGCCGGATCATGCCTTATTCGCCAACTGAAATCTAAAAGGGCGGTGCGGCTAAGCGGCAACGGACTTGCGCTGTTACAGAAAGCGAATAGTCACGCACGCATGTCCATTCTCGATCAGCATCGTGCGCGGCTCGACGAGCTTGCTGCGCGGGACAGGCTGCGCATGTTGATCCCGCGCGCGGGACGGGATTTTTCCTCCAATGATTATCTCGGCCTCGCGCGCTCGCAGGAACTCAGGGACGTCGTAACCGCGGCGCTCGATCGAGGGGTCGCCATTGGCGCAGGCGGATCGAGGCTCCTGCGCGGCAATGATCCCGAACATGAGCTGCTGGAGACGGAGGCAGCGAGTTTCTTCGGCTGCGACTCCGCGCTCTATTTCGCCAATGGTTTCGCGGCCAATGGGGCGATCTTCGCGGCCTTGCCCGATCGCCGTGATCTGATCGTTCACGACTCGTTGATCCACGCCAGCGTGCATGATGGCATGCGGCTTAGCTTCGCAGAAAAAGTCGCTGCAAATCATAATGACGCCCAGGCATTCGAGGACGCGATCGCACGCTGGCGCGCGCGCGGTGGAAAAGGAAGACCATGGATCGCTGTAGAGAGCCTCTACAGCATGGACGGCGACTTTGCTCCGCTCGAGGAACTGAAGGCCGTCGCCGAGCGCCACGAAGCATTTCTCGTCATCGACGAGGCGCATGCGGTGGGCGTGTTTGGGCCCGGGGGCCGCGGTTGCGCGGCGGCCGTGGGCGTTTCTGAAAATGTCATAAGGCTGGCGACATGCGGCAAGGCGCTAGGCTGCGAAGGCGCCCTCGTGCTAGGATCGCGCACGATCACGGATACGCTGATCAATTATGGCCGCGGCTTCATCTTCTCAACAGCCCCTTCCCCGCTGATGGCGGCAGCGGTTCGCGGTGCGCTTAACCTGCAGAAGCCGCCGGAGAGGCGTGATAGGCTGCAGACGCTCATGAGCTTGGCGCACGAAAGATTGCGCGTCCAAGGGAGCTCACAGATTCTCCCGGTCATTATCGGCGACGATGGCGAGACCATGCTTATGGCCGCGGCATTGCAGAAATCGGGCTTCGATGTGCGCGGGATCAGACCGCCGACCGTGCCGAAGGGCAGCGCGCGGCTGCGCATTTCCATCACGCTCAACGCCCACGAAAATGATATCGCCGCGCTCTCCGATGCGCTCGAGGAATTAGGATTATGACCCAGGGCTTCGTTGTGACGGGCACCGATACCGGTGTTGGCAAGACGGTATTCTCGGCCGCTCTCACCGCCGCACTCGATGGTTGTTATTGGAAGCCCGTACAGGCGGGCATCGACAAAGACACCGACGCGGAGATCGTTGCTCGCCTCGCCGGGCTGAACGCCGATCGGGTGTTCCCGGAAGCCTATTGCCTCAAAACGCCCTGCTCACCGCATCTTGCCGCCGCGATCGATGGCGTGGAGATTGATCCCGCGCGGCTAGCCCTTCCGGATAGTTCGCGACCATTGATCATCGAGGGGGCTGGCGGCGCACTCGTGCCGCTCACGCGATCGTTGGTCTATGCTGACTTGTTCTGCCGGTGGGGCCTGCCGGTGATCATCGTTGCGCGCACCACGCTGGGTACGATCAATCACAGCCTGCTGACGATCGAGGCGCTGCGGCGGCGCCAGATCATGGTGCATGGCGTCGCTTTCGTCGGCGAAGAAAATGCCGACAGCGAGGCCATCATATGCCAACTGGGAAGGGTCAAGCGGCTCGGCCGGTTGGAGCGATTGCCGACGCTCGACAGTGCCTCACTGGCACAAGCGTTCGCGTCGGGCTTTGACGTGGTCGATTTCCTGCCATGACATCGCCCGTCTGGCATCCTTTCACCCAGCATGGGCTGAATGAGCCGATCCCGCAAATTGCGCGCGCCGAGGGGGCGGCGCTCTTCACGACGGACGGAAGGCGCGTCATCGACGCCATCTCGTCCTGGTGGGTAACGACGCATGGCCATTGCCATCCCCGCATCGTGGCGGCCATCGCCGAACAGGCCGCCGCTCTCGATCAGATCATTTTTGCCGGCTATACGCATGAGCAGGCGGAGACGCTCGCAGCCGGATTGCTTGAACTGCTGCCTTCTCCGCTGCGACATGTCTTCTTCTCGGACAGCGGATCGACCAGCGTTGAAGTCGCGCTCAAAATGGCGCTCGGCTATTGGCGCAATCGTGGTGAACCGCGCCACCGCATCATCGTAATGGAATCGAGCTATCACGGGGATACCATCGGCGGCATGTCCGTCGGCGAACGCGGCGTTTTCAATCAACCTTACCAGCCACTTCTTTTCGATGTTGCCCGTCTTCCTTTCCCCACTGAAGGCGCGGAGCAGGCAACGCTCGATGCGCTCGAACATCTTTGCGCGCGGGAGCGCCCGGCCGCCTTCATCGTCGAACCTCTCATTCTTGGCGCGGGCGGAATGCGCATTTATTCCGCCGCGGTTTTGCGCGAGATGCGGGCGATTTGCGCGAAGCACGACGTGCTCTTCATCGCGGACGAAGTGATGACCGGCTGGGGCCGGACCGGTACGCTGCTCGCTTGCGAATGGGCCAGCGTCGTTCCCGATATCCTCTGCCTGTCGAAAGGAATTACGGGAGGCGCTGTGCCGCTGGCGGTGACGATCGCGAACGGCCCGATTTTCGAGGCACACCGCACCGCGAACCGCGCGGACATGTTCTTCCACTCCTCGAGCTACACCGCCAATCCGATCGCCTGCGCGGCCGCCAATGCCAATCTTGCAATTTGGCGCGAAGAACCAGTTCACGAGCGAATTCGGAGACTGAGCGAACGGCAGGCGGAACGCCTCGCACGGCTCAGCAAAATGCCCGCGGTGCGCAATCCGCGGCAGATCGGCACTATCACCGCGTTCGAACTCGAAAGCCGTGAAGGCGATTATCTTTCTGATCTGGCTCCCAATTTGATGCGGCAATTCAGAGAACATGATCTGCTGATCCGCCCGCTCGGCAACACCATGTATACCATGCCGCCCTATTGCATCGATGATGCCGATCTCGATCGCGTCTATGCGGGCATTGTCGAGGCGATCGACCGCTTCGTCGAAACCCACGGAACATAGAGCGTGGCTGGACCGGTAGAATGCGATGCCGGATCTGCCCCTTTGGTTCTACGAAGTTCCTGAGCCGTTACGCACCGCGCTCCTGTTTGTGGGAACCGTCGCTCTTGCCGCGCTGATCGCGCTGGCGGCAGCGCGCTTCACCCTTACATTGCTCGGCCGCCTCGCCGCGCGAAGCCGCACGCGGACCGATGACATCTTGCTCACGCGCGTAACCGGCCCTCTGCGATGGATCTATATTGCCGTGGGCCTGAATTTTGCCGAGCGAGTGGTACCGCTCGAGGGCGCACCGGGCGAAATCTGGCGGCAGACGGCTACCTTTCTTGTTCCCGCGCTCGTCGGATGGCTTGCCGTCGCCATGCTTCAGGCAGCTTCCGAAATCCTCGTCTACAAGGCCGACATTACCGCCCCGGACAATCTCGCCGCGCGGCGACGCCATACCCGGATCAGCATTCTTTCGCGGATCGGTTCGCTGCTGATCCTGTTTCTCACGATCTGCATGATGTTGATGACCATCCCCGGCGTACGCAGCGTGGGGGTGACGCTGATCGCTTCCGCCGGCGTGGTCGGCATCGCGGTCGGCGCCGCCGCTCAGCCAGCGCTCAAGAATCTGATCGCCGGCATCCAGCTCGCCTTTACCGAACCCATACGAATCGATGACGTGGTGATCATGTGCGGCGAATGGGGCCGCGTCGAAGAGATTCATCTGACTTATGTCGTGCTGAAGCTGTGGGACGAACGGCGGCTGGTGGTTCCGATCACCAAATTTCTCGAAGAACCTTTCCAGAACTGGACGCGCAGCACCAGCGCGCTGCTCGGAACCGTGCTGTGGTATCTTGATCCCGCGACTGACATTGACCGGCTACGGATCAAGCTTGCGGAACTCGTGAAGAACAACCCCAAATGGGACGGACGTTTCTTCAACATGCAGGTGACCAGCATGGACAGTTGTACGATTGAAGTGCGGGCGCTGATGACTGCGGCCAACGCCGACAAAGCGTTCGACCTGCGTTGCGACGTGCGCGAGGCGTTGCTCGAATTTATTCGCGCCGAGATGCCCGAGGCGCTACCCCGCCGGCGTCAGCTGCAGGTTGAGTCCGAATATTCGCAGCTCGTGGCCGAAACCGGCGCCTGAGCAAGCGCGTCCGTGAAACGACGGCGCCACCACATCACATCCTGCTCCCGCACGACATCGAGCAGCGACTGCCAGCGATGGATGCGCTCGCTGCGTGGCATGGTGAGCGCAGTTTGGATGGCGTCGGCCATTTCCTCGGCACTGTAGGGATTGACCAGCACCGCCTCGCTCAACTGGGCGGCCGCGCCCGCGAATTCGGACAGGATCAACACGCCGGGATCGTCGGGATCCTGCGCCGCCACATATTCCTTGGCGACCAGGTTCATGCCGTCACGCAATGGAGTAACAAGGCCGATCCGTGCGGCCCGGTAGATGCCGGCGAGCTGATCCCGCGGATAGCCATGGTTGACATAGCGGATCGGCACCCAATCGAAATCAGCGAATTCGCCATTGATCCGTCCCGAAAGCGCATCCAGGCTGGCGCGAATTTCCTGATAGCTGCGTACATCCTCGCGCGAGGGAGGCGCGATCTGAAGGAGGAAGATTTCGCCGTGCTGATGCGTGTGGTGGCGCAGGAAGCGCTCATATCCGAGGAAGCGTTCTTCAAGGCCCTTCGAATAATCGAGCCGATCGACGCCGATGATCATGTCACGTCCGGCTGCGCTTTGCCGCGCCCGGTAGCGAGCATAGCGGGCGGCGGGGGAATTGGCGGCCTCGGTGAAAGCATCGAAATCGATTCCAACCGGACAGTTGATTACCCGGATGGTGCGTCCGTTCGCAGTCACCCACTGACCGTCGTGCAGCTCGGCACCCATCTGTTCGGTAACATAGTGAAGGAAGCTATCGAGCCAGCCCTGCGATTGAAAGCCCACCACCTCGTAGTCAAAGAGCGAAGCTACCAGTTCGCGGTGGTTGGGTAACGACAACAGCAAATTGGTTGGGGGCCATGGAATGTGAAGGAAAAAACCCATCCGGTTGGCCGCGCCGCGTGCCCGCAGCTCCCTCGCCAACGGGAACATATGATAATCATGCACCCAAACCAGATCGTCAGGCTCGATCAAGGGCGATAGCGTATCGGCGAAGCGAGCATTGACCCGGGCATAACCTCCGGCGAAATCGCGCTCGAACTCGGTCAGGTCGATCCGGTAGTGAAAGAGCGGCCACAGCGTGCGGTTGGCGTAGCCGTTATAATATTCGTCGACATCCTGCTCTTCCAGATCAACAGTCGCGGTGGTCACGCCATCGTTGGTTTGCCAATCGATCTCGCCGGTGTACTGATCGGTCACCCCGCCGGACCAGCCGAACCAAAACCCGCTATATTCCCGCAATGCCGCCTGAAGCGCGACCGCCAAGCCTCCTTGCGCGCCTTGTCTATCCTTAACGGGAGGCTGAACGCGGTTCGAAACAAGGATCAGCCGCGTCATGAAACATTCTGTCGCAATGCGAGCGCGACAACTATCCGGTACGCCCTCACCTTACGCTGCTCCACGGCTTGCTGAGCAGGACCGCGCAGTTGATCAACCCGACAAGCGAGTAGGTCTGCGGATAATTGCCCCAAAGTTCTCCTGTCACTGGATCAATGTCCTCCGACAATAACCCGGCCGAAGTTCGACGGGAGAGCATCTCTTCGAACAAGGCGCGGGCGTCGGCATCCCTTCCCGTAAAGTGCAACGCCTCGATCAACCAAAAGGTGCACACATTGAAAGCGGTTTTCGGCAGGCCGAAATCATCTTCGGTTGCATAGCGGAGCATATGCGATCCACGTCGCAATCCTTCTTCCACCGCACGCAGCGTCGAGCGAAAGCGCGGATCGTCGGGCGCAAGGAACCGTAGGTCGAGAAGCTGGATCAGGCTGGCATCGAGGTCGTCGCCGCCGAAGGTGGCCGACAGCCGTTTCGTTCCTTCGCGCCAGGCCTGCTGGATCACCGTCTTGTGAATATGGTCGGCGCGCGCCTGCCAGAATATGGAGCGATCAGCCAGCCCGAGCGCCTGCGCCGCATTGGCAAGGCGATCACAGGCGGCCCAGCACATCGCGACCGAATAGGTATGCACATGGCTTTTGGTACGAAGTTCCCAAAGCCCCGCATCGGCTTTGTCATGCACCTGCCAGGCCCGCTCGCCCACTTTTTCAAGCGCGCGAAAATCCTCGATGCCGGCCATGCGATAAAGCCGTTGGTCGAAAAAGGCCTGCGCGTTCGAGAGAATGATCTGGCCGTAGGCGTCGTGCTGAACCTGCTCATAGGCCTGATTGCCGATGCGAACAGGCCCCATCCCCCGATAGCCATTAAGGCCCGGCGCTTGATATTCTTCGATCCGCTCCTCGCCGCCGACGCCGTAAAGCGGCTGGATGTGCCCGCCGGCGGCATTGTCGACGATATTGCGAAGATAGGCCAGATAGGCCTCGAGCACGTCGAGCGCCCCGAGCCGGTTAAGCGCTTGCACGGTGTAATAAGCGTCACGAATCCAGCAGAAACGATAGTCCCAGTTACGGCCGCTATTGGGATGTTCGGGAATTGACGTCGTCATCGCAGCGACGATCGCACCCGTTTCCTCATGCTGGCAGAGCTTGAGCGTAATCGCGGCGCGGATCACCGCCTGCTGCCATTCCAGCGGAGTGGCAAGCCCCCTCACCCAATGCCGCCACTCATGCAATGTGAGATCAAGCATCGACTCCGTCGCCGATCTGACATCTTCGGAAAAGCTTTCGTCGGGACCGAGGAAGAAGTGCAGCGGCCGCTCGATCCGGAACAGCCGCTCATCCTCGATCCATCCGACCGGCGCGCTGGTCGTGAGGCGCATCGTGGTTTCGGCCAATTTATATCGAATATGGTTGGATCCCCGGGT
>Ga0207681_10000067_pt1 | contig 98218 bp, 92 predicted proteins | sample KBSS53metaG_FD_184324 | JGI IMG/M metagenome (GOLD analysis project Ga0207681, IMG submission 184324) | Switchgrass rhizosphere microbial communities from Kellogg Biological Station, Michigan, USA - KBS S5-3 metaG (SPAdes) (version 2) | ecosystem: Host-associated > Plants > Roots > Rhizosphere... | reverse complement strand
CCCGCCACCAGACTGTCCAACAGCTCCGGGGGAATCACCGGACCCGACGACGGAAGACTCTTCTTACGAGACATACACACTCCTTCTAAGTCATGTATATCCCACACACAGAATTTCCGACAGACCCAACTTTAAGGTCCGGCGGACGAACTTTAAGGTGCGGCGGGCCAACTTTTGACTCCGGCGAGCCATCCGTTCCGACCGGCGGACGAACTTTAAGGTCCGGCGGGTCAACTTTTGACTCAGGCGAGCCGCTCGTTCCGCTCAGGCTTCGGACGGGAGGCGATTGAGGCCGCGGAGGCCGCCAGCGATCTCGACGACGAGGCACTGGCGGTGGAGTTGCGGTCGTGGTTTCGGTTCTGGGTGGCGGAAGGAGTTTTCCTGGGCGTTGCCTAGCTCACACCTCGTCTGGGGTGCAGTGCCACGCTGGCTTCGGCTCTCCCACGCGGACGATGTCGTCACACCTGCAATGACCGGGGTTTGGACCGGCGTACCGTAGCCAACAGAGCGCGGTCGCTCCGACTCCATAGGCGCTGCAAGACGTGCCGTTCAAGTAAGAGCACAGGGGGTAGGGGTACGCTTCGGCATTCTTCCCGGCCGCCAGCCACGACGAAAACCCCAGAGCTCCGACGAGCACGATCAGGCGCAACGAGCTTTTCATGTCTCCTCCTTCAAGGAAGTTTGTTGGATCGAAGCGTACTACTGCAGGTACGCCTGATCCAGGTACTCGTACGCCTCGACCGTCAGGAATGGCACGAAGTCGGGGCTGAGCACGAGGCCGTCGAGGATCTTCACGGCGTCCTCCAGCCTTCCCTGATCGCGGCCGCCGAGGGCGTCCAGCTCCTCGTCGCGGAATTGCTGGTAGAGCGAGGGCGTGATCTTCCGCCCGTCTTCCAGCGCTCCGCCGCGCCAGATCCACTGCCAGAGCTGGGAACGGGAGATCTCGGCCGTGGCGGCGTCCTCCATCAGGTTGCGGATGCCGGCGGCGCCCTGGCCCTGAAGCCAGGAGTCTAGATACTGCAACGCGATGGAGATGTTGGAGCGCACGCCCTCCTCGGTGATCCGGCCGCCTTCGACCCGGAAATCGAGCAGCTCGGCGGCGGTGGTGTCCACGTAGCTCCGCACCTTGTCCTTCTGGTTCGGCCGGTCTCCCAGGACGCGGTCGAAGATCTCCCGGGCGACCGGCACCAGGTCGGGGTGGGCCACCCAGGTGCCGTCGAACCCCTGAAGGGCCTCGCGCTCCTTGTCCTCGCGCACCTTCTCCAGCGCCTGGCGGTTGACCTCCTCGTCCTTCCGGCTGGGGATGAACGCCGCCATGCCGCCGATGGCATGGGCGCCCCGCAGATGGCAGGTGTTGACCAGCAGGTCGGTGTAGGCGCGCATGAACGGCACGTCCATGGTGATCTGGAAGCGGTCGGGCAGCACGACGTCGCCGCCCGGGAAGGTGCGGATGATGCTGAAGATGTAGTCCCAGCGCCCGGCGTTCAGGCCGGCGGCGTGCTCGCGCAGCTCCCAGAGGATTTCGTCCATCTCGAAGGCGGCGGGCAGGGTCTCGATGAGCACGGTGGCCCGGATGGTGCCGCGGGGGATCCCGAGCTGGGACTGGGCGATCTCGAAGGCGCTGTTCCAGAGCTGCGCCTCGAGGTGACTTTCGATCTTGGGCAGGTAGAAGTAGGGGCCGGAGCCGCGCTTCACGAGCTCCTCGGCGTTGTGGAAGAAGTAGAGGCCGAAGTCGAAGAGGCTGGCCGAGAAGGGGACGCCGTCCACCGTCACGTGCCGCTCCAGCAGGTGCCAGCCGCGGGGGCGCACGAGCAGGGTGGCCGTCTTGTCGTCGAGCCGGTACTCCTTGCCCTCGGGGCTGCGGTAGTCCAGCTCGCGGCGCACCGCGTCCATGAGGTTCGCCTGCCCCTCGACGACGTTCGACCAGGTGGGGGAGAGGGAGTCCTCGAAGTCGGCCATGAAGGCGCTGGCCCCCGAGTTGAGGGCGTTGATCATCATCTTGCGCTCGACCGGGCCGGTGATCTCGACCCGGCGGTCCTCGAGGTCCGGGGGCGCCGGGACGACCCGCCACTCCGAGCTGCGGATGGAGTCGGTGTGGTCCAGAAAGCCCAGCTCGAGGCCCTGGGCGAGGTCGTCCTGCCGCAGCACCCGCCGTCTCAGGAGCTCGTCGCGAGCCTCTCCCAGGCGGCCCTGGAGCTCGGCCACGAATTCCAGCGCCTCTCGAGTGAGGACCCGCTCCCGCGAGGCCGTCTCCGGCCCTGTGACTCGGATTTGCGTCGCCATCGATTCTCTCCCTCGAAACCAGCTCGCCTCAGGCCGGAGCATCGTGCGAAAAGCGCGCCAGATGTCCTAAATAAGAGACCCGGCGTCCGCTGGCGAGGGCACGCCAGGATCGCTCTGCCTACAGCTCAAGGGGTATGCTTCTTGCGTAGATGAAAGCTCTGGATTCATTTCTTTTCTGATCTTCAAGGAGGACCCCATGATGACCTCCCTTCGCGCGTGGACCGGTCCGGTCGCCGGCATCGCTCTCGGCTTGCTCCTGATGCCGCCGCTCCTGGGCCAGGAGGCGGCGCCGGAGGAGAGCTTCGGCGAGTCGATCGAGGTGAGCGTCGTCAACCTGGACGTCTTCGTGACCGACAAGAAGGGGCAGCCGCTCAACGGTCTGAAGAAGGAGGACTTCGAGGTCCTCGAAGACGGCCGGCCGGTGGAGATCTCCAACTTCTACACCGAGAGCCGGTCCGGGGCTTCGGCGTCCTCCCCGGGCGACCCTGCCGCCTCCGGCGCTCAGCGCCCCCAGGACCAGCGGCTGCGGCTGGTCGTCTACGTGGACGACGTGAACACGGAGGGGGGTAGCCGGGGGCGCATCCTCAAGAGCCTGAGCGGGTTCCTGCGCGGCGAGCTGGTGCCGGGGGACGAGGTGATGCTCGTCCGCTACAACCAGGGATTGGACATCCGCCGGTCGTTCACCACCGATCTCACCCAGGTGGAGTCCGACATCGCCGCGCTCGAGGGCCTGAGCAGCGACGCCAAGAAGTACGAAGAGAGCCGGAACCACGCGATCGACGACGTCATCGAGGCCATCTATGCCGGCGACGGCTGGGGTCCGGCCGCCGAGTCGCGCATCGGCGCCTGGGCCGAGCAGGAGAGCGCCGTGGTGAAGGGGGCTCTCGACGGCCTGGACTCGGTGGTGAGCTGGCTGGCCGGAGTCTCCGGGCGCAAGGCCATCCTCTACGTGAGCGACGGCCTGCCTCTGCAGCCGGGCGACGACCTCTTCACCTGGGCCTCCGCGCGCTCGGGGTTCCGGGCCGGCCGCCGGGTCTCGGCGTTGAGCGGCCAGACGTACGACCTCTCGAAGCGGTTCCGGGAGGTGACCTCCCATGCCAGCCGCAACCGCATCACGATCTACCCGATCGAGGCCTACGGCGTGCGCACCGTCCGGGGCACGGCGATCCAGGAGGTGCTGGTCACCAACCGCCAGAACGGGCTGCGGTTCCTCGCCCAGGACACGGGCGGCCGGCCGATGCTGAACGCCGCGGATCCGGCCGCCGCGCTGCGGCTCCTGGGCTCGGACCTGACGACCTACTACTCCCTCGGCTATCAGCCGCAGAGGGCGGGCGACGAGGTGGAGCACAAGGTCGAGGTGCGCGTGAAGGCCAAGGGCGCCCAGGTGCGGCACCGGCAGTGGTACCGGGACAAGCCGACGGCGGAGGCCGTCGCGGAGCGCACGCTGGCGGTGATGCGCTTCGGGCCGGAGGACAACCCGCTCGCGGCGGCGCTGGAGATCGGCGCCGGCAAGGAGCAGGGGGACTCGGTGCTGGTGCCCGTGAAGGTGAAGGTGCCGATCTCCAAGCTCTACCTGGAGCCGGGCGAGGGGAAGCGCTCGGGCCGCCTGCGCGTCTTCGTGGTGGCGAGCGGCGCGGGATCGACGACGGCGGTGCGGCAGACCAAGGTGGTGACCGTGGAGGTGCCGGAGAGCGAGGCCGCCGCCGGCGCGAAGAAGGAGTACACCTACGAGATCGCCATGCCCTTGAAGAAGGGGACCTGGGCCCTCGGCGTCGGCGTCCGCGACGAGCTGGCGGCGACGACGTCGTATCTGCGGAAGGACATCGTGGTGGAGGGCGCCCAGGCCGGAAAGTAGCGCCACTCTCCTGGGAGCGCCGGCGTCCCGCCGGCTTGACTGACTAAGTAAGCAGGCCGGCGGGACGCCAGCGGTCCCAGGAAGACTACTCCGTCTGAAACAGGGGCGCCTGGACTTCCACGGGTTCCTCCTCCTCCGTCTCCATCTCCGCCATCTCCAGGGCATGGGGCTCGGCGGAGACGATCTCCATCTCGTCCATTCCCTCCAAGCCGTTCTCATCCATCCCGTCCGTCTCCGCCGCCGCGAGGAGGTCCTCGGGGGCGGGCAGGGGCGGCAGGTAGACGAAGCGCCCGAGGCCGCGGTGGAACTGCATGCCGGTCGAGGCTTCGCGCGTGTTGCGGAGCTGGTTGATCTTGGAGTCGAGGTCGTCGATGAAGTGGAGGGCCAGGGCCTCGGGGGTCATCGGCTCCACGGGGGAGGCGAATTCCTTCTTGCCCTGGTGGGAGAGGACCATGTGCTCGAGCAGCATCCGCAGGTCGGCGGGGAAGCCCTCGATGGCGGCGCAGCGCTCGATCAGGAGGTCGCGGCCGATGACGACGTGGCCGATGAGGCGCCCTTCGAGGGTGTAGTCGTTGGCGGGCATGGCGCCCAGCTCGCGGAGCTTGCCGAGGTCGTGGAAGAGCACGCCGACGAGCACGAGGTCGCGGTCGAGGTCCCGGTAGTGGCCGCAGACGAGCCGGCCCAGCTCCGCCATCGAGACCACGTGCTCGAGCAGGCCGCCGCGGTAGGCGTGGTGCATCGCCTTGGCCGCCGGATGCTCGCGCAGGGCCTTGCCGTAGACCTCCAGCGTCTCCGCCGCGAGGCGGCGCAGCACGGGCCGCTCCACGTCCTCGGTGTAGAGGCGCTGGAGTCGCATCCAGAGATCATCGATGTCCTCGCGGGTGGACGGTATGAGCTTCGATTCGTCGAAGCCGTAGTGGCGGTCGCCGTCCGTGGCCTCGCGGCAATCGTCGACCGAGAGCTGGAGCTGATCGCGGTAGCTCTTCACGGAGCCGCGGAACGCCACGTACTGGTGGGGCTCGTAGCGGGCGCTGAGCGCCGGGCTGTCGGACCAGACCTTGGCCACGATGGAGCCGCTGGCGTCGGCCATTTCCAGGTCCAGGAAGCTCTTGCCGTTGCGGTCCTGGCGGGTTTCCTTCTTGGTGAGGAGGGCGAAACCTTGGACGCTGTCCCCGGCCTCCCAGGTTCGAATCGGTTGATTGCGGACGATCTTCGACATGGCGTGATCCTGCCATAGTAGTCTCTCCAGCGGGGCCCTGCCAACCAGGAGCCCTAGTGGCACCGGGCGTGCAACGAGGCACCACGTGAGACATCGGATTCAGCTTTTTTCCCTTTCCTGCTTCCTGCTGCTCCTCGCCGTCCTTCCGCTCTCGCCCCTGCGGGCCCAGGGCCTGGAGGACAACGATCCCACTCTCTGGCCCGAGCCGGAGCGCGCCTTCTATCAGGACGGTCCCGGGATGCTGCTCAGCCCGGAGCAGCGCACGGACCTGCGCGGCTTGAACCCGGAGGCACGGGCGCGCTGGATCCAGGAGTTCCTGAACAAGGACCCGGTCCCCGAGACGCCGGCCAACGAGCTGCGCGAGGGCATCGCCCTGCGCCAGCGGCTGGCGTACGACCAGTATCTCTCGCCGCGCGACGTGCGGGCCCAGCTCCTGTTCCTCAACGGGCTGCCCTACGACCGGCTGCAGGTGGACTGCGCCGCCGTCTTCAAGCCGCTGGAGATCTGGACCTACCGGCCGGGAGGGACGGGCCCGGACGGCAAGCCTCTCGAGCGGCAGCTGCTCGTCTACACCCCCGGCAAGGGGCAGCCCTACCGCCTGTGGATTCCCAGCGACGCGAAACGGTCGCTCTACACGCCGCTCATGGAGTACTGGCTGGAGCAGTGGGAAGAGCTGCGGGGGAAGATCCGGGCCGTGCGCTTCGACCTCCAGAACTGCAAGGAGGCGAAGCAGGTCGACCAGGTGACGGGCGTGCCCGGCCTGACCGGAGCGCTCGAAGGGGGCGGCGACCGGATCCGGCCCAAGGACTCCTCGGCCTTCATCGCCCAGCCCAAGAACCTCGCCCTGTGGGCGCGCGGCGCCGCGGCGACGGAGATGCCGGCCCTGGCGCCGCCGCTCAAGATCGCGGCGGCGCAGATGCACTTCCCCGGCAGCGCGGGGCAGCGCATCGTCTCCCGCGCCCTGGTCGCCCTGCCGGCGGACGCCGGCTTCAAGGCGTCCCCGGAGGGCGATCACCTGATCCAACTGGTCGTCGAGGGGCTGATCGAGCAGGAAGGCAATACGTTCGAGGACTTCCGCATGCGCTTCGCGGTGCCGCCGCCGCGCGGCAACGAGCCCGTCGTGCTGGCGATCGACCAGCCGCTGCGCCCGAAGGCGAACTACGTGATGCGCCTCAAGATCCGCGACGAGCTGGGCGGTTCCGAGGCGTGGATCTCGCGCGGCTTCCGCGTGCCCGCGACGGCGACGCCGGAGAGCATGCCCGCCACGGCGGCCGTGGGCCAGCTGGTGCCGGCGACTACCGTCGCCGGCGCGGACAGCCTGATCCTCCTGCCGCCGGCGGACGACATCCTGATGGGCCTCTGGCGCGCCGAGGCCATCGTCACCGGCGAGAGCATCAGGAAGGTCGCCTTCCTGGTGGACGGCAAGGCCCAGCTCACCACCTCGAAGAAGCCGTTCACGGCCGAGCTGCGGCTGGAGCGCTTCCCCACCGAGCAGACGGTGCGCGCCGAGGGCTACGACGCCGCGGGCAAGCTGGTGGCCTCGGACGAGGTGATCCTCAACCAGCCGCGCGGGTCGCTCAACGTGCGCATCGTCTCGCCGTCGAAGGGCACCAAGGTCGAGGGGAGCACCAAGGCCCGGGCCGAGGTCGTGGTGCCCGACGGCCGGCGCATCAAGTCGGTGGAGTTCCGCGTCAACGACGAGCCGGTGAAGTCGCTCGCCATTCCGCCCTGGGAGGCCGAGGTCTCCGTGGCCCCGAACGCCGAGCTGGTCTACCTGACGGTGGTGGCCACCCTCGACGACGGCAGCCGGGCCGAGGCCGTGCGGTACCTCAAGTCGCCGCAGTTCGTCTCCGAGGTCGAGGTCAACCTGGTGGAGATGTACGTGGCGGTGACCGACCGCGCGGGCAACTTCATTACCGATTTGAAGCAGGACGACTTCGAGGTCCTCGAGTCGGGGAAGAAGCAGGAGATCGCCAAGTTCGAGCTGGTGCAGAGCCTGCCGCTCGTCGTCGGCGTCCTGATCGACACGTCGGGATCGATGGCGGGGTCGATGGTCGACACGGAGAAGGCCGCGTCCGGCTTCCTGGAGAGCGTCATCACGCCCAAGGACCGCGCCTTCGCCGTGAGCTTCTCCCGCCGGCCGCGCCTGGAGATGCCGCCCACCGACGACGTGGGGGCCGTGACCCAGGCGATCCTGGGGCTCCAGGCCGTGGGCGACACCGCCCTGCACGACGCCCTGGTGCACAGCCTCTACTACTTCCGGGGCGTCCAGGGTCAGCGGGCCCTGGTGCTGCTCTCGGACGGCGACGACAACGCGAGCTACATCGACTACAAGGACGCCCTGGAGTACGCGCGGCGCAGCGGCGTCGCCATCTACACGATCGGCCTCAACATCTCGGTCATGGATCCCGTCATCCGCGGCAAGCTCAACGAGCTGGCGGAGGCGACCGGCGGCCGGACCTTCTTCGCCAAGACCGAGGATCTGCCGGGCATCTACAAGCAGATCGAGAACGAGCTGCGCAGCCGCTACCTGGTGGCCTACAACTCCAACGAGACCACCGGCCAGCCCGGGTTCCGGCCGGTGGAGGTGAAAGTGAAGAAGCCCGGGTACAAGTCGCGGACGGCTCGGGGTTATTACCCCTAGGAACGATTACCCCTAGGACGATTACCCATAAGGCGATTGCTCTTGAAAGGACTACCCGTGGAGACCGATCCCGGCGTTTCCTTGGACCCGGCGATAGCCGCGCCGTCGGGCCCTCACTCCCCCGGCCCCTCTCTCCCAGCCTCCCTCCCGGCCGCCGGGAGAGAGGGGAGACTGGCAAGAAGCGCCCGGTTTGTCCCCTCCTCGCCCGGCGGATGGGGGGGAGGATGGGAGAGGAGGGGTAGGGGAGGTGAGGGCCCCGGCGCAGCCGGGCTCTTTCTGCTTCTCCTTCTTTTCGCCTTCCCCGTCCTCGCCCAGAATCCCGGCTCCGACCCCACCCTCTGGCCCGAGCCGCAGCGGGCTTTCTTCCAGGACGGCCCCGGCCTGCTGCTGTCTCCCGAGCAGCGCGACGAGCTGCTGGGGCTCGACGAAGCCGGACGCGGGCGGCTGATCCAGGAGATCCTCGACCGGGACCCGGTTCCCGAGACGCCGGAGAACGAGATGCGCCTGGGGGTCGAGCGGCGCCTGCGCCTGGTGGCCGAGGAGCTTCCCTCGCCGCGGGACGCCCGGGCCCAGCTCCTGTTCCTGCGCGGCCGGCCCGTCGAGCGGGTGGTGCTGGACTGCGCCGTCGCCTTCCGGCCGCTCGAGATCTGGACCTACCTCGAGGCCGGCGGCACGCCGAAGGACCTGGTGCTCTACCGGCCTTCCGCCAGCGAGCCCTTCCGCCTCTGGCTGCCGATCGACTCCAAGCGCGCCCTCTATACCAGCGACATGGAGTTCTGGCTCCTCCAGTGGGACTTCATGCGCCTGCCCGGCCGCCAGCGCATCGACCGGTTCTTCTGCCCCAGCTCCGCGCGGGTGGACGCCGCCACCGGCGTGGACGGCCTGGGCGCCGTGCCCGCGTCCGCGTCCGTCCCGGGGTACCGGGAGACGAAGGCCCGCGAGGACCGGGGTACGAGGGTGGACACCGCGGGGAATCGCGACACCCCGGACTTCCGCTGGGTCCGGCCGGAGGACCGCATCGCCAAGCTGTGGGCGCCGCCCGCGGACCTGGCCGCGTGGGCCCGCGAGGCGGCGGCGACAGGGCTGCAGCCCGAGCCGGAGCGCCTGGCGCCGGGCTTGCTGGACGTGGATTTCCCCCGCCGCCAGGGACAGCGCCTCATCGGCCGTTTCCTGGTCGAGCTCCCCTCCACCGCCGGCATGGCGACCACGGAGGTCAAGGGCACGCTGCGGGTGCGCCTGGCGGTGGACGGCGTGCTGGAGCGCGAGGGCGAGGTCTTCGAGGACTTCCGGGTGCGCTACCAGGTCTCGGCGCCGCTTCCCGGGACCCCCGCCGCCCTTCTGATGGAGCGGGCCGTCCGCCCGGGGCAGAGCTTCGTGCTGCGGCTGCGGATCCGGGACGAGACGACCGGCGCCGAAGCCCGCATCGCCCGCGGTTTCCGCGTTCCCGAAGCCCCGGAGAAGCACCTCGCCCCGGAGCTGACGGCGGCCGCCGTGGGCGGCGAGACCCTGCGGACCGGCGTGGCCGGGACGAACACGCTGCTGCTCCTGCCGCCGCCGTCGGAGGTGGTGCTGGGCGTCTGGCGGGCCGAGACTGTGGTCTCCGGCGGCCGCATCGTCAAGGTGGTCTTCCTCCTCGACGGCCAGCCCCAGCTCACGCGCACCCGTCCGCCCTACTCGGCCGAGGTGCGCCTCGCCGAGATCCCCCGCGAGCAGGTGGTCCGCGTCGAGGGCTACGACGCCCTGGGCGAGCTGGTGGCCTGGGATCAACTGGTCGTCAACCAGGCGCGGGGCGCTCTGCGGGTGCTGATCACCGATCCCAAGCGGGGATCGCGGTCCGGCGGCAAGGTCATGGCGCGGGCCGAGGTGGTGGTGCCCGAGGAGCGGCGCGTCGAGAGCGTCGAGATGCGGGTCAACGACACCAAGGTCGCCACCCTCACCCAGCCGCCCTGGCAGCAGGAGATCCAGGTGCCGGCCGAGGGGGACCTCGCCTACCTCACGGTGACCGCCCGGCTCGACGACGGCAGCCAGGCGGAGGACGTGCGCTTCCTGCGGGCGCCGGTCAACATGGGCGAGGTGGAAGTGGACCTCGTCGAGCTCTTCGCCACGGCGCTCGACGGCTCCGGGCATCCCGTGCAGGGCCTGCCGGCCTCCGACTTCACGGTGCTCGAGGGCGGCAAGCCGCAGAAGATCGCCCGTTTCGAGCAGGTGGACGACCTGCCGCTGTCGCTGGGCATCGCCATCGACACCTCCTTCTCCATGGCCTCCTCGCTGGTCGAGGCGGAGCGGGCCGCCACGGGCTTCGTGCGCCACCTGCTGACGCCCCGGGACCGGTGCTTCACCCTCCAGTTCGGCGGCCGGCCGACGCTGCTGCTGCCGCCGGTCGACGACGTGGAGGCGGTCGCGTTGTCCCTGAAGGGCTTGCAGTCGTTCGGCCGCACGGCGCTCTACGACGCCATCATCACCTCCCTCTACTACTTCCGCGCCGAGCGGGGGCAGCGGGCCCTGGTGCTGCTGACCGACGGCGAGGACACGACGAGCGGCACCTCCTGGGAGGACGCCCTGGCGTATGCCCGCCGGAGCGGCGTCACGATCTACACCATCGCTCTGGGCCTTTCGGAGATCAAGCGCGGCCCCCGGAACAAGCTGGAGGAGCTGGCGGACGCGACCGGCGGCCGGGCCTTCTTCGTCGACCGGGCCGACGACCTTGCGGGCGTCTACGGGCGCATCGAGGAAGAGCTGCGCAGCCGCTACCTCCTGGCCTACAGCTCCGACCGCTCGGCGGACCCGAACGGCTTCCGCCCCGTGGAGGTGCGGATCAAGAAGGGCTTGAAGGCCCGGGTGTCGCGGGGGACTTACCCTTGACCCGATTCGGCCTGACCCGATTCGGCCTGACTTGATTGGGATACGATGCCGGCCATGCTCCTAGGCCGGCGCACTCCCGTCACCACCCTGCTGCTCGTCGCGATCGCCGCCGGGTACGTCCTGCAGCTCGTCAAGGGTGACGAGATCGTCAACCTGGGGGCGAACTACGGCCCGGCCGTCTTCCAGGACGGCCAGTGGTGGCGGCTGGTGACCAGCATGTTCCTCCACGGGGGCCTCGTCCATCTCCTGCTGAACGGTTGGGGGCTCTACCAGCTCGGCGCCCTGTTCGAGCTCTGGCTCGGCTCGGCGCCGCTGCTCGGGGTCTACCTCGTGAGCGGCATCGCCGGCTCGCTGGCCAGCGGCCTCTTCACGAACAGTCCGAGCGTCGGCGCCTCGGGCGCCATCTTCGGCCTGCTGGGGGCCTTGATCTCCTTCCTGCTGCGCCGGCGAGGCATGCTCACGCCCCAGGCCAAGTCGCTGCTCATGCAGCTCGTCGGCTGGGCCGTCATCAACGTCTTCTTCGGGTTCAGTACGCCGGGCATCGACAACGCCGCCCACCTCGGGGGCTGCGCGGCCGGCCTGCTGCTCGGGCTGGCCCTGCGGGAGCGAATCCACCCCGCGATCCAGCCGGTCGGGGAATTCTGAGGGGTACTTGTAGCGGTTTGATACAATAAGGCACCAGGGCCGTAGAAAAAGGTCCCTGACCGCCATCCCGTTCTACCCGCATAGAGATTGGCCCGTTCCCGGGTTCCGCCCCTACGGCGGCCGTGCGCGACGCACGACGGGGATCATTTGGAGGATTTGCCGTTATGGCTGCACGACGCATGATGAACCGCCTCTACTACTTCACGATCGAAGACGAGACCATGCTCTCGGAGGCGTTCGCTCAGCTTGAAAAAGAGGTCTACGCGATCACCTACAAGGTCGCCGGCACGGAGGACGTCTTCGTCACCACCAGCGAGACCAAGGACGCGATGGACCGCCACGACATCGCCTACAACCTGCTGGCGGAGGAGGACGGGGCCAAGATCTCCGTCTGGCACTCGCCGCTCTCCCGCGAGGAGCTGGGCGATTTCGAGGACGCCATCAAGGCGCTCGGCCTGGCCTACCGGGCCATCGCCATGGCCTGCGTGGGGGTCAACGGCGAGTCGAACCTCGGCTTCGACCTGTCGAACGGCTCCAAGCTCTACACCTACTTCACCGCGCCCGCCGGACACACTTTCATCTGGCGCCTGTTCCGCGAGCGCGACGAGGCCGTCGAGTTCCTCAACAAGCTGACGGCTGGCGAGAAGAAGGCGGTCGAGTGGGCGGAGTCGATCCCGCTGACCTCGACCAAGGACCTGAAGTCGTATCATTGAGCCGCCGCGCCGGCGCTTTGCCGGCCGGCCGTTCCGGGAGCTTCGACCTGACCGTTCTGCCTCTCCTCGAGCCCACCTACAGCGTCGCGCAGCTCTGCGGGGAGGTCCGCGACTTCCTCGGCGAGGCCTTCTCCTCCGTCTGGGTGGTGGGGGAGGCGCAGCGGGTGCGCCCCAGCGCCCGCGGCCACGTCTACTTCGAGCTGATCGAGAAGGGCGAGCGCGACGAGATCGTCGGCAAGCTCGACGCGGTCATCTGGAAGGGGGACTTCCTCAAGATCCAGCGCATGCTCTCGAGCTCCGAGCAGCGGCTCACCGACGGCGTGCAGGTGCGCTGCCGGGGCAGCCTCGACTTCTACGCGCCGAGCGGCCGGATGCAGCTCTGCGTGCGCGAGGTCGACCCGTCCTTCACCCTCGGCCTGCTGGAGCGGCGCCGCCGGGAGACGCTGGCGGCCCTCGCCGCCGCCGGCCTGCTGGAGCGCAATCAGGGGCTGGCTCTCGCCGACCTGCCGCTGTCGATCGCCCTCATCACCTCGCACGGCAGCGCGGCGTTCCATGACTTCCTTTCCGGCCTCACGGAGAGCGGCTACGGCTTCCGGGTGATCTTCATCCACGCCGCCATGCAGGGGCGCGAGGCCGAGCGCGAGGTCGTCTCGGCCCTGGCCTCGCTGGCCGGCCTGCCGATCGACTGCGCCGTGCTGATCCGCGGCGGCGGCTCGCGCACGGACCTCGCGGCGTTCGACAGCCGCGCCATCGCCGAGGCCATCGCGGGCGCGCCGTTCCCCGTCCTCACGGGCCTCGGGCACGAGATCGACCGCGCCATCGCCGACATGGTCTCCCACACCGCCTTCAAGACGCCCACGAAGGCGGCCGAGTTCCTGATCGAGCGGGTGGCGCGGGCCGACCAGGCCCTGGAGGACATCCGCCGGACCTTGCTGCGGGAGGCCCTGGAGCCCCTGCGCGCCGGCCGCGAGGCGCTGGGCCGGGCCGAGCGGGGGGTGAGCCTGGCGCGGATGCGGCTCGCCGCCGCCGGCGCGAGGATCGATGAGCACGCCCGCGCCCTGGGCCGCCTGGGGCGGAGCGCCCTGCGCGAGGCCGAGCGGCGGCAGGAGACGGTACGCGGCCGGCTGAGCGAGCTGGCGCCGAGGCAGCTCGAGGCGGCCAACCGCGACCGTGTCCGCACGGGCGAGCGGATCGCCGGCGCCGGCCGGGGCCGGCTCCGTGAGCTGGCGGCCCGGCTTCAGGGGATCGAGCGGCTGACCGTGCAGCTCGCCCCGGAGCGCACCCTGGAGCGGGGCTTCAGCCTGACCCGCGACGCCGCGGGACGGACCCTCCGGAATCCCGGTCAGGTGCGGCCCGGAGACCTCATCACCACCCGGGTCGCCGGGGGAGACTTGAAGAGCCGAGTGGAGGAAGCATGAACGAACCCCAGATGGATCTGATGGATACGAAAAGCAATACGCCGCAAGCCAGCGAGCCCTCCCTGAGCTTCCGCGAGGCCATGGACGAGCTGGAAGGCATCCTCGAGCGCATCGAGGGCGAGGAGATCGACATCGACCGTCTCGCCGAGGAGCTGCGCCGCGCCGCCCAGCTCCTCGACCTCTGCCGCGGCAAGATCCGCAAGGCCGAGGTCGAGGTGACGCAGATCGTGCAGAGTTTGGAAGAGGAGGGGTGATGGCGAGATCCGGCCCCCGCCCGGGCATAAATGCCCGGGCTACTCAAAACAGCCGGCTAAAGCCGACTGAGTCCCCTTCAGGGGGCTCTTTCGACTAGCCCGGGCATTTATGCCCGGGCGGGGCTTCCCGAGCTGATGAAGCTCAAGAGGGTGCTGACTGGCTTATAATCGGCGCCCATCATTCCGAGGAACACCGCGAGAGAGGGAACCATGAAACGATTCGTCTGTCTATTCCTGCTCATTTCCGGCCTGACCGCCGCCGCCGCTCATGCCGGCCGGTCCAATGAGACGCTCGTCCTGGAGGGGCTCGTCTCCGGCGGCACGCGCACGACCGGCCTGGCGCTCGCCAACCTCGCGGGGTCCGCGGCGCAGTGCACCGTGACCCTGACGGACGCCGGCGGCGCCGTCCTTGGCAAGGCCCTGACGGTCTCGGTCGCGCCGCGGTCGCACCGCTACCTCGACGACGTCTTCGCGGGTTTCGACGGCGGCGGCATCGGGAAGGCGCGGGCGGCCGTGAGCTGCACCGGGGCGTTCCACGCCTTCGCCGTGATCCCCGACCGGGCGGAGGGCACGGTTGCCGTCATCGATCCCCTGGTCTTCCCGACGAAGGCCGCCGTGGCGCCGTGCGCCACCGGGTCGAAGGTGGTCTGCTTCGACGCCAAGGGCATCGTGCACCAGCCCACCAAGGCGACCCCGGTCAAGCGGCTGTCCTTCGCCCTGCCGCCCGGGATCTACGGCCGGGTCCGGATGACGCTCGACGTCACCGTCTCCTCCTGGTATGCCCCGGATCAGGACGCCAAGCACCTGGTCTACTGGTTCGTGCTCAACAAGAACTTCGACATGCTGGGCATGCTGTACTTCCGCGGCCCCGCGGCCTCCACGGCCTTGTCCCGCTACGGCGTCGGCCTCACCCACCCGCAGAAGATCAAGCTGGTGAAGCCGTTCAAGGCCGTTCCGGGCCGCACCTACCGCTGCGAGAACGACCTCGACATGGCGGCCGGCGCGATCACCATCAACGTCACCGACACCGTCACGGGCGAGGTGACCAAGCTGCGCGGCGTGGCCAACGTCCGCCAGTTGTCGACCAAGGCCGGAGACCGGCTCATCGTCGACATGGCCTTCCCCGAGGACAAGACCCCGGACGAGGTGCCGTCCTACGGCTGGACCTACAAGGACGTGCACATCGAGGCCTACCCCAAGTAGCCGGTGCGGGCGGCGTGGCTGGCGCCCCGTCGCCCTGTTCGTCCCCTATTCGCTGGAGAACGCCTTCGTGTCCGCCCGGCTGGCGAGCTGGTGCGCGGCGTTGTGGTACGTCTTCACCCGCCCGGTCACGGTGTCCGTCACGGTGATGTCGTACTCGACGTCGGAGAGGGCGCCGGCGAAGACCCAGAAGTGGCCGTTGCGGGCGCGGCCGTCCAGGGTCTTGATCACCAGCTCCATGTTGGCGTCGTTGAAGAACCAGAAACCGCCCGTGTCGGCGGTCAGCGGCACGGCGTGCCCCGCCTCGGACTGGCCCGTCCAGGGGCTCTTGAACCGGACCTCGACCTTGAAGCGCCCGCCCAGGCAGAGCTGGTTCGACCCCGAGGCGCAGGCCGCGGTGGTGAAGCGCTGGGCGAAGACGCCGAAGTAGTTGCCGTCCTGCGTTCCCTCGCCGTAACCGGGGAGTGGGAGGACCCCGGATTCCTCCACTCCGCTGCCCCAGGCCACGACGGCGTTGCCGGCGGCGTCCACGGCCACGGCCGGCTCGATCTGCAGATCCGGGGTGTAGGCGTTGACGCGGAATTCGTCGCCGCGCGGCTGCCAGGACGGATCGAAGATGCGTCCCAGGAGGCCGCCGTCGGGGTCCTCGGGCCGGTTCCATTCGTTCCAGATCAAGAGCGTGTCGCCGGAGGGGAGGGTGGTGGCGGCGGGAAACGTGAAGGCTTCGGCCGCGGCCACCCCGGCCAACTGAACGATCGCCGCCGGCGAGCCGTCCGGGCCGTAGGAATGGGCAAAGAGGCCCGGGGTGCCGGAAATACCGCTGAACACATAGGTGGTCCAGACCACCGAGAAGCCGCCGCCGGGATGGAAAACGGGGATCGCGGTTGCGTTATAGCCCCGCCGCCGCACTCCGCCCTCCTCGTTGACCCGGAACGCCGGGCCGAGAGGCTGACCCGAAGGAGCGAGCCGCCGCGCCCGGATGTCCGTGTCCAGAGAGCCGGCGCCATCCGCCAGCCAGGCCACCAGGAAACCGCCGGAGGGGGAGGCCGCCACGCGCGGCGTGCTCCCGCCCAAATCCACCTCGATCTCGTCTCCTACCCGGCCGCCGTGGACGTCGAAGCGCTGAGCCCGTAGGGTGGCGGTCACGCCGACGGCTCCGCTGTCGCGCCAGACCACGAGGAACCCGCCGGCAGGATCGGCGACGACGTCGGGATGACTCTGCGAGTAGGGGCGCGAGCTGAGCGGGATCTCCCCGCCGAGCGGCTGCCCGTCGCTGCCGAAGAGGCGGGCGGTGGCGTGAAGCCCGTTGTTCCAGACGGCCATGATCTCGCCGGTGGGGCTCGCGGCGAGCCGGACAACGGATTGGCCTTGGGTTCCCGTCGTGGCGTTCAAGCGGATCTCGCCGCCGCGCGGGTTCCCGGCGCCGTCGTAGAGCCGGCCGTAGATCGCCTGGTAGTTGTCCTCCCAGGCCACCATGAAACCGCCGTCGGGAAGGATCGCCACGGAGGGAGCCCGCTGCATGCCCTGGGTCGTGACGTTGACCTGGAGCTCCGGGCCCTGCCGGAGGGGGGCGTCGGACGCCACGGCCAAGGCCCCTGCCTGGGCCGCCCCTGCCGGCGGGTTCTCCGGATTGAATGCCAGGGTGTCGGCGTTGCTGGCGAGCACGCCGCGAGGGTTGTGGTAGGTCTCCCGTACACCTGTCCGAAGATCGGTGACCGTGATCACGTACTCCACGTCGGAAAGACCGCCGTAGAACACCCAGAAATGGCGGTTGGAAAGGCGGCCGTCCAGCACCTTGACGACCAGCTCCAGGTTCGACTGCTGAAAGAACCAGAAGAGGCCCGTGTCGGCCGTCAGCGGCACGGCGTGCCCGGAGCCCGAGCCGGCCCCCGGGTGGGCCCAGGTGACCTCCACCTGGAACCGGTTGTCGTTCAGGCAGAGGACGGTCGGGGCCGGAACGCAGGCCGGCTGCGCGAGGATCCGCCCGGGCGCGAGGGCCAGAAAAGCCAGGAAAGCCGAGGTTGCCACTCCACGATTCATGGGTATGAGATCCTCCGAAGGCTCTGAATTCTCAAAATGAGATCGTAGCATAAATACGCCGGTCCATTCTTTGCGTAGAAAGTCCAACACGACGAGGAAAAAGACGGAGGAGAACGGAATGAGAGGACGAACGCTCGTAAGGGTCTTGGGGGTCGCAGGGCTTTTGCTGGCGGCCATCGCCGGGAGGGCCGGCGCCGCCTCGGATGTCCTGGCGCCGGGGATCCAGCTCTATGACGCCCGGCGCTTCGAGGAGGCGAGGAAGTTCTTCGAGCCCTACGCCGCGAAGAACCCCAAGGATGCCGATGCCGCCCTCTATTTGGGACGGACGCTGTTCGCCTTGAAGAAGACCGAGCCGGCGGCCGAGTGGCTGGAGAAGGCGGCGATCCTGGCCCCCCGCCGCTCGGACGTGTACCTGTGGCTGGGCCGCGCCTACGGCCAGGCCGCCGTGGGGGCGAGCGTCTTCCATCAGCCGGGGCTGGCGAAGAAGACCAAGGCGGCCTGGGAGAAGGCGGTGGCCCTCGATCCCAACAACCTGGACGCCCGCGACTCGCTGATCCAGTTCTATCTCATGGCGCCGGGCTTCATGGGCGGCGGCGTCGACAAGGCGCGGGAGCAGGCGGCCGAGATCCGGAAGCGGGACGCCATCCGCGGCCATCTCGCGTCGGTCACCATCGCTTTCGACCAGAAGGACACGGCCGCGGCGGAGCGTGAGCTCAAGGTGGCGATCCAGGAAGCCCCGGCCGATCCGCGCGCCCGCCTGAGCCTCGCTCTCCTCTACCAGGAGCAGGAGAAGTGGACCGCCGCCTTCGACACCCTGGAGACCCTCCTCAAGGCCGACGGGGACAACTACGACGCCCTGTACCAGGTCGGCCGGGCCGGGGCTCTCTCCGGCCAGCGGCTGGACCGGGCCGAGGAGTGCCTCAAGCGCTATCTCGGCCGTGCTCCCGGACCGCAGAGCGCGCCGCTCGCCAATGCCCACTTCCGCCTGGGGCAGGTCTACGAGAAGAAGGGGAGCAAGGCCCAGGCCCGCGCCGAGTACCAGGCGGCGCTGAAGCTCGATGCCAACCTCAAGGAAGCCAAGGAGGCCTTGGCAAAGTAGGCCGCCCGGGCATAAATGCCAGGGCTACAGAAAAGCGCCGGGTAAACCCGGCGCCTTGCTGAAGGAATTCAGTCGGCTTTAGCCGGCTGTTTTGGGTCAGCCCAGGCATTTATGCCAGGGCGGGGCCTCGATCCCTCCCTCCTCGGCACTCGCTCTCTTTTCTTGACACACTGCGGCATAGATCCCTACGATGGCGCCATGAGCATCATCGAAGAGACGTCTACTCGCACCCAGAACGTCCAGGCCGGCCCCGGTGCGCTGGCCTTGGTGGAGGGGATCGCCTGGCTGCGGCTGGACGATCCCGGCAAGAAGGTCAATACCCTGTCGACCCGGCTGTTCGCCTGGTTCGAGGAGCAGATCGCGCTCGTGGAGCGCGATCGTCCCGAGGGGCTCGTCATCTACTCCGGCAAGCCCGACGGCTTCGTGGCCGGCGCCGATCTCGAGGAGCTGCTGCGGCTCACGGACAAGGAGTCGGTGACCGCCATGCTGCAGCGCGGCCACGACCTCATGGAGCGCCTGGCCGGCCTGCCGTTCCCCACGGTCGCCGCGATCCATGGCGCCTGCCTGGGCGGCGGCTTGGAGCTGGCCCTCGCCTGCCGGTACCGCGTCGCCACGGAGCACCCGAAGACCAAGCTGGGGCTTCCCGAGGTGCAGCTCGGCCTCATCCCCGGCCTCGGCGGCACGCAGCGCCTGCCGCGCCTGATCGGCGTGCCCGACGCGCTCGACATGATCCTCACCAGCAAGCAGGTGGACGCCCGCAAGGCCCGGCGGCTGGGCCTGGTGGACGACACCTGCGATCCCACCGACCTGCGGACAGCGGCCGAGCGGGCGGTGCGCGGCGGCGGCGAGCCGAAGAAGACCAAGAAGCCCATGGCCTCGCGGGCGGGAGACTGGCTCTCCCGCACGCCGCTCGGCGGTCCCATGGTGTGGGACAAGGCCCGCGCCGGGGTGATGGAGAAGACCGGCGGCCACTACCCGGCGCCGCTGGTGGCGATCGACATCGTCCGCGAAGGAATGAAGCTGCCGCTGCGCCGCGCCCTGGACCTCGAGGCCGGCGCCTTCTCCGAGCTGGTGCTCTCCGACACGGCCAAGAACCTGATCTCGATCTTCTTCACCAAGAACGACGTCGAGGCCCGGGCGGCGAAGATCGCCAAGGCGGCCCGCCCCGTCGAGACGGTGGGCGTGCTCGGCGCCGGCTTCATGGGCGCCGGCATCGCCCAGGTGCTGGCCTACAAGGGCGTGCCGATCGTTCTCAAGGACCGCGACCTCGCGGCCGTGGGGCGGGGCTATGGCTTCTGCTGGCAGCAGTTCCGCGGTCTGGTCAAGCGCCGCCGCCTGACCGAGCCGGCGGCGAAGGCGGCCATGGGCCGCATCCTGCCGACCGTCGAGGTCGAGGCGCTGCGGCCCGCCGACTTCGTGATCGAGGCGGTCTTCGAGGATCTGGAGGTCAAGCGCAACGTCATCCGCGAGACCGAGGCGGTCGCTCCCGAAGGCCTGATCTTCGCTTCCAACACATCATCGATCCCCATCGGCAAGCTCGCGGAGGCCAGCCGGCGGCCGGAGAACGTCGTCGGCATGCACTTCTTCAGCCCCGTCGCCAAGATGCCGCTGATCGAGATCATCCGCCATCCCGGCACGTCCCAGGAGACGCTGGCGACCACGGTCGAGATGGGGCGGAAGATGGGCAAGACGGTCATCGTGGTGGGCGACGGCCCCGGCTTCTTCACCAGCCGGGTGCTCGGGACGATGCTCAACGAAGCCGCCTGGATGCTGGCCGAGGGAGCGCGCATCGAACAGGTGGACCGCGCCATGACCCGCTGGGGCTGGCCGGTGGGGCCCTTCGCCCTGCTGGACGAGGTGGGGCTCGACGTCGGCGCCCACGTCGGCGAGGTGATGAGGGACGCGCTGGGAGAGCGGGTCGCGCCGCCGTCCGTCTTCCAAAGGATGATGGACGACAAGCGGCTGGGCCGGAAGGCGAAGCGCGGCTTCTACCTCTACGAGGAGGAGAAGGCCGGCAAAGAGGGCAAAGGCAAGAGCGGCAAGAAGGTGGACGAGGCCGTCTACCGTCTGCTCGACTGGCACGAAAAGCCGCTGAGCGATCAGGAGGTCGTCGAGCGCTGCTGGCTCCAGATGCTCAACGAGACGGCCCGCTGCATGGAGGAGGGGATCATCACCAATCCCGCGGACGTCGACATCGGCGTCATCTTCGGCTTCGGCTTCCCGCCCTTCCGCGGCGGCCTGCTGCGCGAGGCGGACCGCCAGGGCCTCGCCTGGGTGGTGGAGAAGCTGGATGGCTACGCGGAGAAGTACGGCGAGCGGCTGCGGCCGGCGGCGCTGCTGCGGGAGATGGCGGGGCGGGGGGCGAGGTTCTATCAGGGGTAACACCGACCCCGGCCCCGCCCGGGCATTGATGCCCGGGCGGGGCCTGTCCATCGCGCTCATCCTGCGGTACCTTTAAAGAAAGTGGTCCACAGAGGAGGCAGCGCCATGCCGTTCCCGACCTCCAAAATCCAGCCACCCTCCAAGCGGCCTCCTTCCTCCCGGAGCCTGCGGGTCTACGCCTTCGATCCAAGCTTCAACTGGCAGCTCGACACCGCCGTCATCAACCTGATGACCCTGCAGGTGCCGTGGGAGCCGGTGGGGCAGGGCCCGGTCGGCGAGTACCTGGAGGTGGTGGACATCGATCCGTCGAGCGATTGCTGCTATGCGCCGGTCGACCTCAATCATCCGGATCTCCTGGCCATGGATGGCCTCGACCCCGCCGAGGGCGACCCCCAGTTCCACCAGCAGATGGTCTACGCCGTGGCGATGACGACCATCCGCAACTTCGAGCGGGCGCTCGGGCGGCGGATCTTCTGGTCGGAAGCCGGCAAGGAGCAGAAGTTCGCCTTCGTGCCCCGCCTGCGCATCTATCCGCACGCCCTGCGCGAGGCCAACGCTTACTACAGCCCGCAGAAGAAGGCCCTCCTCTTCGGCTACTTCCCGGCCTCGACCACCGATCCCGGGCACAACCTGCCGGGCGGCACCGTCTTCGCCTGCCTGTCGCACGACATCATCGCCCACGAGACCACCCACGCCTTGCTCGATGGCCTCCACCGGCGCTTCATCGAGCCGAGCAACGGCGACACCCTGGCGCTCCACGAGGCCTTCGCGGACGTGGTCGCCCTGTTCCAGCACTTCTCCTTCCCCGAGGTGCTGCGCCACCAGATCGCCAAGACCCGGGGCAACCTCAACGAACAGAACGAGCTGGGGGCGCTCGCCCAGCAGTTCGGCCAGGCGCTCGGCAGCTACGGCGCCCTGCGCGACGCCCTGGGGACGATCGATCCCGAGACCCGCAAGTGGCGTCCCAAGGAGCCGGACCCGGCCGACATCCAGACCACCCACGAGGCGCATGGCCGCGGCGCCATCCTGGTGGCCGCCGTGTTCGACGCCTTCCTGGCCATCTACAAGTCGCGGATCGCCGACCTGCTGCGCATCGCCACCGGCGGTACGGGCGTCCTGCCCCAGGGCGCCATCCATCCCGACCTCGTGGACCGCATGGCCCGCGAGGCCTCCGTCACCGCCGGTCACATCCTCAACATGTGCATCCGCGCCCTCGACTACTGCCCGCCGGTCGACATCGACTTCGGCGAGTACCTGCGGGCGCTGGTCACCGCCGACCGCGACCTGGTGCCGGACGACGACCGGCGCTACCGCATCTCGATCATCGAGGCCTTCCGGCGGCGCGGCATCTACCCCTCTGGAGTGCGCAGCCTCTCGGCCGAGAGCCTCTGCTGGTCTGGCCCCTCCGCCGAGGAGTTGCCGGAGTTCAACCGGCTGCTGAGCGGCATCGCTCTGGAGCAGGTTCGGCCGGAGTGGTCGCTCACCTCGAACCGCGAGCAGGCCTACAAAACGGCGAAAGCCAGCGCCTCCCTGGTGCACGGCTGGCTGCGCGACCAGGGCCGCTCGCTGGGCCGCGCCCTGGGACTGGCCCTGGGGCCGGACGCCCCGGGGTCCATCGAGCGGCATAAGGAGACCGGGATGCCGCTTTTCGAGGTCCACGCCGTCCGCCCCGCCCGGCGCATCGGGCTGAACGGCGACTCGCGCACGGACCTGGTCATCGAGATCACCCAGCGGCGGCACGGCTACATCGATCCCGAGATCCAGGCCCAGGTCGACGCGAGCGATGGGAAGACGGAGCCGCCCCCGCACGACTTCTGGTTCCGCGGCGGCTCCACGACCCTGATCGACTTGGAGACCCGCGAGGTGCGCTACTGCATCGGCAAGGGCATCCTCAACGTCTCCCGGCTGGAGCGCCAGCGCAGGTTCGTCTCCGGCGATACCGACGGCTCGCTCGGGGCCACCTACTTCGGCGACCCGAAGGTGCGCGGCGACGCCGAGCCGTTCGCGATGCTCCACCGCTCGGTCGATTCCGAGAGCTGATCCCGAGAGTTGATCCCGAGGATTGAACCCATGGCTACGTCCAAGAAGACCGCAACCAAGAAGACCGCTCCCACGATGACCGCTCCCGACTCGGGCGTGAAGGTCCGCATGTACCGCCAGGGGCTGGGCGACTGCTTCCTGCTGGCGTTTCCCTCGGGACGGAAGGCGCCCCGTTTCGTGCTGATCGACTGCGGAGTGCTGCTCGGCACCCCGGCCGGCAGCGATAAGGTGCGCGAGGTCGCCGAGCACATCCTGGAGTCCACCGGCGGCCGCCTCGACCTGCTGATCGCCACCCACGAGCACTGGGACCACCTCTCCGGCTTCGAGCAGGCTCGCGACGTCTTCGACCGGCTGAAGATCGAGGAGGTCTGGGTGGCCTGGACCGAGGACCTCGAGGATCCCGTGGCCCGCGGCCTGCGCCGGGAGCGGCAGACCGCCCTGCGGGCCCTCACCTCCACCGTCAGCCGCCTGCGGGCCAACGGCGATCCGAATTCCACGCGGGCGGCGGACGGCCTCGCCCCGGTCCTCGGCTTCTTCGGCGACCTGGGGGCGGACGGCCGGCCCTCGGGCATCGAGGCGGCCATGGACTACGTGGTCGGCCGGGGCCAGCCGCCGCGCTACCGCACCCCGGGCGAGGGGCCCTTACCTCTGCCGGGAGTCCCCGGAGCGCGCGTCTACGTCCTCGGCCCGCCGAAGGAGATGGACTTCCTGAAGCGCTCGGATCCGAAGAGCGGCGAAGCCTACGAGGCCCGGCTGGCCCTCAACGAGGAGACCGCGTTCTTCGCCGCCGTGCTGGCCGCCCAGGGCAAGGAGGGGCCGCTGGCGATGACCTCCGAGGAGGAGGAGATCGCCAACCTGTCCTTCCCCTTCGACAAGGTCTTCCGGGTCAAGACCGAGGATGCCCAGCAGGATCCCTTCTTCCAGGAGATGTACTACGGCGCCGCCTCGGGGCAGGAGGGGCTGGAGTCCGCCTGGCGCCGCATCGACAGCGACTGGATGGGCTCCGCCGGCAGCCTGGCGCTGAAACTGGACAGCAATACCAACAACACCAGCCTGGCCCTCGCCATCGAGCTGGTCCCCAGCGGCAAGATCCTCCTCTTCCCCGGCGACGCCCAGGCGGGCAACTGGCGCTCCTGGCACAAGCTGAAGTGGCCGCGGAAGGACGACCCCGACCATCCCATCACGGCCGAGGATCTGCTGGGCCGCACCGTCCTCTACAAGGTGGGCCACCACGCCAGCCACAACGCCACCCTGCGCGCCCAGGGCCTCGAGATGATGACCGATCCCGATCTCGTCGCAATGATTCCGGTCGATTCCGAGATGGCGCACAAGCCCAAGGGTGGCAGCCCCAAGGGCTGGGACATGCCCTTCCCCCCTCTCCTCAAGAAGCTGAAGGAGAAGACCAACGGCCGCGTCCTCCGCGTGGACGAGGGGCTCCCCAAGCGCCCCGGGAAAGTGCCGGTGGGCGAGTGGAAGCCGTTCAGGGACCGCTGCGAGGAGACCGACCTCTACCTGGAGATCACCATCCCTGGGTGACCCCGCGGGAGACGCCGGAGTAGAATCCCGGCAGGCCTTTCCCATGACGTCCAATCTCGCCGAAATGTGGCTGCCCCTGTCGCTGTTCTTCTTCTTTGCGTTGCTCAGCGTGGTGGGAGCCTATTTCGTCGCCGCGCACTTCCGGGGATGGAAGGTGGGCGTCTGGGCCGCCCTGGCCACGGTGGTGTTCTTCTGCGTCCTGGTTCTGGGCCTCGGGGTCCTGCTGCGGGGCGGTGGCTTTCTCTGAGCCGCCTCTGAGCCGCGGCCCAGGTATTGCTTGGTGGATTTGCATCAATGGCCGATCCTGAATACGACATCGAGAGGCTGGTCACGATCGAGACCTTCTCGTCCCCCTGGGAGGCGCAGCTTGCCCGTGCCTGCCTGGAGGCCGAGGGCCTCCACGCGGTGATCGCGGACGAGCACTTCTACCGCCTCTACGGAGCCCTCTCGAGCACTCTGGGGGGCGTGCGCCTCCAGGTCCGCCCCGAGGAGGTCGAGCGCGCGGGCGAGCTGCTGCGCAACCGGCGGCCCGTCCTCTACCTGGTGACCGAGGACGACGACCAGCTCGGTGCCGCCGAAGATTTCGAGGAGCCTGAAGCCTTGATCACCATCGGACGTTTCGTCACTCCCTGGGAAGCCCACCTCGCCCGCACCCTCCTCGAATCCGAGGGGATCGATGCCTGCGTCCTGGAGGAGCGTCTGCCGTCGGTGAGCCTCCTCACCGGCCAGCCGGTCGCCATGAACCGCGTCGAGGTCCATCCGGAGGACGCCGAGCGCGCCCTGGAGATCCTCGCCGACGTGGAAGAGCTGGACGACGAGTCCGCCCTGGAGCCGTAGACCAGCTCCCTACGTCGCCCCGTTCGAGGCTTCCTCCAGCTCGATCTCCTTCTTCTGCGCCGTCAGCTTCTCGGACTTGACCTCCTGCCGCAGCCGGCTGAAGGAGCTCATGTAGATGTTGGCCACCGCGACCAGGGCGAAGAAGGCGATGAGGTACCCCCGCCAGTCGTCGAGCAGCAGCCGGTAGCGCGTGACGATGAGGAAGAAGATCGTCACGTAGTGGCTGAAGCAGTACTCGCAGGTAAACAGGTAGAAGAACTTCCGAGCCAGGAGGCTGCGGGCGGTCTTGGACTTCTCCGCGCAGTACTCGCGCGGCTCGCGGAAGACTTCCTCGTGCGTCACCGTCCAGGCCACGCAGGCGATAGGGATCGCGAGCGTCACGAGCCAGACGAGCTGGAGGATCCATTGGGTGCTGTCGGGTGGGGCCATGGGGGCGTTGGGGGTGCAAGAACGGGGCCTTGCGTCAGGCGCTCAGGATGGTTCGCCGCGATCTTCAGCTCAACAGCCAGTTCGCAACGGCGAGCCGAGGGATGGGCTTGTCATGGAATGCCCGATCATCGGAGACCAGGGTCGCTCCCAGATATAAGCTGGTGGCAGCAATGGACAAGTCGAAGTCGGCCTTGAGGTTTCCGATTCGCCGCAGCTCTGCTTTCATATCCCCGAATTGGCGCGCAACGGCGCCATCGAAGGCCTGAAACCGTGTCCGGGCCGCCAAGGCTCTGATCCTGGCAAGGTTGTCTCCCTGTCGGGTGGAGCAGTAGGCCCCGTACTCGAGCTCGGCGAGCACGGGTGCGCAAAGGACGACATCTTCCGGAGTCAAGAGATCGAGGCGGTTCAAGACCCCGACTTTGCCATTGAGAAAGGCTATGAAGACGTTGGTGTCAAGGACGTGGATCAAAGCTTGGGGGCTCCTGGGCCGCTTCCAGCTTCCTGGCCTCATTTCTGGCTTCACGGACCACTCTTGTCAGTTCCGCTGCAGACTCGTCGTCCAAGGGCTCTATCCCACGTAACAGGTCGGCGGCTGTACGGCGTCCCTTGTAACGCATTTCGATGATGAGACCGTTGATCTCAGCCATGACGGGGTGCTCCGGATCTTCCTTGAGCTTCTCGACCGCTGCTTCGATGCCCCTGACCATGCCTTAGTGTAGCGCATTTCTGCGACTTAACCTCTGGCGGGTCGCCCGGCCCGATCCTTGCCTATGATCCGGGCGAGGAGGAACCATTTTGAGAGAACCCGAAATCACCGCCACCGCCTGGGACCCCCACGATCCTCGCCGCGACCGCGATCCCAGCGAGCCGGTCGACGAACCGAAGCGGCAAGAGCCTATCGACGATCCCGACGAGTCGCCCCTGGAGCAGCCGCCCGTGGAAGATCCGTCGGAAGCCCCCGAGGACGAGCCCACGCGCCGCGAGCCGGACTCGAAGGAACCTCCCATGCAGGTGTAGGGGTACCCCCGATCGCCTTGGGATAATCGCCCTGGGATAAAGTACTCGCCATGTTCGAGCGCAAGCGGACCGGCTCCATCCTCTGCCCCTCCTGCGGCAAGCTCGTGGGAGTCAACGACGAGGTCTGCTTGAATTGCGGACGGAAGAAGCCCGGGATGTGGGGGCTCACCTCCGTCTTCAGCAAGCTCGGCCGGGACCTGGGGTTCGTCCAGATCGTGATCGCGGGGACCGCCTTCCTCTATCTGGCCATGCTGGCCGTCGATCCCGGGGGCATCCGGATGGGAAGCCTCTTCTCGATCGGCGCGCCCAGCCAGGAGAGCTTGGTCCGGTTCGGAGCGGCCGGCAGGCTCCCCGTGTGGGTCTGGGATCGGTGGTGGACCGTCCTCTCGGCCGGCTGGCTCCACGCGGGGCTGCTGCACATCGGCTTCAACCTCTACTGGATCCGCATCCTCGCGCCCGAGGTGGCCGAGCTCTACGGGGCCGGCCGCATGGTGATCCTCTACACGATCTCTTCGATCGTCGGCTTCTTCGTCAGCAGCTCGGTCGGAGTGTTCGTGCCGTTCTTCAGCGGCTCGGCGCTCACGGTGGGAGCCTCGGCCCCCATCCTCGGACTGCTCGGCGCCCTCGTCCACTACGGACGGCGCACCGGCAGCAGCATCGTGGGGCGCCAGGCCTGGAGCTACGCGATCTTCATGATCGCCTTCGGCTTCCTCATGGCGCGGGTGGACAACTGGGCCCACATCGGCGGATTCGCGGGCGGTTATCTGGCCAGCATGCTGGTCGATCCCCGCAAGCGGGAGACGGGCAATCACCTGGCCCTGGCCCTCCTCTGCATCCTGCTGACCCTGGCCTCGATCGTGGCCTCGCTGGTCGTCCCCGCGCCCATGTAGGGTGCGCTGCGCGCACCTTCTACCTACTCCTCCGGCACGATCCCCAGTTCCTTGGCCCGCCGCCTAACCTCGTAGGCCTGGTGAGTCTCCTGGGAGCTGAAGCGCTCTTCCTTCCAGGGGTCGCCGTAGGTGTGGTACCCGTTCTCCTCCCAGAAGCCCCGGCGGTCCTCCGCCATCAGCTCGATGCCGTTGACCCACTTGGCGCTCTTCCAGGCGTAGAGGTGGGGCACCACGAGGCGCACCGGGCCGCCGTGGTCCAGCAGCAGGGGATGGCCGTTGTGGCGGTCGACGAAGAGGGCCTTCTCGGAGAGGAAGTCCTCGAGCGGCAGGTTGGTCGTGTAGCCGCCGTAGCAGTGGACCATCACGTGCGAGGCTTCGGGGTCGATCCGGACCTGCCGGATCACCTCGCGCGTGGCGATTCCCTCCCAGCCGTTGTCCAGGGTGGAGAAGCGGGTGACGCAGTGGAAGTCGGCCGTGACCCGGACTCGGGGCAGGGCCTGAAACTCGCGCCAGGAGAGGGTCTTCTCCCCGTCCACCAGGCCGAAGATCCGCAGGCTCCACTTCTCGGGCTCGACGTGCGGCGTGCGGCCGTAGGTGAGCACGGGCCACTTGTTGGTCACGTACTGGCCCGGCGGGACCCGGTCCTTGCCGGTGCGGATGCTGTCGTCCATGGCTTCTCCCTCCCCTCTGAGAGCATAACTTTACCTTGTCGGTACTGTCTGCTAGCTTGATCGAGCCATGCCCGCGACGCCCCTTACCCAGGAAAAATCGGCCCCCGCGACCGACCGGGGACGGCCGGTGCGCACCCTGGAGCTGATCGGCAACACACCGCTGATCGACCTGTCGGATCTCACGGGCAAGCCGGACGTGAAGCTCTACGCCAAGGCCGAGCACGCCAACCCCGGCGGCTCGGTGAAGGACCGGCCGGCGCTCGCCATGATCGAGGACGCCGGGCGGCGGGGGCTGTTCTCGGAGGGCCGGCGGCTGCTCGACGCGACCTCGGGCAACACGGGGATCGCCTACGCCATGATCGGCGCGGCCCGGGGCATCCCCGTGACCCTGTGCCTGCCCGGGAGCGCGAGCCCCGAGCGCAAGCGCATCCTGAAAGCCTACGGCGCCGAGCTGCGGATCACGGATCCGATGTCGGGCAGCGACGGGGCCATCCTGGAGGCGCGGCGGCTGGTGGCCGAGGAGCCGGACCGCTGGGCCTATCTCGACCAGTATTCGAACCCCGAGAACTGGCGCGCCCACTACCGCACGACCGGGCCGGAGATCTGGGAGCAGACCGGGGGGACGGTCACCCACTTCGTCACCGGCCTGGGGACGAGCGGCACCTTCATGGGAGTCGGGCACTTCCTGAGAGTGGTGCAGCCCGGCATCCGGCTGATCTCGATGGAGCCCGACTCGCCATTCCACGGGCTGGAGGGGATGAAACATATGGCCTCGGCCATCGTGCCGCCGATCTACGACCCGTCGCTGGCCGACGAGGCGCGGGAGCTGGCGACGGAGAAGGCCTACGGGATGGTCAAGCGGCTGGCCCGCGAGATGGGCCTCCTGGTGGGCGTCTCCTCGGGAGCCAACGTGGCCACAGCCCTGGAGGTCGCCGCGAGCCTGGAGACTGGGGTGATCGTCACCATCCTGTGCGACGGGGCGGACAAGTACCTGTCCGACCGCTTCTGGGAGGAAGCTTGAGCCAGATTCTGGTGTCACCCCGCGACCTGGAGGCGATCGGCCGCCACGGCGAGGCGAGCTATCCCGAAGAGTGCTGCGGTTTCCTGATCGGCAAGGCCGCGGGGGATTCGACCTCCGTCGAGCGCCTCCTGGCCGTGGACAACGAGCGGCAGGACAGCCGGCACAACCGGTTCCTGATCGCTCCCGAGACGGTGCTCGCGGCGCACAAGGAGGCCCGCGCCGCGGGGCTCGACGTCGTGGGCTACTACCATTCGCACCCGGACCATCCGGCCCGGCCGAGCGAGTTCGACCGCGAGCACGCGTGGCCGGGCCTTTCGTACGTCATCGTTTCCGTACAGGGCGGCAAGGTGGCCGGGGCCCGGAGCTGGCGCCTCACCGACGACCGCGAGCGGTTCGAGGAAGAGGCCATTCTCCCCAGGGACACAGGCCAGAAGGAGGCAGTCTGATGAGCGTCACCATTCACATCCCCACTCCCCTGCGCCGGTTCACGGCGGACCAGGGCGAGGTTCAGGTCGAAGGCGCGACGGTCGGCGAGGCGATGCAGGACCTCACACGGCGCCACCCGTCGCTCCAGCGCCACCTCTTCACGGACGACGGCGCGCTGCGCAGCTTCGTCAACCTCTTCCTGAACGACGAGGACGTGCGGCACCTCGATAAGGAGGGGACCCGGGTTTCGAACGGCGACACCCTGTCGATCATCCCCTCGATCGCCGGGGGAACCACCGCTCTGGAGACAGCGCCCGGGGTCGCCGAGGAGCTACCGGACCTGACGCCGGCCGAGATCCGCCACTACAGCCGGCACCTGATCCTGCCCGAGGTCGGCACTCTCGGCCAGAAGAAGCTCAAAGCGGCCAAGGTGCTGACCATCGGCGCCGGTGGCCTGGGCTCGCCCCTCGGGCTCTACCTGGCGGCGGCGGGGGTCGGCACGCTCGGCATGGTGGACTTCGACGTGGTGGACGAGAGCAACCTCCACCGCCAGGTGCTCTTCGGCCGCTCCTCCGTGGGCAAGCCGAAGATCCAGGCGGCCACGGAGCGGCTGCGCGACATCAATCCCCACATCACGATCGTCCCCCACGAGACGCGGCTGGACTCGTCGAACGCCCTCGACCTCTTCCGGGACTACGACATCGTGGTCGACGGCACGGACAACTTCCCGACCCGCTACCTGGTCAACGACGCCTGCGTGCTGCTGGGCAAGCCGAACGTCTACGGCTCGATCTTTCGCTTCGAGGGCCAGGTCTCGGTGTTCTGGGGGGCGCGGGGGCCCTGCTACCGCTGCCTCTTCCCGGAGCCGCCGCCGCCGGGGCTCGTCCCCTCCTGCGCCGAGGGGGGCGTGCTGGGTGTGCTGCCGGGTATCATCGGCTCGCTGCAGGCGAACGAGGTCATCAAGCTGATCGTCGGCGCGGGCGACCCGCTGATCGGCCGGCTCGTCTTGTTCGACGCCCTGAAGCTGAAGTTCCGCGAGCTCAAGCTGCGCAAAAATCCGGACTGCCCCATCTGCTCGGAGCACCCGACGCAGACGGGGCTGATCGACTACGAGCAATTCTGCGGCATCGATCCAAAGGAGGAAACGGTGGAGCAAGCCTTCGAGATGTCGGTGGAGGAGTTGAAGAAGTGGCGGGACGAAGGCCATGAGATCACGCTCCTGGACGTGCGCAATCCACCGGAGTGGGAGATCGGGCTCATCGCGGGCGCCCAGCTCATCCCCCTGGGGGAGCTCCAGGACCGGCTCGGCGAGCTCGACCCGGCGGCCACCATCGTGGCCTACTGCCACCACGGCGCGCGCTCGGCCCGGGCCGTGAACCTCCTGCGCCAGATGGGCTTCTCGCGCGCCATCAACCTCGCCGGCGGCATCGACGCCTGGAGCGAGGAGGTGGATCCGTCGGTGCCGCGGTATTAGGAGGCCGGGATCTGTAATTTTTCCTTTGGAAGGAGCCGCACCTCAATGCGCAAAAAGACGCCCTGGTTTGTTCTCGCCGCCCTCCTCGTCCTCTGCCTCCGGCCGGCCGCCGCGCAGCCGCCGGACGGGATGGTGGACGACGACATGAAGAAGGAAGCGGCCGAACCGGCCGAGAAGACGGACTTCCCCAAGGTGGAGGACAAGCTCGTCACGACCCAGCACCGGGCCGTGATCGGCGGCAAGGAGATCCGCTATACCGCCACGGCCGGCACCCTCGTGCTCCGCGAGGAGGAGGGCAAGCCCCGGGCCTCGATGTTCTTCGTCGCCTACACCCGCGACGGCATCACGGACCGCTCGAAGCGTCCGGTCACCTACACCTACAACGGCGGCCCGGGCTCGTCCTCCGTCTGGCTGCACCTCGGCGCCTTCGGGCCCCGGCGGGTGGAGGCCCAGGAGGAGGGCATGGCGCTGCCGCCCCCCTACCGGCTGGTCGATAACGGCGAGTCGCTGCTCGACGTCACCGACCTGGTGTTCATCGATCCCGTCACCACCGGCTACAGCCGGGCCATCCCGGGCAAGGACGCCAAGAAGTTCTACGGCGTCAAGGAGGACGCGGAGGCGATGGCGGAGTTCATCCGTCTCTGGACGGTCCGCTTCGGCCGCTGGTCGAGCCCCAAATTCATCGCTGGCGAGAGCTACGGCACCACCCGTTCCGCCCGCCTTTCGAACCTCCTCCAGAGCGAGCACGGAATGTACCTGAACGGGGTCATCCTGATCTCCTCGATCCTCAACTTCCAGACCGCGCGCTTCTCCGTCGGCAACGATCTGCCGTACCCGCTCTTTCTCCCGACTTATACGGCTACCGCCTGGTACCACAAGAAGCTGCCTCAGGATCTCCAGGCCGGCGGCCTCCAGAATGCCGTGGAGGAGGCGAAGCGCTTCGCCATGGGTGAGTACACGCTGGCGCTCATGCAGGGCAACGGCCTGAGCGAGCAGGGTTGGAACGACATCGCCGCCAAGGTCTCCCGCTACACCGGCCTGTCGCCGGACTACGTCAAGCAGACCAACCTGCGGCCGGAGATCCAGGCCTTCGTCAAGGAGTTGCTGCGCGACCAGCGCACGACGGTGGGCCGGCTCGACAGCCGCTTCAAGGGGTCGGACCGCGACGCGGCGGGTCAGGAGAACGAGTTCGATCCCAGCTACGCCGCCATCCAGGGGCCGTACACCGCGACGCTCAACGACTACGTGAGCCAGGATCTGGGCTTCCGGAGCGATCTGCCCTACGAGATTCTGACCGACCGCGTGCGGCCCTGGAGCTACGGCGAGTTCGCGAACCAGTACGTCAACGTCGCGGAGGACCTGCGGGTGGCGATGAGCCTGAACCCCGCCCTCAAGGTCTTCGTGGGCAACGGCTACTACGACCTGGCGACCCCCCTCTTCGCGACTGAGTACACCTTCGACCACCTCGGCTTCGAGCCCGGCTACAAGCAGCGGGTGACCATGAAGTACTACGAGGCGGGCCACATGATGTACGTCCGCCGGGTGGACCGCGAGCAGCTCAAGAAGGACGTGGCCGCGTTCATCACGGCGGCGACGGGCGGGTAGGCGAGGGGTATACTCGGGTCATGGAAGCTGGCGCCCACTCCCTCAAGCTCTCCTATGAGGACTACCTGTACTTCCCGGACGACGGGAAGCGCCACGAGCTCATCGACGGAGAGCACTACGTGACCCCAGCTCCGAATCTGAAGCATCAGACGTCTGTCGTGAACCTCTCCGGGGATCTGCGGAGTTTCGTCCGCCCCCGGAAGCTCGGCAAGATCTGGGTGGCTCCAGTGGACGTGTTGCTTTCAGAGCACGACGTGGTACAGCCGGATCTGGTTTTCCTGTCCAAGGACCGGATGGATCTCGCGGCGGACGGCGCGAAGGTGACGGGCGCCCCCGATCTGGTGGTGGAGGTTCTCTCTCCGAGGACCCGGCGGACGGACGCCGTCACCAAGCGGCACCTCTACGAGAAGTACGGGGTGTCGGAGTACTGGATGGTGGACCCGGAGTTGGAGACGGTCGAGGTCTACCGGCTGACCGCTGGCCGCTTCCGCCGCGAGGCGGAGCTGTCGGCGGAGCGGGAGGATGTCCTGACGAGCCCGCTCTTTCCGGGACTCGAGATCTCCATATCCGCTATCTTCGAGTAGCACCCCTCCAAGAAGCTTCCCGTTGCTACGCGCGCTCGTTGTCTTGGCTGCACTCGCGGTCCTCGGGGCATTACCAGCCGGCTTGGTCGCCTTGGTGCTCCTTCTCCGGAGACGGGCGGAGCAAAAACAGGAAGGGCGGCCATGGCCACGACGCGCCAGAGTCGCCACTGCTCTTGCGGCGCTTATGAGCGTTGTTGGACTGTGGCCTTACTTGGCTCTAGCCAATTTTTCTTTCGGGCCCTGGCCGGTGCTCGAGGGCCCCGATACGTACCTGGCCCGGCGCGGTTTTGAAAGAGAGCTCAGCTCGTCTGGAGGCGGTCCCGGAGCGCGGAGCGTTCACGATCTCTACTTCCGCGAGTCTGAGTTGATTGACGAGCGCATTTGGATGCGATTCTCCGTTCGTCATCGAGGCGCGTTGACTGCGATCCTCGACGTCAACCCTCATCTCATGGCGAGGCCTGGTGGCTGCCGGCCCGCCTGGGACGACTCTACTGATGAGACTCCTCCTTGGTGGCCAGATCGGCAGCCACCGGACATGGACTGCTTTTCGCCTTTCGATGGGCCTGGGGTCAACGGCCAGTTTCTTTGGTTCGACCCGCTGACACGGACGGCCTACTATCGGGCATGGACCAATTGAGGAAGAGGCCTTCCTGAGAGGACGAGGCGTTTTTTAGGCTGGATCTGGCGGGCAGCCGGCTTTTCCCACCAAGGGCTCCTCCTCCCGCCAAGCCGCCTCGCCGTCCGTGTAGTGCTCCCGTTTCCAAATGGGGATCTCGGCCTTGAGCCGCTCCAGGGCGGTTCGGCTTGCCCCGTAGGCGGCGGCGCGGTGGGGGGAGCCGATGGCGATCACCACGCTCGCCTCCCCGACCGGAACCTCTCCCAGGCGGTGGACGATCGCCGCCCGTAGGCCTGGGGCCGAGGCTTCGAGGTCGGCCGCGATCCGGCGGAGCCCTTCCAGGGCCATGGGGCGATAGGCGCTGTAGGTGAGCTTCTCGACGGACCGCCCGGCGTGGTGGTCCCGGACCGTGCCGAGGAAGAGCACGACGGCGCCCCGGCCAGGACCCGAAACGGCGGCGGCGACCTGGCCGGTGTCGATCGGCCCATCCGTCAGCTCCGCTCGGAGTGGCTCCTCGGTTCCGCCCGAGACGGGAGGGAGCAGGGCTACCTCGACGCCATCCTGTAGACCGGCGTCCAGGGAGACCACCCTGCCGTCGACCGCCACGGCCAGCCGCGGCCAGAGGGGAATCATCTTCGGGTAGTCCCGGTCGAGCCGTTCCCGCAGGTCCGCCACCCGGCTGCCGTCGGGCAATTCGAGCTCCATTTCAGTGGCGCCGAGGGCGTCACCGGCACTGGCGAAGGCAAGGAGGCGGATCTTCATGCGGCGATGCTAGCAAACACCCCCATATAATGCCCCCCGTTCGGTCAAGGGGAGGACTGCGTGACGATCCTGGAGAGCAAAATCAACCGTGGTGAGGCGTTCGAGCGCCAGGCGGAGCATTGGCGGCGTGAGGTGGAGCGGCTGCGCGAGCAGGAGGACGACATCCGCCTGGGCGGCGGCCTCAAGGCGCAGGACAAGCAGCGCGCCCAGGGCAAGATGACGGCGCGCGAACGGGTCGAGGCACTTTGCGATCCCGGGTCGTCCTTCCTGGAACTGGGGCTCTGGGTGGCCGACGGGTTCTACAAGGAGTATGGCGGCGCGCCGGCGGCGGGGGTCGTCGTGGGGGTCGGGGCCATCCACGGCCGGGACGTGGTCGTGGTGTCCAACGACGCCACGGTGAAGGCAGGGGCCTGGTTCCCCCTGACCTGCAAGAAAGTCTTGCGGGCCCAGGAGATCGCCCTCGAGAACCGGCTGCCCATCGTTTACCTGGTGGACTCGGCGGGCGTCTTTCTTCCCATGCAGGACGAGATCTTCCCTGACAGGGAGCATTTCGGCCGGGCTTTCTACAACAACGCCCGGCTCTCCGCCGAGGGCGTCTTCCAGATGGCGGCCATCATGGGCTCGTGCGTGGCCGGCGGCGCTTACCTGCCGATCATGAGCGACGAGTCCCACATCGTGGAGGGCACCGGCTCCATCTTCCTGGCCGGCGCCCACCTCGTCCAGGCGGCCATCGGCGAGAAGATCGACAACGAGGAGCTGGGCGGCGCCCTCGTTCAGGCCGACATCTCGGGCGTGGTGGACCACCGGCATCCCAACGACGCCGCCTGCCTGGAGAAGATCCGCAGCCAGTTCGCCCAACTCGCCGAGGGCGCCCGGGCGCCGTTCGCCCGGCGGGATCCCGTCGAGCCGCTGTATCCGGCCGAGGACCTCTACGGCCTGATGCCCATCGACCGCTCCCGTCCCTACGACATCCACGAGGTGCTCGCCCGGCTACTCGACGGCAGCGAGCTCGACGAGTACAAGGCCACCCACGGCCAGACCCTCGTCTGCGGCACCGGCTGGATCGAGGGCCAGGTGGTGGGAGTCGTGGCCAACCAGCGCTCCATCGTGCCGCGCCGGCTGGGCACCGATCCCAAGGACCGCGAGCTTCAGATCGGCGGCGTCATCTACTCCGATTCGGCGTCCAAGGGAGCGCGCTTCGTCGAGCTGTGCAATCAGAAGAAGATCCCCCTCCTTTTCATCCAGGACGTGACCGGCTTCATGGTGGGGAGCCGCGCCGAGCGGGGCGGCATCATCAAGGACGGCGCCAAGATGGTGAACGCCGTCGCCAACTCGACGGTGCCCAAGATCACCCTCTTCGTCGGCAACTCCTACGGCGCGGGCAACTACGCCATGTGCGGCAAGGCTTACGGCCCGCGTTTCCTCTATGCCTGGCCTTCGGCCTCGATCGCCGTCATGGGCGGCGACCAGGCGAGCAAGACGCTCCTCTCGATCCAGGTCAAGAACCGGGAGGTCTCGGAGGAGGAGAAGAAGCAGCTCCTCGACGAGATCAAGGCGCGCTATACCGCCGCCATGGACCCGCGCTACGCCGCCGCCCGCCTCTGGGTGGACGCCATCATCGATCCGGCGGAGACGCGCAAGGTGATCGGGAGGTCGCTGGCTTGCGTGGCGATGAACGCGGAGATCCCGGAGTTCAAGACGGGGGTTTTGCAGACGTAGGGACTACCCTCGGTAGATCTCGCGGCGGTGGGGCCGAACGAGAAAGCCGGCCTCGGCGGGAGCGGTCCGCTTCGCCGAGGCCAAGCCCAGTTTTACCCTGATTCTTACCCTGGCTCTACCCCGTATCCCACCGCTTCAGGATCATCTGGATCTCGTCCCGATGGTTGGTCTCGTCGCGGATCAGGTCGTCGAATTCCACCGCGAGGCCGTAGTGACCCAGGGCCTCGGCCTGCTTGCGGCGCTTGACGTAGCGCCCGATCGTCTCGATCTCGTCTTCCAGGGCGTTCCTGAGCATCTCCCGGGCGTCTTTCCCTTGCTTGACGGGGGCCGGAACCGTGGTCGGGACGCCGCCGAGGGAGACGATCTTGTCGGCCAGGATCTGGGCATGGCCGAGCTCGTCCGGGATCTCGGCCTCGAAGAACTGCCGGAGCTCCATCCGCCACTGCCCCTGCACCTGGCTGGCGTAGGTGCGGTAGGCGATCACCGCGGAGTATTCGTGCGCAAGGTCCACGTTCAGCGCCTCGAGGAACTGATCCTGGGAGACCCCGGCGGCCCCGTTCTCCCCCTCCTCGTCGTGTTTTTTCTTGTCGTTTTTCGCCATGGGACATCCTCCTCCTTTCGCTCTCTCACCGGAACGGTCATGCAAGTTTCCGACCGCCCGCGTCCTGACGGGGCCAGCTTGCACCCGTGCTAATCTTCGGGCCTCTATGAAGAAGACGATCCGCATCGGGAACGGCCAGGGGTTCTGGGGGGACAACGTCGACGCGCCGGTGGAGCTGCTGCGCGGGGGGCCCATCGATTACATCGGCATGGATTACCTGGCCGAGGTGACGCTGTCGATCATGATGCGGCAGAAGCTGAAGAATCCGAAGCTGGGCTACGCGACGGACTTCATCGGCTTCATCCGCCGGGTGCTCCCCGAGCTCAAGGAACGCAACGTGCGGATCCTCACCAACGCCGGGGGCCTGAACCCCAGGGCCTGCCGCAGCCGCATCCTGGAGCTGGCGCGTGACTCCGGGATCAAGGGCCTGCGAGTGGGCGTCGTCGAAGGCGACGACCTGCTGCCGCGGCTCAAGGACCTGATCGCCGCCGGGCACCCGCTCAAGAACATGGACACCGGCGAGCCGCTGGCGCCGGTCGTGGAGAAGGTGATGAGCGCCAACGCCTATCTCGGCGCCAAGCCGGTGGTGGAGGCCCTCGACCAGGGCGCCCACATCGTGCTCTGCGGCCGCATTACCGATACGGCCCTGGCGCTGGCGCCCATGATCCACGAGTTCCGCTGGAACGAGAAGGACTGGAACCTCATGGCGGCCGGCACCATCGCCGGCCACATCATCGAGTGCGGCGCCCAGTGCACGGGCGGCAACTTCAGCCGCTGGTGGGAGGTGCCGGACCTGTGGAACGCCGGCTACCCGATCGTCGAGGCGCGGGAGGACGGCACCTTCGTCGTCACCAAGCACGAGGGGACGGGCGGCATGGTGACGGTCGACACGGTTTCCGAGCAGCTCGTCTACGAGATGGGCGATCCCACGGGCTACCTCACGCCGGACGTGACGGCCGACTTCACCAGCATCCGCGTGCGCCAGGACGGCAAGGACCGGGTGGAGGTCTCGGGTATCGAGGGGCGGCCCAACACGCCGTTCCTCAAGGTCTCGGCCTCCTACCTCGCCGGCTACAAGGCCTCGGGGCAGATCACCGTCTCCGGCCCGCGGGCGGTGGAGAAGGCGCAGCTCGCCGCCGACATCGTCTGGAAGCGGCTGGAGCGGGCCGGCGTCGTCTTCGCGCCCGAAGAGCGCGAGACCGAGCTGCTGGGAGCGGGCGCCTGCCTGCCGGGGGTCTTCGCGACGCCGGACGAGCTGCCCGAGGTCGTGCTCCGTCTCGGCGTGCGGCACCCGGACTCGGCCAAGGTGGAGCGCTTCGGCAAGGAGATCGCGCCGCTGGTGACCGCCGGCCCGCCGGGCGTGACCGGCTTTGCCGGCGGCCGGCCGAAGCCGCAGGAGATCGTGGCCTACTGGCCGGCGCTCCTGGCCCGGGAGGAGGTCGAGAGCCGCATCGAGGTCACCGTGGAGGAGGTGTGAGCGGCAGGTCTCCCGACCTCGCCTGGTACGGCGGCGTGCTCGGCGGCCTCCTGCCCGTGCTGCTCCTCGGCTTCCTCTACAGCGCTCTCGCGGACCGCACCGTCTTCGCCCTCTGGGCCCTGGTCATGGGGACGGTCTGGGTCGTGGTTCTGCGGCACGGCCTGGGTTCGGGCTGGGGCCGTTTCAGGCTTCCCGGCGCCCTGGCCCTGGCTCTCGCCGCCGGGCTCGCCGTCTTCTCGGCCCTGGAGTCGAAGCATCACGAGATCCTGGACCTGGGATTCCGCGCGGTGTTCCCCCGCCTCTACCATCCCCTCGCCACGCAGCCCCGGACCATGGCCGTGCTGGCGGCGGCGCTGGCCCTGGCGGGCGCCGTGCTCCTGCCCTACGGAACGAAGAGACTGAAAGGATTGGAGACCTCATGAAGGTGAAGCTGGACGAGATCGCCCACGCCCGCTCGGGCGACAAGGGGGACGCCTCGAACGTCGGCCTGATCGCCGAGACGCCCGAGCTGTACCGGCTCCTGCTGGAGCAGGTGACGGCCGAGCGGGTGAAGAAGCACTTCCGGGAGGTCTGCCGCGGCCCGGTCCAGCGCTATGAGCTGCCGAACATCCTGGCGCTCAACTTCATCCTCCACGACTCTCTGGGCGGCGGCGGCACCGAGAGCCTGAAGAACGACGCCCAGGGCAAGACCCACGCCCAGGGCCTTCTCCAGATGGAGATCGACGTTCCCGAGGAGCTGGCGAAGCGATGAGCGAGACAGCCGGCACCGGGACCTTCGAGGGGAGCTTCGAGCGGATCGAGGTCCGGCGGGAGGGCGACCTGCTGTGGGTCACCCTCAACGACCCGGAGCGCGCCAACGCTCTCTCGCCGGTCATGATCGGCGAGATCACGGCCCTCTATCGCCGCGACTGGCGGCAGGAGGGGGTGCGGGCCATCCTGCTCGCCGGGGCGGGCAAGAACTTCTCGGCCGGCGCGGACCTGGAGCACCTGCGCTCGCTGCGCGACGCCGGGCACGAGGAGAACCTTCGGGACTCGTTCCGCCTGCGCGATCTGTTCGATTCCGTGCTGCGCCAGGAAGCCCTGACCATCGCCCTGGTCCACGGCGCCTGCGTGGCGGGCGGCTGCGGCCTTGCCACCGCCAACGACTTCGTAGTGGCGGCCGAGGACGCCAAGTTCCTCTACAGCGAGGTGCGGATCGGCTTCGTGGCGGCGCTCGTCGCCACCTATCTCCCTCTTCGTCTCAAGGGCGCGGATATCCGCGAGCTGCTGATCAACCCGCAGCTCGTGGACGCCCGCAAGGCCCTGGAGATCGGCCTGGCGAACCGGCTGGTGCCCGCCGTGGACCTGCGGGCCGTCGGCGAGGCGCTGGCGGCGCAGATCCTCGAGACGGGCAGCTCCGAGTCGATCGCCCGCACCAAGCGGCTGCTGCTCGACGTCATCGGCCGGCCGCTCGGCGAGGCCATGACCCTGGCCGCCGAGGTCAACGCCGCCTCCCGGGCCACGGACGACTGCAAGCGTGGCATCGCGACCTTCCTGGAAACGAAGAAGCCCCCCAAGTGGCGATGATTTGTTGGTGGTCAATCCGATGAAGCTGGTCCTCTTCGACATCGACGGCACGCTACTCGACTGCGGCCCGCAGGTGCGGCCGCTCTTCGCGTCGGCGCTGGTCGAGGTCTTCGGCACGGCCGGCGACGTCGACGGCTACGACTTCGCGGGGCGGACCGATCCCAGGATCGTCCTCGACCTGGTGACCGCGGCCGGCGTTCCGGAGGGGGAGGCGCGGGAGAAGCTGCCGAGGATGCGGGAGCTGTACCTGGAGCGGCTGTCGGGGGCGCTCGACCGGCGGGGGATGCGGCTGCTGCCGGGAGTGGAGGAGATGCTGGAAAAGCTGGCGGCGCGCGAGGACGTGGTGCTGGCCCTGCTCACCGGCAACTGGGAGCCGGGAGCGCGGGCCAAGCTCTCGCGCTTCGGTCTCAACCGGTTCTTCGACTTCGGCGCCTTCGGCTGCGACGGCGTCGACCGTTCGGACTTGCCCCCCGTGGCCCTCGACCGGGCCGAGCGGGCGGTGGGCCGCCGCTTCCAGCCCGCGGAGACGCTGATCGTGGGCGACAGCATCCACGACGTCTCCTGCGCCCGAGCCCACGGCATCCCCTGCCTCGCCGTGGCCACGGGCCGTACCCTGCCGGAAGCACTCCACGGGGCCGGCGCCGACTGGGTCGTGCCAAACCTGCACGCGGCGGCCGGGTCTGTGTCCTGGCTCGCCTAAAAGGGGCTCGATTAAGCCGCTTTGACCTGGGGACCGGTCTCGATCGGCCCCCCCGCGAGCTTCCACTCCACCATGCCGCCGGTCAGCTCGACGATGCGCCGGGCCCCCAGCCTCTGCAGGGCGAGGCTCGCCGTGCGCATCACCGGGTCTTCCGGCCCGCTGCCGACGACGAAAAGCTCCGTGTGCTCCGTCGTCCCCGGCGGCAGGGCGTCGAGGCCGTTCGGCCCGGCCGGGAACGCGCCGGGTATATGCCCCTCCTCGTACTCGCCGCGCCAGCGGGCGTCCACGACGCGGAACGGCGGGAAGGGGCGGCGTATGCGGCGGATGAGCTCCGCGGCGTGAGTCTTGAAGATCACCCCATCGAAATGCGGGTCCATGGCATCCTCCTGAGAGGCGCCGATGCTATCTCAAGCTCGCCCGGAATTGGCGCGCGGCGTTTTCCTTTGGCCCCGCCCGGGCCTCCTCCTGCTCGACGAGACGGAGAATTCTCCTCAGGACCATCCGGCAAGGGTCCGGGTCGAAGCGTAAAGCCGAGTCTTCGAGCCCACGGATCAGGAGTTGGAAGTCTTGCCTTTGAGCGACCGCCTGAAGCCGCTGCGAGCACTCGGGGCACTGCCTCAGCAGGTGCCGCACGAAGTCCCGGGATTCGTCCCGGGAAAGCTCCAACCGCAAGAAACGTTCGATCGTCGCCATCGAGAGATGCTCATCCGCCATTCTAGTTTCCCCCCCGAGGTCCCAAATCTATTAGACCTTCATCAACTATGGTTGCCGAAGGGCGGAATTTAGGGACAAGAAAATCATTCCGGCGCGTTCGTCCGGATTCTGGAAACCAGGAACAGCGAAATGGGGGTGTGGAAAGCAGAGGGTGCTACAGGTGCGACCGGTACCAGCGCTGGGTGGCGTTGAGCGCCGCGGTGAGCTGCGGCGTGGGGCCGGCGAAGGGATGGCGGCTGCCGAAGGTGTGGCTGGCCCCCGGTACTACGAGCAGCTCCTGTTCGCCCGCGGCCCGCTCGGCGAGGCGGTGGGCCTCGGCGACGGGCACGCTCTCGTCCGCCGCGCCATGGACGATCAGCCAGGACGCGCGGCGGGTCCCGGCCGCGGCGAGCAGGTCCAGCTCGGCCCGCCGCTCCTCGACGTCCGCCAGCAGCCCGAGCCCGAGGGCCAGCCGCTGCCCGGTGCGGGCGTTCACCGCCGGCAGCTCGCCCTGGCGGCGCCACTCCTCCTTCTGCTCCGGCGTGAAGCGGTCCACGTCCGAGATGGCCGCCCAGGTGACCAGGGCGCGGACGCTTTCCCGCCAAGGCGGGAGGGCCGAGGCCAGGAGCGCGCCGCCGCCGCCCCGGCTGTGGCCGAAGAGTCCCAGCCGGCCGCGGTCCACCCGGCCGGGCGCGATCGTCTCCCCCGTGGCTTCGAGGATGGCCAGCAGGTCCGCCAGCTCCCGGCTGTAGGTGTTCTCCCGGAAGGCCTCGGGGTCGGTGACCCGCTCGTCCCCAGGCCGCATGCCCGTGCCGGAGAGGTTGAAGCGCACGGCCACGAAGCCCCGTTCGGCCAGCAGGTGCGCCAGGTAGGGGAAGAATCCCCACTCCATGAAGCCCTTGAACCCATGGCAGATCACGACCGTGGGCCGCTCGCCGGGAGCGTCCGGCAGGTCGACGAGGCCGTGCAGGGGAGTGGCGCCGGTTTGCAGGACGAACGGGACCGTTTCGCTCATGGCTGGGGATTGTAGACTGGCGGTATGACGACGACTCACGAGTATCACGCTCTGCGCGCGGGTTGCGGCCTCGCCGATCTTTCCGAGATGGGCCGGCTCGAGATCCTCGGCCCCGACCGCCTCCGCTTCCTGAACGCCTACGTCACCTGCGACGTCAAGGGCCTCGCTCCCGGCGAGGGAGCCTACGGCTTCTTCACCAATCCCCAGGGGCGCATCCTCTCGGACGCCGTGGTGCTGGCCCACGAGGACCGCCTCTGGCTGCAGGTCGCCGCGGGCCAGGAGGAGACGATTGCCAGCCATCTCAGGAAGTACATCCTGGCCGACCGGGTCGAGGTGCGGGGGCTCGACGACATGCTGCCCCTCTGCCTCGTGGGGCCTCGCGCCGCCGAAGCCCTGGGCGACGCCGAGCTGCCGCCGCCGGGCGATTGGCGGCACCTCCGATCCATGGTCCAAGGCACGGAGGTCGAGCTTCAGCGCGTGGGGCGTCTGGGAGCCGAGGCCTGGACGCTGTGGGTCTCGGCGTCGATCGCCGGCCCGCTCTCCGAGCAGCTCCTGGAGGTGCCGGGAGTCGAGCCGGTGGGCTCCGAGGCGCTGGAGATCCTGCGTGTCGAGGCGGGCATCCCACGTTTCGGCCGCGACTTCGGCCCGGAGAACTTTCCCCAGGAGACGGGGGCCGCGGAGGCGGTGAGCTACACGAAAGGGTGCTATCTCGGCCAGGAGGTGGTGGCCCGCATCCACTATCGCGGCGGGGTGCAGAAGACGCTACGGGGGCTGGTCTTCGAGGAGGGGGCGGCTCCGCGGCCTGGAACGCCGCTCCTTTTCGAGGGGCGCGAGGCCGGCACCGCTACGACGGTCGTCGATTCGATCGCGCTGGGCCGGCCGGTGGGGCTCGCCATCCTCCACCGCCGCGCCGCCGAGCCCGGCACCCGGCTGGACCTCCCCGAGGGAGAGACGGCCGAGGTGCGCGAGCTTCCTTTGGTTTCCTAGGGGCGGTTCTAGACCGCGAACGAGGACCCGCAGCCGCAGGTGCCCGTGGCCTTGGGGTTGATGAACTTGAATCCCGCTCCCGCCATGCCGAGAACGTAGTCGACGACCGTCCCCTGCAGGTAGCGGGCGCTCACGGCGTCCACGTAGATCGTGAGGCCGCTCTGCTCGTAGGTCCAGTCGTTCTCCCGCGGCTCCTTCTCGAAGTCGAGGGCATATTCGAAGCCGCTGCACCCGCCGCCGCGCACCGCGATACGGAGGCCGTGAGAGGGATCGATCCCCTCCTGCTCGCGGGTGATCTTGACCATCTCGGCCGCCTTCGGAGTCAGCGTGACGGGCATGTCCTCGCCGGCCGCTTGCGATTCGATCGGCTGGGAAGAGGAGACCGGCTGGGTCTGGGCGTGCTCGGTATTTTCCATTGAGAAGCTCCTTGAACCGGGCAAAACCCCGGTACGTACTCAAGATAACGGTGGGAGGGGGGGTTGTCAATTCCAGGCGGGCCTCTCCGCGGCGCCGCGATATGATCCGGACGTGCTGCGGGCCATCCTCTTCGATTTCAACGGGGTCCTGGTCGACGACGAGCCGATCCACCTGGAGATCCTCCAGCGGGTCCTCGCCGACGAGGGGGTCGCCCTGTCCGCCGAGGACTACTACGCCCGTTATCTGGGGCTGGACGACCGCGCCTGTTTCGCGGCGGCGCTCGGATCGGCGGGAGAGGCGGCCACCGTTCCCCGCCTGATGCGGCTGATCGCCCGCAAGGCGAGCTACTACCAGGAGCGCATCCGCCGGAGCGGCTACCCTTTCTTTCCGGGCGCGGTCGAGCTGGTGACGGCGCTGGCGGCCGGCGAGCGGATGCTCGGAGTGGTGAGCGGCGCCCTGCTCGAGGAGGTCGAGGGAGCGTTGCGGCAGGCGGGGATCCTCGGCCGCTTCAAGGTGCTGGTCACCGCCGAGGACGTGGCGGAGGGCAAGCCGCACCCCGAAGGCTATCTGCGGGCCCTGGAGGCCCTCAACTCGCAGCCGCCCCTGCCGGAGCGCCTGCTCCATCCTCACGAGGTGCTGGCCATCGAGGACAGCCCCGCCGGCCTCGCCGCGGCGGCGGACGCGGGGCTCGCGACGCTCGCCGTTGCCCACACCTATCCCGCCGATCGCCTGCGCGGGGCCGATGCCGTCGCGCCGAGCCTGCGCGACCTGACCCTCGAAAGGCTGGAGAAGCTGTTCTCCGAGGTCAGCCGGCAATGATTCCCGACATACGGCAGCGGATCGAGCAGTACGTCAAGCCGCTGTATGCCGGCCTGGACGGCGTCCAGACCTTCGACCGGGTCGAGCGGCTGCGCGCCCGCCTCGCCGGCCTGCGCGAAGGGGCCTCCCTGGACGTGGACCTGCTGGAGCTGCTGCTGCTCTTCCACGGCGTCGTCGACCGTCTGGGCTCTCTCGCGCCCGGCGGCCGGCTCGACCTCTTCCTGCGCAGCCTCGACGTCCCGGAGGATCTGGCGCGGCGGGCGCGCGGAGGGCTCGGACGCCTCGAGGAGGATCCCCGCGGTATTGAGGAGGAGCTGCTTCACGACGCGTTGCTGCTGGAGTCCGCGGGGGTCGTGGCCGCCGCCGGGCGGCTGATGGCGGCCGGCAAGAAGCGGACGCCCCTCGCCAAGGCCCTCGTCCAGCTCGACCCCGGCCCGCCGGCCGAGCGCTACCGCACGCCCCGCGGCGCCGCCCTGGGCGCGGCCCGTCGGCGCGAAGCGGAGACCTGGATCGCCGAGCTGCGTCAGAAGGTGGTGGAGGAGGGGCTCGGCTCGATCAGTTGATGGGCAGGCGTCCGGAGAAGCCTTCGTCGTAGGTATGGAAGTAGGCGATGGCTTCCTCGGGGAAGCGCCAGCAGTAGTAGCCGTCGCCGCTGTCCCAGTCCACCAGCCAGACCCCTTTGACCTCGCAGCCGACGTTGGTGACCTCGCGGGCCCAGGCGCGGTAGATCCGCTCGCGGGCTTCCTCCAGCTCGTCGCGGTTGGAGTCCAGATCGTCGCGGCTGGCGAGGCTGCTGCTCAGGGACTCGACCTGGCGCACGGCGGCCGCCGTCAGGTCGCGCACCAGGGGAAAGGTGGAGAGGGCTTCGTCGTAGCTGAAAATCCGTTTGCCGGTGCGTTTCTTAGCCATGGGACGGAGAAGGATAGCAGAGTAATCCGGAAGGAGTTGGCCCAAGGGGGCTGGCGCCGGCCTGCGGGGGCTGTTAGATTTCCTTGCGGTGAACATCCTGGACAGCATCGGCGAGCGCCACCGCGAAGGGCGGATCGAGGCCATCAGCGGCGGCATGTTCTCCGGCAAGAGCGAGGAGCTGGTGCGGCGGCTGCGCCGCGCCGCCATCGCCCGCCAGACCGTCCAGGTCTTCAAGCCCTCCGCCGACACGCGCCACGGCCCCGAGCGGCTGGTCACCCGCGACAAGCGGGAGCTGGAGGCGGTGAGCGTCGCCTGTAGCTGCGAGATCCGCCAGAAGCTCCTCTCCGAGGTGCAGGTGGTGGGGATCGACGAGGCCCAGTTCTTCGACGACGGCCTGATCGACCTCGTCTGCGAGCTGGCCGACTCCGGCGTGCGGGTGATCGTCGCCGGGCTCGACCTCGACTACCTGCGCCGCCCCTTCGGACCGATGCCGCGCATTCTCGCCCTCGCCGAGTACGTGGACAAGGTCCACGCCGTCTGCATGCGCTGCGGAGCGCCCGCCCACTACAGCCAGCGCATGACCGGCGGCGGCGAGCAGCTCCAGGTGGGCGACACCGAGGCCTACGAGGCCCGGTGCCGCCGGTGCTACGAGCCCTTCGAGCCCTAGGATTTCGTTGCGGCGGCCTCCGCGGCCGCCTCCTGGGCCACCGCGATCGGTACCGGCTGGTTGTTCTTGTCCACGTGGACGTAGACCACCTCGGCCTCGGTGACCTTGACACGGCCGGAGCCCGTGCTGCGTTCGGCCTCCACCGTCACCTTGATGGTCACCGAGGTCCGGCCGACGCGCAGGGTCTCGGTGAAGAAGCTCACCAGATCGCCCACGAAGACGGGGGAGTGGAAGACCACCTCCCGCATCGCCACCGTCACCAGGCGGCCGGGGAGGGGGACGTGATGATGGGCTTCCACGGCGCCCGCCTGGTCGATATAGGACAGGATGATCCCGCCGAAAATGGTGCCCAGTGCGTTCGTGTCCTTGGGCATCAGGACCACGCGGATGGCCGGCTGGCGCGGCCCGGAAGTACGGCTGGAGATCTCGTCCATGCGCTCTTTTTCCTTTCGGGCCCCGATCAAGGAGCCTGGAGGGGCTTCATGGTATCCTAGACACCCTGTCGTCGAGGCCTCTCGACCCCTGCATGAATCCGATCTCCCAGCCAAGCCCTCTGGACTCGATGAGCGACGTGGCGTTATTGCGCCAGGTGGCGGACCGCCAGCCGGAGGCTCTGGAGACCCTGTACGGGCGCTACGCGTCGACGCTGCTCGCCCTCGGCAAGCGCATCCTGGGCAGCGTCTCCGACGCCGAGGAGATCCTGCAGGAAGTCTTCCTTCACGTCTGGAACAACGCCACGCGCTATGACGCCGGGCGGTCGTCGGTCTCGACATGGTTGATCCTCATTGCCCGCAGCCGGGCGATCGACCGGCTGCGCACCCGCAAGGTGGTGGAGCGCACGCACGAAACGGCCATTCAGGAGAATCCGGTCGAGCATGCATCCCCTGAGGGCGCGGAAGCCGTATTTGTCCATGAGAGGCGGGAAAGAGTCCGCAGCGAGATGGACAAGCTCCCACCGGAGCAGAGGCAGGTTCTCGATCTGGCGTTCTACGAGGGCCTCAGTCAGAGCGAGATCGCGGCCAAGGCCGATCTGCCCCTGGGCACGGTCAAGACGCGTACGCTGCTGGCCATGAAAAAACTACGCGGCGCCTTGCGCGACGAGATCCGGCAGCTACTGTGACCAACGGCGAAGCCAATTCGGAAGACCTGACCATCCTGGCGGCCCTCGAGGCGCTGGATCGAGGGATCGACTCGCCCGCCGGCGCGCCCCGGCCGGACGAGCTCTCCGAGACCGACACCCTGGCGCGGCTCTACACCGAGGTGATGGGGCTCATTTCCTATGAGCTCGAGCCGGTGGAGCCCGCGCCCGGCGTGCGGACGCGCCTCATGGCTCTCGTCCACGGCGACGAAACCCAGCCGGCCGCTTCCGTGATCCCCGTGATTTCCGCCGGCAGCGCGGCCAACGCCATCCGGCCCACGCCCACGCCTACACCTATGCCAGCGCCCGTCCCCTTGCGCCCCTCCCAGGAGGTCCGGGCTTCGCGGCCCGCCCCTTCCGTGCAGGGCTCTGCCGCGCGCCGCGCGCCCAAGCGGTGGCCGCTGGCGCTCGCCGCGACCCTCTCCTTCCTGCTGCTCGGGCTGTCCGGCTGGCTGTACCTCCAGTTGGGGGAGCAGCGCGAGACGATCGCGAGCCTTCAGCGGGAGCTGGATTCCGAGCGCGCCCGGGTCGCGGAGATGACGGAGGAGGCTCGGAAGATTCAGGCCTCCGCGCTCGACATGCGGGAGAAGTTCTCGCTCGTGACCTCCCCGGCCGTCGAGGTCAGCCCGATGCGGCCGGTCGGGGCGCCGCCGCCTCAGCCCTACGCCCGGGGCACCCTGTTCGTCGCCTCCAACCACCAGCACTGGTTCCTGGCGCTCGACGGTCTCCAGCCCGCCGCGCAAGGAAAGGCCTACAAGCTCTGGTTCGTGGCCGACCAGGGGCCCGTGAGCGGCGGCTCCTTCACCGCCAAGCCTGGCGCGCCGATCGAGCTCAGCTCGAAGCACATGCCGCCCGGGACGAAGGGCGTGATGGTGACCCTCGAAGACGACCCCGAAGCCCCCGCTCCCGCTGGCCCCGAGATCCTCAGGGCGGCGGCGGTCTATCAGATCAGTTAGGCCAGATCAGCTAGGCCCTTCTATTTTGGCGGCTTCGCCGGCCGCATCTCCACCAGGCTCGGCAGGGCGTTGGGCGGATAGCTCAGCAGGTGGAGGACCATCGCGGCGATGTCCGCCGGCTTCAGCATCCAGCTCCGGTCCTTGCCCTCGCTGCGGTGGGAAAAGCCGGTGTCCACGCTGCCCGGCAGGATGGCCGCGACCCGCACGCCGTGGGGGCGCAGGTCGAGCATGGCGGCCTCCGAGAGGCCGATCATGCCGAACTTGCTGGCGTTGTAGGCCGCGCCGCCCGCGAAGGGGTTCTTGCCGGCGAGCGAGGCGATGTTGAAGATCCACCCCGCGCCCTGACTCTTCATCGCCGGAGCCACGGCATGGAGGAAGTAGAAGCTGCCCGAGAGGTTGGTTTCGATCACCTCGCGCCACTGCTCCCCGGTGAGCTCGTCCACGGCGCCGAAGATCCCGAGGCCGGCGTTGTTGACCAGGCAGTCGATCCGCCCTTCTTCCTGTAGCGTCTCCTCGACGAAGCGGTCCACGGCCTCCTGATTCCGCACGTCCACAGCCCGGCCGGCGACCGCATCCCCAAAGCGTTCGCGGAGCTCCCGTTGCGCCTCCTCGACCGATCGGTCGCTCCGGCTGCAGAAACGGACCCTCCAGCCCTCGCCCAGCAGGGCCTCCGCGACCCCTCTCCCGATACCGCGGCTCCCACCGGTGACGATGGCTGTCTTCCCCTTGTTGTCTGCCATGGTGTCCTCCTTCTTGGGTTACTGTATCAAGGCATCCCAGGCTGAAATACGAAACAGATGTCACCTGTTTATTGATCTGGACATACTGGGGCTCGAAAGGGACAAAAGCCATGTACTTCCATTCAACCTACCTGCTCTTCATCCTTCCCGCTCTGGCGCTGTCGCTCTGGGCGAGCTGGCGGACCAAGTCGACCTTCAACAAATACTCGAAGGTGCGGACTGCGCGGGGCTTGACCGGCGCCCAGGCGGCCCAGGAGATGTTGCGCGGGGCTGGCATTACGGACGTCCAGGTCGTGTCGACCCGCGGCTTCCTGTCGGACCATTACAACCCGGCGAACAAGACGCTGGCGCTGTCGGAAGCGACCTACGGATCCAGCTCGGTGGCGGCCGTAGGCGTCGCATGCCATGAGGCGGGGCATGCGCTCCAGCACGCGGAGCACTACAAGCCGATGTGGCTGCGCTCGGCCCTTGTGCCGACGGCGAACATCGGTTCCACCGGCGGCTACATCGTGATGATCGCCGGCGCGATGTTCCACTCGCCGAACCTGATCTACCTCGGCGCCGTGCTGTTCTCGGCCGTGCTGCTGTTCCAGGTCGTGACGCTGCCGGTCGAATTCGACGCCACGGCGCGGGCCAAGCGGCTGGCGGTCGAGAACGGCATCGTGCTGCCGCAGGAGCGGGAGGGTATGGACAAGGTCCTCAACGCGGCGGCGATGACCTACGTGGCCGCAGTGGTTTCGACCTTGATGACCTTGCTGTATTACCTGATGCGGGCCCGGCGGTAAGGCAGCGATCCCGCAAAGATCGCCAGCGAGTTGGAACGCCCCGCACGGGGGTCTCCCGGCGGGGCGTTTTCGTTTAGGGCCGATCCTACTCGGCCGGCTCGCCCAGGATTCCGAACAGCTCCTTCTGCCGGCTCTCCAGCTCCTCGGGGGTCTTGGCCTCCAGCACCAGGCGCAGGAACGGCTCGGTGTTCGAGGGGCGGACGTTCGCCCACCAGTCGGGATAGCTGACGGTGATGCCGTCGAGGTAGTCGATCTCGGCGTCGGAGTAGCGGCGGGCCAGCTCGTCCATCTTGCCCTGCTTGTCCTCCACCTCGAAGTTGATCTCCGGGCTCTTGGCGTAGCGTTGAAGCGGCTTCACCAGGGCGGAGAGCGGCTTGCCGCTCGACCGCAGGAGGTTGAGCACCTCGGCCACGGACATCATCGGGCAGTCGGCGTAGGAGTGGTCGCGGAAGTAGTAGTGTCCCGCGAGCTCGCCGCCGAAGATGCCGTTCAGCTTCCGCAGCGTCGCCTTGATGAAGGAGTGGCCCACCCGCTCGCGCCTGGGGATGCCGCCGTTCTCCTGGATGTACTCGGCTACCGCCCGCGAGGAGCGCAGGTCGTAGACCACCGCCTTGCCCGGCTCGCGCTTGAGCAACTCACCGGCGATCAGCCCCGTCATCAGGTCGCTGCCGATCGGCTCGCCCGTCTCGTCGATGAAGGCCGCCCGGTCCGCGTCGCCGTCGAACGACACGCCGAGATCGGCGCCGTGCTCGCGCACCGCCTTCGTCAGGTCGTGGAGGTTCTCCTCCTTGAGCGGGTTGGCCTCGTGGTTGGGGAACGTGCCGTCCAGCTCGAAGAACAGGGGGATCAGCTCGATGTTCATCGCCTCCAGGATCGACCGGTCGATCGTCCCCATGCCATTGGCGGCGTCTACCACCACCTTGAGGCGCTTGCCCTCGGCGCCGCGCAGGAAGGAGAGGACGTGCCGCGAGTAGTCCTCGAAGACGTCGGCCTGGGTCACCGTCCCGCGCCTGGAGGCTTCCGGGAGATCGCCGGACTTCACCTTCTCCTCCATCAGGGCGATGCCGTGGTCTCCCGAGACCGGGCGGGCGCCGTGGCGGCTGAACTTGAAGCCGTTGTACTCGGCCGGGTTGTGGCTGGCCGTGACCTGCACGCCGCCGGCCGACTTCAGGTGGCTGATGGCGAAGTAGTTCATCGGCGTCGTCGAGAGGCCGATCTCGATCACGTCGAGCCCGCCCGCCGTCAGGCCGTCGATCAGCGCCTTCTCTAGCCCCGCGCTGTGCGAGCGCATGTCGCGGCTCACCACGACAGCGTTGCCGTTGGCGCGGTCCTCCTCGTCGAGGACGAACTGGAAGGCGATGCCGATCTTGCGCGCGATCTCCTCGTCGAGCTGCGAAGGGACCAAACCCCGGATGTCATAGGCCTTGAAGATTCCTGCCATTCTCTCCCCCGATCCGTTCTCTAGATTTTTTCGATGCTGATGGACGGCTCGCCCGCGGACGCGGCGGCGGTGCCCACGATCTCGACGGCCAGGGTCTCTCCCTGGATCCAGCCGAGATGGGCATCCACCGCTGCTTTCATCTCCGGAGCGGCCTCGTAGGTGACCTTGATCCGGTCGGCATAGTCGAGATCCTGCTTCTTCCGGGCCTGCTGCACCCAGTGGACGAACTCGCGGGCCAGCCCCTCGGCTTCCAGCTCCGGGGTGAGGACCGTCTCCAGGGCCACCAGCAGCTCGCGGTCCCCCTGGGTGGCCGTGCCCTCGCGCTCGACGAGCCGCACCTCGACCTCGTCGGCCGAGAGATCGGCCGGGCCGTCCGAGATGTGGATGGTGATCTTGCCGGCCCGCTCGAGCTCGGCAGCCAGCTCGTCGCCGTTCGCGGAGTCGAGCGCCTTCTTGACCTCCGGCATCTTCTTGCCGAAGCGCGGTCCGGTCTTCGGAAAGATCGGCTTGATCTCGTGGTGGACGTACACCGTCCGGTCCGCCGCCCAGCGGATCTCCCGGACGTTGAGCTCGTCCTTCAGCAGATCCTCGTAAGGGGCCACGAGGCCGCGCAGCGACTCGTCGGCCGTCACCAGGGTGACCGCCGCGAGCGGCTGCCGGGTCTTCAGGGAGTGGACGTTCCGGGCGGCGTGCCCCAGCCGCACGATGCGCTGGACGGCCGCCATGCCTTTCTCCAGGGCCTCGTCCGCCCGGCCCGCCACCGGCTCCGGCCAGGGCTCCAGGTGGACGCTCTCGGCGGCATTCGGCTGCTGGCTGCGCACCAACTGGCGGTGCAGGATCTCGGCCACGAACGGCGTGAACGGCGCGATGAGCCGGGCCAGGGTGGTGAGCACCTCGTAGAGGGCCTCGTAGGCGCTCGCCTTGTCGGCGGCTCCGGTGCTTCCCTCGTGAGCGCCGTCCGGGGCCCAGAAGCGGTTGCGGCTGCGGCGGATGTACCAGTTCGTCAGGTCGTCGAGGAGCTCCTCGATCCCGCGCGCCGCGGCGGTCGGATCGTAGGCGTCGAGCCGCTCCGTGGTCTCGGCCGTCAGCCGGCCCAGGCGGAGGAGGATCCAGCGGTCGAGGGCCGGACGCGCGTCGAACGCCGGGACCTTGTCGCCGGAGCCCGGGCGCCAGCCGTCGAGGTTGGCGTAGATGGTGAAGAACGACAGGGCGTTCCACAGCGGCAGCAGGAAGCCCTGCGCCGCCTCGCGCACCAGTCGGGCCGAGAAGCGGGAGTTCACCTCGGGGTTGTTGACGCAGAAGTACCAGCGCAGGGCGTCCGCGCCGGTCTCCTGGATGACGCCCATGGGCTCGACGACGTTGCCGAGGCGCTTCGACATCTTCCGTCCCTGCTCGTCGTTGACGTGGCCGAGCACGATGCAGGTCTTGTAGGCCACCGAGTCGAAGAGCAGCACGGCCAGGGCGTGCAGGGTGTAGAACCAGCCGCGGGTCTGGTCGACCGCCTCGGAGATGTAGTCCGCCGGGTACTGGATCCGCCCATCGATCAGCTCCCGGTTCTCGAACGGGTAGTGGTGCTGGGCGAAAGGCATGGCGCCCGAGTCGAACCAGGCGTCGATGACCTCCTCGACGCGCCGCATCGTCCCCTTGCCGCATTCGGCGCAGGGCCAGGCGATCTCGTCGACGTAGGGCCGGTGCGGGTTGAACTGCTCCGGATCGTAGAGATTCGCCGGCTTCTCCCGGCCGGAGACCGCGAAGAGCTCCTCGTACGAGCCGATCACCTTCTGGTGCCCGCACTCCGTGCAGATCCAGATGGGGAGCGGCGTCCCCCAGTAGCGGCGGCGCGACAGGGCCCAGTCCACCACGTTCTCCAGCCAGTTGCCGAATCGCCCCTCGCCGATGTGCTCCGGGTGCCAGTCGATCTCCTTGTTCTTCGCCACCAGCTCGTCCTTTTTCGCCGTCGTGCGGATGAACCAGCTCGTGGTGGCGTAGTAGAGGAGCGGCCGGTCGCACCGCCAGCAGAAGGGATAGCTGTGGCGGTAGCGGTCGTTGTGGAGCATCAGGCCGCGGCCCTTGAGGTCCTGGATGATCTTGGCGTCCGCATCCTTGAACCACAGGCCGGCGAAGGGGCCGGCCCCGGGCACCATCTTCCCCTCGCCGTCCACCGACAGGATCATGGGCAGCCCGTAGCGGCTGCCCGTCTGGTAGTCGTCCTCGCCGAAGGGCGGCGCCGTGTGGACGAGCCCGGTGCCGTCCGTCGCCGTCACGTAGTCGCCCAGCACCACCTTGCCCGGCACGTCCGGCTCGAAGAAGGTGAACAGCCGGTCGTAGAGGATCCCCTCCAGGTCGCGCCCGCGGAACTGGGCGAGGGCCGGCGCTTCCCGCAGGTCGATCTGCCGGCGCTTGCCGTCCTCCTCGATCGCCACGGGCACGGCCGTGCCGAGGTCCTCGCCGAGCAGGACGAGGTCCCCCGGCTTGGCGGGATTCTCGACCACCTTGTAGAGAAGGTCGGGATGGACGGCGAGCCCCACATTGGCGAGGGTCGTCCAGGGCGTCGTGGTCCAGGCGACCAGGTAGAGGTTGCCGGGCACCTCCCAGACCTCGCCCGCGGTCGTCGTCTGGACGGACTGGCCCGGCCGGGCGTGGAACAGGGTCCAGATGGACGGGTCGTCCGCGTCCTTGTAGTTCTGGGCCACCTCGTGGCTGGAGAGGGTGGTGCCGCAGCGGGCGCAGTAGGGCTGGATCTTGTAGCCCTCGTTGAGCAGGCCGCGAGCCGCGAGCTCCGAGAGCGCCCACCAGACCGATTCGACGTACTCGTTGGTGTAGGTGAAGTAGGCGTGGTCGAGGTCGACCCAGTAGCCGATGCGCTCGGTCATGGCGCGCCACTGCCGCTCGTAGGTGTGGACGCTCTCCAGGCACGCGCGGTTGAACTCGGCGATGCCGTAGGCCTCGATCTGCTGCTTGCCGGAGAAGCCGAGGCGCTTTTCGACCTCGATCTCGACGGCGAGGCCGTGGGTGTCCCATCCCGCCTTGCGGGCCACGTGATAGCCGCGCATGGTGCGGAAGCGCGGGAAGAGGTCCTTGATCACCCGGGTGACCACGTGGCCGACGTGGGGCACGTTGTTGGCGGTGGGCGGGCCCTCGAAGAAGACGAACTCTCCTTTGGGAGAGGGCTTCTCCAGGGTCTTCTCGAAGACGCCCCCGCTCTTCCACTCCGCCAGCACCTCCTGCTCGAGCTGGGGGAAGGGGTATCCGCCCGGGACGTCGGGAAATCGGTTGTCGCTCATCAGGAAACCCTCGCGCGCCGCGCTCCCCAGGACGGGGTGCGGCAAAGAGAGGGTATTGTAGCGGAGTCGTCCAGCCCTGCCTGAATCACCCCGGCAGCTTCGCCAGGAACCGCTCCAGCGCCCGGCTGAAGAGGGCCGGGCTCTCGGCTTGGGGGAGGGCGCCGGCGCCTTCGAAGACATCGAGCTCGGCTTGCGGGAGGCGGCGGAGCCAGAGGTCGGCGTTCTCGGCCGGAGGGTTCTTCGACTGCCGGCCCCAGGCGAGCCAGACGGGCGTCCGCAGATTCCCGAGCTCCCTGGAGACGTCGTGCCAGAGGTTCCCCTGGAGATATGCGGCGAACGCGGCGCGGGCCTGGGGCGCGTGGCTCGACCGGTAATGGTGCTCCAGGAGGGCCGCGTCCACCCGCTCGGGCGCCGCGTAGACCTCCCGCCGGAGATGGTGCTCGAGGGCCGCTCGGGTGGTCAGCAGGTCGAGCACGGGAGCGCCCACGAGCGGCAGGCCGAGTAGGCGGGAGAGGAAGGAGTGGCCCGCGCCCCGGGCGGGATCGTCGCCGTCCTCGCCCAGGCCCAGGGGAGAGACGAGCGCCAGGGCACGGATCCGGCCGGGGTGATCGACGGCCGCCTGCACCGCGTAGGCTGCCGAGAGCCCGGCGGCCACCACGACGGCCTTCTCGCGCACCACGCCGCCCAGGAAGTCCTCGATCAGGTGCAGGTAGCGGTCCGGCTGCTGCAGGCCCGCCCCGCCGCGGGTGCGGCCCCAGCCGGGAAGGTCGGGGACGTAGACGCGGTGGCTCGCCGCCAGGATCTCCGCCGCGGCCCGCCACTGCCCGGCGTCGTAGCCAGGCCCGAAGGAGTGGAGCAGCAGGACCGGCGGTCCGCTGCCCAGCTCCTGGAACACCACCTCGCTCCAGCGGCCGGCGTAGCGGTGGGTGCGGCCCCACTGGGGCGCGGACGGCGGCTCCGCCCGGCGGCGCAGCAGGGTGGCCGCCAGCACGGGCACGCCCACCGCCGCGCCCGCCAGCAGCAAGCCCTTGGCGACCCGGCGCCCACGATCGCTCGGAAGGGACCTTCCCGTGCCTCTCGACATGGCCCCGGAGCATACCATTTGCCGGCGCTCTCCTTCCCCGCGTTCTCTCTCACGCCGTCGCTCACGTTATAATCCCGGGGACAAGGAGCCCTTAATGCCCGTTCGCCCCATCGTCAGACTCGGCCATCCCGCACTGCGCACCCCGGCGCAGCCGCTCCCTCCAACCCGCATCGCGGACCCGGAGGTGCAGGCCCTGATCGACGACATGATCGAGACCATGCACGAGGCGCCCGGCGTGGGCCTGGCGGCGCCCCAGGTCGGCGAAGGGATCCAGCTCTTCGTCTACCAGGCGGCGGGCCCCCCCGAGGTCCCGCTCCACGTGGTCATCAATCCCATGGTCACGCCGCAGATCCGCGAAGTGACTTACGACTGGGAGGGATGCCTGTCGATCCCCGACCTGCGTGGCCTCGTGCCCCGCCATCCGAGCGTTCGGATCCAGGGCCTGGACCGCGGGGGCCAGCCGCTGGACTACGTCGTCTCGGGCTTCGAGGCCCGCATCGTCCAGCACGAGTACGACCATCTGAACGGCGTCGTCTTCCTGGACCGGATGCGCGACCTGCGCTCGCTCGCCTACTTCGACGAGTGGGAGGACTACCTGGTGGGCCGCTCCCACCAGGATCTGGACGAGACCGCGGTCGGCTGAGGTGGGGCGCGAGCTCGTCGTCCTCTGGGCCGGACGCCACCAACGCACCAATTGGGAAGAGATCTGCGAGTCCTACCGGAAGCGCATCGTGCGCATGGCCCCGGTGCGCGACGTGCCCGTCCGCGCCCGGGCCGCGGCGGACGACCCGCAGCGCCTCAAGGCGGAGGGGCAGGCCCTGCTCGCGGCGCTGCCGCCGTCCGCCTGGAGCTTCGCCCTCGACGGCCGGGGCGACATGCTCAGCTCCGAGCAGCTCGCCGAGCGGCTAGCCCGGCTCAAGAAGGAGTGGCCCCACCCCATCGCCTTCCTGATCGGCTCCGACCTCGGCCTCGACCGCCCCGTGCTGGAGGCCGCCCGAATGGTCCTCTCCCTGGGCCCTCTCACCCTCTCTCACGAGCTGGCACGCACCGTGCTCTACGAACAGCTCTTCCGCGCTCTCTCGATTGAGGCCGGAATGAGCTATCATCGCGAGCCCCTGTGAGGACGGCCCCCTGCTGAAAGGGTGGCGATCAGAGGGACGCTTTTTTAGCGTGCCCTGTAAAAAGGAGAAGCAAGCGTGGCCAAAACAGAGAAGGCCAAAGCGGCCGTAGAGGTTCCCCAGGATCAGTTCAAGGCCCTGCGCGAGAGGCTGGACAAACAGCGGGCCGAGATCATCGACATGTACAAGCAGGATCTCCGGGCCGGGCAGGAATCCGCGGACGATGGGACCGAGGACATCGTGGACCGTGCCAACAATGCCTACAACCGGGAGCTGATGTTCTCGCTGTCGGACGCCGAGAGGTCGACGCTGCTTCAAATCGAGAACGCGCTTCGGCGGATGGACGACGGCGCCTACGGCCGGTGCGCCAACTGCGGTCAGAACATCAACATCCTCCGGCTCGAGGCGGTGCCGTGGACGCGTTTCTGCATCGATTGCCAGGAGCTTGCCGAGAAGGGGCTCCTCGAAGTCGAAGCTTCGTAGCCCGGCAGGATCGATTCTCGGGGCGGGGAGCACGGCAAGCTCCTCGCCCTTTGCTTTTTGGAATCAAACCCCGGAAACAATCCTTGGGATACGATCGGTAGCCGATCCGGATGGCCAACCCCCTAGAGACTTTCCTCGCCCGGCTGACCCAGAGCGGCCAGCCCTCCCAGGTCTGCCTGATCCACGGCGACCTCGTGCTGGCCGAGCCCGCCGCCCAGCGGGTGGCCGAAGCTCTGGCGCGCGGCGTGGGCCTGGCGCCCGCGGCCGTCGAGGTGCACCGGCGCCCGGCTTCGCTGTCGCCGATCCTCCAGGACCTCCGCACCTACTCTCTCTTCGCGGCCGGCAAGGTGGTGCTGGCCTCGGACTCCGCCCTGCTCGCGGACCGCGCGGCCGCCGGCGAGCTGATCGACGACGCGGCCGAGGCCGTGCCGCTGGCCGCCGGGGCCGGCACCGACCGCCCGCTCTCGGCGCGCGAGCGGCAGGCCGCCGCGCGCCTGCTCCAGGCGCTCCACCTCTTCGATCTGGACCCTCAGGCCGGCGAGCCCGAAGGCGTGCTGGGCGAGCTGCCGGCCTGGGTGCTCGAGGGCGGTAGGGCCAAACGGGGCGCCAGTGGCCGTGGACGCGGCAAGAAGCAGGTGGAGGATCTGCGCGCCGGCCTCGCCGGCCTCCTCGAGGCCGCCCGCCGGGAGGGGCTCCAGGGCACCGGCGACAGCGACCTGTCGGACCTTTCCGAGATCCTGCGGGCCGGCCTGCCCCCGGGGCACGTCCTGGTACTGGCCGAGAGTGCCGTGGCCGCGGACCATCCGCTCGTCCGCCTGCTGGAAGAGCGCGGCGCCGTGCTGGGGCTGGGCCATGTGGAGTCCGACCGGGGAAGCTGGCAGGGGCTCGAGCTGCTGGCCCAGGAGCTCGAGCGGCAGACGGGCGCCGGCATCACTCCGGACGCCCTCGCGGAGCTGGCCCGCCGCACCCTGCGGCAGGAGAACGACAACCGGGGGAGGACCACAGGCGGCGTCGACGCCGACTCCACGGCCCGCCTCGCCGGAGAGTACCGCAAGCTCGCCAACCTCTCCGAGGGGCGCATCGACCGCAAGCTCGTGGAGCAGGCGGTGGAGGACCGTGGCGAGGAGGACGTCTGGCAGCTCCTCGACGCCATTGCGGCCGGACGCGGCGGCGAGGCTCTCGACCGCCTCCGCCGGCTGCTGACCTCGGCCGACGACCCGCTCGCGGCGCGGCTCTCCTTCTTCTCCCTGCTCTCCTCCTTCTGCCGCCAGCTCGTGGCGGTGCGCGGCATGATGCGCGTGGCGCGCATCCCCGCCAACGAGGCCAACTATGGCCGGTTCAAGAACAGCCATGCCCCCGGCCTGCAGTCGGAGATCCCCACCGGCGGCAAGAACCCGCTGGCGGGCCTCCATCCTTTCCGGCTCCACCGCGCCTACCTCGCGGCCTGCCGCATGCCGGAGCCGCTGCTGGCGCGGCTCCCCGCCGAGCTGCTCGACACCGAGTTGCAGCTCAAGGGCGAGAGCGGCGAGGCCGACGTGGCCCTCGCCCGCCTGGTCGCCCGCCTGAGCCAGGCCGGCGGCCGCCGGGCATAGGAAGAATCCCGGCGGGGCTTGTCCCCTTTTGACCCTTGGAAGGAACCATGTTTTGTAGAAGGGTTATGCTGTTTCGGCCCCATGGAAGAATCCAGCTCCGAGTTGCTAGCTCGACTCCGGCCCGTCCTGGAGGAGGTCTTCGCCGCCTATGGGATCTCCGAGGATGAGGCGCGTCTGATCCTGGAGGAGACTGGCGGGATCCTGGTCAGCAAGCGCTGGGACCGCCAGAACCCGGGGAGATGGCTGCTGCGGACCGTGATCGAGAGGTGCCGGGAGCTGTCGATGAGGGTCGCGGACGAGATCTCGTAGAAAGACCTACCCGCGGCCGGCCGCCCCGCGCGGGAACCCGTATTCAAGGCGCAGGCAGCGGAAGGAATCGAGGAGAGCGGTGCGGGCGGCCCGTGGCAGGGGGGCGGCATTGATCTCCACGTCCCAGGCTCCCGCCGCCGCCGCTTCCTCGAGCAGGGACCGGAGAGCCTCTTCGCCGCAGCCCGCTGGCAGGAGGACGCGGGTCGCGATCCCCTCCGCGGCCAGCTCGCGCACGGCGCTCATCCGGGGGCCCATGCCTTCCGTACCCGCCAGCACCATCCGCACGGCGACCGAGTGCCGCCGGTCGAGGTCCACCAGCAGATCGATCTCGCGCAGGATGCGCGGCGTGGCCGTGGTGATCGAGATCTCCAGCTCCTCTTCCCGCAAGAGGGTGCGCAGCGGGCTGTCCTCCCGCCGGCCGCCCACGGGCTCGTAGGGTTCCGCCACGGTGCCGAGCGAGATCGGCTCCCGGCGTAGGACCGCCTTGCGCAGCTTGCGCTCGAGCGCCGCCGCCGGATCGGGATGAAGGGCCGGGGAGAGGACGAAGAGAAGCGGGAGCGTCGCTTGGCGAATCATGTTACGCCCTTTTTACGCTAGCCGCCGAAGCCTGTCAAGCCCCTTCCACCGTCTCCCTGAAAATCCAAAATCCAAAATCGCAAATCCAAAATACAATCCCAGTCATGCCCGAGCTTCCCGAGGTCGAAGTCCTGCGCCGCAGCCTGGAGCCCCATCTGGTGGGCGACCGGATCGAGCGCGTCGAGGTGCGAAACCCATCCCTGCGGGAGCCCGTCGACACGGCGCAGCTGCGGCGGGCCGCTCAGGGGCGGGAGGTCCTGGGCCTCCGGCGGCGGTCGAAGTACCTGCTGATCGACCTCGAGGGGGGGAAGACCCTGGTGGTCCATCTCGGGATGAGCGGCCGGCTGACGCTCGCTCCCGGCGATGCGCCCCTGGAGCTCCACGAGCACGTGGACTTCCACCTGCGGTCCGGCCGGCGGTTGCGTTTCCGCGATCCGCGGCGCTTCGGGCTGGTGTTCGCCGTCCCGACGGCGGAGCTGGAGGCGGGCCCCCACTTCGCCCATCTTGGCGTCGAGCCTCTGGAGCCGGGTTTCTCCGGCGAGACGCTGGCCCGCGCCGCGGTGGGGCGCCGGGGCCCCGTCAAGTCCTTCCTGATGGATGCCGGGGTGGTCGTGGGCGTGGGGAACATCTACGCCTCCGAGACGCTGCACCGCGCGGGCGTCCATCCGACGCGGCCGGTCTCCCGGATCTCCCGTGCGCGCTGGGAGCGGGTGGCCGAATCGGCGATGGCGGTGCTCCGGCAGGCCATCGCCCAGGGGGGGACCACGCTCAACGACTTCGCGGACGGCGAGGGGAAGAGCGGCTACTTCCAGGTTTCGCTGTCGGTGTACGACCGTGTGGGGGAGCCCTGCCGGACGTGCGGACGGCCCGTGAAGAGGATCGTCCAGTCCAACCGGAGCACGTTCTACTGCCCCGGCTGCCAGAGATGACCCGGGGGCGAGTAGAATCCCCGCACAATCGGCCATCCCTGAACGGAGCCCTATGATCGTCGATACCGCCCCGCTGCTGGACCCCCTCCTTTCCGCCTTGAAGTTCAAGCCCTGCATCCTCGGCGTGGCCGGGGGTACCGGGTCGGGCAAGACGACGGTGGCCCGCGCCATCGTGGACGCCGTGGGAGCGGACCGCATCACCCTCATCGAGCAGGACAGCTATTACCAGGACGTCGACTGGCGCAACGAGGGCGAGCTGCTGCACCACAACTTCGATCACCCGTCGGCCCTCGACAACGAGTTGCTGGTGGCGCACCTCGCCGCCCTCAAGGCCGGCCATCCCGTCGAGGTGCCGATCTACGACTTCGTGCGCCACCGCCGCACGGCGCGCACCAAGCGGGTGGAGCCCCAGCCGGTGATCCTCCTCGAGGGGATCCTGATCTTCGTCGAGCCCAACCTGCGCGACCTGCTGGACTTCAAGATCTACGTCGACACCGACGCCGACCTGCGGCTGATCCGCCGCCTGGGCCGGGACATGGCGGAGCGCGGGCGCTCGGTGCAGGACGTGCTGCGCCAGTACCTGGAGACCGTCCGTCCCATGCACCTGGAGTTCGTGGAGCCCTCGAAGCGCTACGCCGACATCATCATCCCCGAGGGCGGCGAGAACCGGGTGGCGCTGGAGATGGTGGTGGCCCACGTGCAGCAGCTCCTCGGGGGGAAGTAGGCGTGCCCTACCTGCTGCGCGTGACGGCCCGCTTCGAGGCGGCGCACCACCTGACCTCCTACAAGGGGGCTCCCGAGCCCAGCCACGGCCACTCCTGGCGGGTGGAAGCGGCTTTGGCCGCCGCCGAGTTGGACGCCGAGGGCATGGCCTTCGACTTCGTGGAGGTGGCCGGCGTCCTGCGCGAGCTCGTGGCGCGGCTCGACCACCGGGACGTCAACACCGTGCCGCCGTTCGACCGCCTGAGCCCGACGACCGAGCGGATCGCCGCCTGGTTCTTCGACGGCCTCGCGGCCCGTCTGCCAGCCGCCCCGCTCCTGGAGGTCACCGTGTGGGAAGGGCCGGATTGCTCGGCGACCTATCGGCCTTGACAGCGCTCCCCTCCGACCGCTAGCGTCCCGTCATCCATGAAAATGAAAAAAACTCTGCCGCTCGCGCCGATCGCGTTCTCTCTCTGCGCCGCCGTTTGCCTGAGCGCCGTCTCGCTGGCCGGCTGCGGCGGCAAGCAGACTCCCGTGGCGACGGTGGAGGTCTCGCCCCGCCAGGTGCGGCTGCCCTTCTCCCAGGTTCGGACGGTGCACCTCGCCTGGACCCCGACGGTGGCTCTGGAAGGCGAGCCGCCGACCGTCTTCGTCCACCTGCTCGACGCCAACCGCAAGGTGGTCCGCACCTTCGACCACCCGTTCCCGCAGAAGTGGCGCGAGGGCGCGCAGATCTCCTACGACCTCAAGCTCTATCAGTCGTCCCTGGCGCCGCCGCTGCCGGCCGGCAAGTACCAGGTGACGCTCGGCCTCTACAACAAGGAAGGCCGGCGCTGGGCCCTCGAGGGCCTCGGCGAGCCGAAGGCGCGCAACGAATACGACGTGGCCGAGGTCGAGGTACCGGCCGAGAACCCCAGCCCGCGGTTCGCCTTCTCCCCGACCTGGCTGCCGGTCGAGCCGGGCAGCGACCGCCAGGTGCTGGCGCGGCGCTGGATGGCCGATCGGGCGGTCATCCGCCTGGTCGACCAGAGCGCCCCGGGGACGGTTTGGATGGTCGTCCAGATTCCGCCCACCAACCTGCCGGACTCCAAGCTGGTCCTCGATCCTGGCGCCAGCGCGCCTTCCGTGCTGGTGATCGGAAACTGCGGCGGCACGGAGACGAACCTCTCCGGCCCGGGCGTCCACGAGGTCGAGCTGGCGATGGACGCGCCGCCGCCGAACGGCTTCTGCCGGGTCCTCCTGAGCTCCAACTTCGTGCTCCAGCCGGTGGCTCCCACCAGCCGCAGGCACTCCATCGCGGTGGAAAACATCGCCTGGGAACCGGCCGGCGGCGCGCCGGCGGGCAAGGCGGCAGGGTCGGGAGAGAAGAGCTCCCCGACGTCGCCGCAATGAAGCAATCCGATTCGCCGATCCTCCGGCCGGAGCAGGAAGCCTACCTGGAGCGGCTCCTGCCGCCCCGCGATCCCCTCCTGCGGGAGATGGAGGAGCGGGCGGCGCGCGAGGACGTGCCGGTCTCCGATCCGGAGGTGGGGCGCCTCCTCTCCGTCCTGGCCCGCGCGACCGGCGCCCGCCTCATCCTGGAGATCGGCACCGCCATCGGCTACGGCACCCTCTGTCTCGCCCGCGGCGCGCCCGAGGCCCGGGTCGTCTCGATCGACACCGACCCGGCTCGGCTCGCCACGGCCCGTGGCTACCTGGAGCGGGCCGGCGTCGCCGGACGGGTGGAGCTGATCGAGGGGCCGGCCCTCGACGTCCTCCACCGCCTCCAGGGGATCTTCGATCTCGTCTACATCGACGCCGTGAAGACCGAGTACCGGCGCTACCTCGACCAGGTGCTCCCCCGGCTCCGGGTGGGCGGCATGGTGGTTTGCGACAACCTCCTGTGGGGCGGCAAGGTGGCGGCGCCGCCGGACGAGGACGACTCCAACGCCGATGCCCTGCGCGCCTTCAACGGCTACCTGATGATGCACCCCCAGCTCCAGGCCGTCGTGCTCCCTCTGGGCGACGGCCTCGGCGTCGCCACCAAGACGAAGCCGACGATCATGGAGATGGGCGGGCCCTACTAAGACCCTCGCCCTATAGCTTCGCCCGCACCGTCTCCAGCCGGCGCCGCAGCTCCTGGGCCGTGGCGGGACGGAGAGCCGGCGAGCGGTGGAGGGCCTCGCGGAAGAAATCTCCCAGGAAGGCGGGGTGCTCCGGGCAGACCTGGGAGAAGTCCGGCACCCGGCCCGACTGGATGCGCTCCACCACCTGCTGGTCGGTGCCCAGGAAGACCTTGCGTCCCAGCAGGCACTCGTAGAGCACCACCGACAGGCTCCAGAGATCGAGCGTGGCGTCCGCGGGCTCTCCCTTCAGGGCCTCGGGGGAGAGATAGGAGAGCGTGCCGACGAAGCGGCGGCGGGGAAGGCCGGAGTCGTCGTCGATCCACACCTGGGCGGAGGGGATGAGGCCCGGGGGATCCCTTTCCTCCTCGTCCTCGCCTTCCCACTCGGCGAGCTCGTCCTCCTGGCGCAGCTCGAACATGACGCGGGCGATGCCAAAGTCCATGAGCTTGGGGACGCCGTCCCGGGTGTAGCCGATGTTGCTCGGCTTGATGTCGCGGTGGAGGATCTCCTCGGCGTGGAGCTGGCCCAGGGCCCCGGCCATGGCGATGCCCAGCTCCACGGTTTCGCGAGGCGCCATCTTTTCCCGGGAGATGCGCTGGGCAAGGGTCCCGCCCTCGAGCAGCTCCAGCACCAGCATCGGCGTTTCCCGCCAGGTCTCGATGCCGAAGATCGGGGCCAGGTGAGGGTGGGAGACCGCCGCCGCCGTCCGCGCCTCGCGCCGCAGCCGCATGGCATCCTCGGGCGAGACCTGGCGCAGGGTCTTGATGGCCACGTGCCGGCCGAGCGCCAGATCGGCGCCGCTGTAGACGACGCCCATGCCGCCGACGCCGATCCGCTGCTCGAAGCGGAACTTGCCGGGCAGCACGTAGGGCACGCGCGAGGTCTCCAGGCGCTTGCTGCAGGTGCCGCAAAAGACCGTGTAGGAGGGATGGACCGCGCCGCACTTCGGACACTCGCGGGCGTGCTCGGCGGCCAGGCCCCTGGGCAGGAACGGGGGCGTCGGATCGTCCTCCTCGAAGGGAGAGCGCCGGGTGGCCGGGGGGGGCGCCGACGTCGGCTCCTGCTCCAGCTCGAGCACCCAGGCGGCGCTGCTGGCGATGGCATGGAGGAGCTGGCGGTCCTCGCGCAGGAAGGGCAGGCGGCTCTTCTTCTCGCCCAGCCCCAGCAGGCCCAGCAGCGAGCCGTCCCGCGCCAGGATCGGCACCATGAGCCGGAAGCCGGAGTCGACGAGCCACTGCCGCTCCTTCTGCGGCAGCTTCAGGAGCGAGGAGTGGGGGTTCTCCAGGTCCACCTCCAGGGGATCGCTGGCGTTGGAGAGGACGAGCGCGAGCTGGGAGGAGGCGTCGAGCTTCCTGGCCCGGTTCCGGGGATCGGCGAGCATGCCGGAACGGGGATCGAGCACCAGCATGGCGACCCGTTCCAGGTGAAGGGCGAGGTCGATCTCCCGCGAGACCAGGCTGGCCAGGGTGGTCGACTCCTGGATGGAGCGGATGCGCTCGACCAGCAGCGTGAGGATGTGCCGGGCGTCGTACTGCTCGCGGAAAAAGCGGCGGTCGATGGCGTCCAGGAGCCGTCGCCGGTAGCGCAGCGCCACTCCGCCCACGATGGCCGCCGAGATCAGCAGCGGCACGCGGCCGCCGGAGAAGAGGTGGTTGATCTTCTCGTCGCGTTTGACGACGAGATAGGAGGCGAGCGCCACCAGCGGCACGGCCATCACCGTCAGGGCGGTGTAGCGGGCGAAGGCGTATTGCAGCGCCCGCCGGGCCATCAGCCGCACGTCGAGCACGCGGTGGACGAGGACGGCGTAGGGCACCGTGACCGGCAGGGTGAGCGTTGGCAGGAGCGAAGCGACGACGATGGCGAGCAGGAGCCGCGGCCGTGCTTCGCAGAACTCGAGGAAGGCGGTCGAGAACACGAAGAGCAGCAGCATCAGGAGCGCCGGCACGAAGGTGAAGGCGAGCAGCTCGAGGAAGACGCGAGCCCGCCGCTGCTCGGCCTGCAGGGCGAAACGGGCCTTCCACATCAGGAGGATGAAGGCCGCCGCGATGAGGGGCACCAGAACGCCGAAATAGACGGCGCTGCCATCGGGAGCGAACGGCTCGAGCAGGTGCCAGTCGTCGGCCGCGTGGGGGGCGAGGGACCTCAGGAGGTTCAGGGCGAAGAGCAGGCCGCCGGCCGCCGCGCTGAGGCGCAGCGTGAGCTGGAAACGGCGGCGGCTGTCCATCGAAGGCGGCGGGTTGGGAAAGTCGCGCACGAAGGCCCACAGGAAATAGGGCATGAAGGCGTCCACCCTGAGGGCGTCGAGCAGGGCGAAGAAGCCGGAGCCCGGTCCGGGCCGTGCCGCCAGCAGTTGCAGCGGCGCGTTGCTCCAGGACGTGGCCGTCACCAGGAAAAAGCTGCCGAGCGCGACGGCGCGCCGGTCGCGCCGGCCGCCGATCAGGAGGAGGAGGCCGGTGATCCCGAAGGCGGCCGGGAGCAGGCCGTTGAAGGCATAGGGAAAGGTCGGTTTCCGCGGGGCGCTCTGGTAGGTCGCGAAGAACACGGCCAGCCCCACCGCCAGCTTGAAGACCGCCAGGGGTGGAACCAGCCGCGTCAGAATCGAGAGCTTAGGCACGCGTCCGCGTGGTGGGTCAGGAGGTCAGGCCGGGCGGCTCCGGTGGACACAGAGGGGTATCGGAAGTCTCCTGCACCGTCGAGGCCGATTGGTAGACGTCCACGGGCGAGATCGCCGTCGACCCCACGCTGGTCGCCTTCAGGGCCGCGAGGCTGCCGATGGCGCGGATGCGGTCGAGCACCTGAACCGCCGCGGTCTCCCACTCGTTTTGCACGATGTCCTGCGTGATCGCGTCGAAGTACCACCGGCGGAGCTCCATTGCCGCGTCCTGAGACACGCGGATCGAACCGGCTCCCTGGCCGAACGCGATCCAGATCTGCGCCATGATGCCCTCCTGGGTGTAAGCCATCGCTTCCTCCTTGGGGTCAGACGCCCCCGTAATTGGACCGCCGTAACATCCGAAGAACGGGGCGCCAGACATCGGAAAGGAAGACCGTCAATATCAATATCATTTAAGTATAGACGATCCTGTATCCGGAATTCCGCTCCGGCTCCGGCCTGGGCTTGGGTTAGAGGAGAAACGAAAAAGGAGGGGGCTGTTTAGAGAAACCGCCTTCAGGCGGCGAGACGGAGGCGAACGGCGGTGAGCCGTTCCTTGAGCTCGCGGGCGCTCGCCGGCCGGCGCGTGATCGACTTGTGGAGGGCCGAGCGGAAGAAGTCGCCGAGAAGCTCCTCGTGCTCGGGGCAGGCCTGGGAGAAGTCGGGGACGCGGCTGTTGCGGATTCGGTTCATGAGCTGATGGATGTCGCCGCCGGTGAAGATCTTGCGGCCGATCAGGCACTCGTAGAGGACGATGGCGAGGCTCCACAGGTCGAAGGAGGTGTCGGCCGGCTGACCGTTCAGCGCTTCGGGCGAGAGATAGGAAAGGGTGCCCACGAGCTGTTTCGACGCTGTCATCGAGGTGTCGGTGCGGTGCCAGATCGAGGTCGGCGGCAGCAGGACGGAGTCGTCGTCCAGGCTGTCCGCCGAGGGCACCTCCAGGTCGCGGCGCAGGTCGAACATGACGCGGGCGATGCCGAAGTCCATCAGCTTGGGCAGGCCGTCCTTGGCATAGCCGATGTTGCTCGGCTTGATGTCGCGATGGAGGATGTCCGAGGCGTGGAGATGCTCCAGGGCCTCGGCCATGGCGATCCCCAGGGCCACCGTCTCGGCGGCTTCGAGCCGCGACTTCTCGACGCGCTGGGCGAGCGTGCCGCCCTCGAGCAGCTCCATCACCAGCATCGGCGTGCCCTGCCAGGTCTCCAAGCCGTAAACCGGGGCGAGGTGGCGGTGCGAGACCGCCGCCGCCGTTCGCGCTTCGCGCCGCAGCCGCATGGCATCCTCGGGCGAAACGCGCCGCAGGGTCTTTACCGCCACCGCCCGGCCGAGCGCCAGGTCCATGCCGCGGTAGACGACGCCCATGCCGCCCGTGCCGATGCGCCGCTCGAAGCGGAACTTGCCGGGCAGCACGTAGGGCACGTGCGACGGCTCGAGGCGCCGGCTGCACGCGGTGCAGAAGACGGTGTAGGAAGGATACAGCTTGCCGCAGTTGGGGCACTCCCTGGCGAGCTCCGCCCCCGCCGTCACCGGTTCGGAGAAGGGCAGGGAGGGCTCGCCGGCCGTTGGCTCCTGCCAGCTCTTCTGCGAGGAGCCGATCGAGCGGCTGAGCTCCAGCTCCAGCACCCAGGCGGCGCTGCTGGCGATCGCCCGCAGGAGCTGCCGGTCCTCGCGGAAGAACGGCAGGCCGCTCTTCTTCTCGCCCAGCCCGATCAGGCCGAGCAGGGAACCGTCGCGCGCCAGGATCGGCACGAGCAGGCGAAAGCCGCTGTCCACCAGCCAGTACCGCTCGTTCTCCGGTAGCTTGAGCAGGGGCGAGCGGAGATCCTCGAGCTCCACCGACAGCGGATCGCTGGCGCTCGCGATCAGGGTGGCGAGCGCCGAGGAGGCATCCAGCCGCCGGCCGCGGACCTTGGGGTCGGCGAGCAGGCCCGAGCGTGGATCGAAGGCCATCAGCGACACGCTCTCCGGGTGCAGGGCGAGGTCCGCCTCGCGGCAGAGCAGGTTCGCCAAGTCCGAGACGCCGTGCGTGGCCCGGATGCGCTCGACGAGCAGCGTCAGCGTCTGCCGGGCGTCGTACTGCTCGCGGAAGAAGTGGCGGTCGATGGAGTCGAGGAGCGTCTTGCGGTAGCGCAGCGCCGCCATGCCCACCAGGGCGGCGCCGGCGAGCAGCAGCAGGGGCGCACCCGAGAAGATGTTCTGGAGCTTCTGCTCGCGCTGCCGGTAGAGGTAGGCGGCGAGCGCCACCAGCGGCACCAGGGCGAGCCCGATCGCCGAGTAGCGGGCCAGGGCATATTGCAAGGCCTTGCGGGCGATCAGCTTGACGTTCAGGACGTGGGCCACGATCACCGCGTAGGCCGTGGTGATCAGGACGGACAGCAGGCAGGGAAAGAGGAGCGCCCGCGACACCAGGCCGCGCCGGCCGCCGACGTCCATGAACGCCTTGTAAGGAGGGATCGCCAGCTCCAGTACGATCTGCAGGAACAGCGGCGCCAGCCCGAGGACCAGGGCGGCGACGAAAAGCCGCGCTCGCCGGCCTTCCTCGCCGGCCGCGCCCCGGGTACGCCAGAGAAGCATGCCAAAGGCGAGAGTCACCAGGAACAAGAGGGGGCCGTAGTACTCGTAGCTGGGTTTGGCTGGCACGAGCGGGCCCGGATGCAGAGAGCCTCCGGCAGCCAGCAGGATGGCCTGCCAGGCCACGCCCGCCGCCCCGGCCGCCAGTGCCGCTTTGAGACCCAGGGATAGCAGCCTCTGTACCTTGAAGGACGAGACGCTGTTTGGGAACTCCTGGGCGAACGACCAGAAGAGATAGGCCAGAAAGGCGTCCACCGGCAGGATGTACAGGAGGAGCGCGGGCCAAGCCTGTGCCGGAGCCGCGGTTTGCGCGGTAGCCAGCAGAGGCCGGTTGGTGAACGGCGTCGCCAGGAGGAAGAAGAACGATCCCAGGGCCACCGCGCGGTCGTCGCTCTTCCCGGAAGTCAGGAGAAACAGCCCCACCGCGGCGAACGCCAGCATGATGAAGCAGCGGTATCCGGGCGAGAGGATGGTCTCGCTCAGAACCGCCGGAGGAAGGTGCCGCTCCCAGGCAACGCCCGCGACACCCCCGAGGATCTTGAGGGCGGCCAGCGCCAAGAGGAGGCGTGTCCAGGGACTGCTCTTCAAGGCACCGATCGCCCTTTGCTTGACCCGCTGGTTGACCCGCTGATCGATCCGCTAAAAGGCCCGTGTCGAAGACGGCTCAGATCTTGTCGGGACAGTAAGGGCAGGCGAGCTCCTGCTCGTAGCCGAGGGCCTCCGTCTTCAGGGTGTCGGATTCGATGGCCTCCTTGCTGTTGCTTGCCGCGCGTCCCCCGATACGCTTGAAATGGTTGATGAAATCGGCTCCGTGCTCACCCCACACGTCCCGGGGACACTTCAGATTTGGCTTCGCCGTGTCGATCCAATCATAGTACCGCTGGTGGAACCAGGCGCTCGCCTCGTCGCTGATCCCCGTGCCACCGCACCCCTGCGCGAAAGCGAAAACCACCTGGACCATCAAGGCGTTCTTCTTTTCAATGTCAGTCATGGCATCCCTCCAAATTCTAGTCAGTAAACACCTGGACCGTTCGCGCTAAAGGCATCGCAGGTCAAGACACTCCAGACATCGATATGTTTTGCGAACAGTGATAATTCTAAGCCAGTCGAAAGGAAGCGTCAAGGCGGGATTTGATAAGCGAAAAAGGCCCGAAAGCTCGCGCTCCCGGGCCTTTCCGTTCTCGATTTCGGTTGGTTAATTGCCGTTGCTTAATACTTGACGCTGCAACCGTAGGGCTTGGTGGCCGACGGATCGGGGCTCTTGCCCGCCTTCGCGGCGGTGAGGCCGCCGCCGACGAAGTTCACCCGCTCCACCTTCGCCTTGCGGCCCGGAGGATCGTCGTCGATCGCGCCGTTGTAGGCGATCTTGCCATCCGCGCCGACGATGAACATGTGCGGCGTGGTCTTGGCGTCGTAGGCGTGGCCGATGGCGCCCGTCTCGTCATACAGCACGGGGTAGTTGACGCCGTTCTTCTGGTTGTAGGCCAGGTGCTCGGCCGGCTTCAGGAAGTCGCGGTGCTCCGGGTTGGTGCTGTTGATACCGAGCCAGACGACCTGGCCGTACTGCTTGTGAAGCTCCGACATCGTCTTCTCGCGGGCGTGGCGGTCCGAGAACGGGCAGTTGGGGTTCACCCACTCGAGCACCACCGTCTTGCCCTTGAAGTCGGCGAGCGAGTAGGTCTTGCCGTCCGCGCCCTTGAGCTTGAAGGCGGGAGCCGTCTCGCCCACCGAGCCGGCGGCGAGGGCGGGCAGGGCGGCCAGCGACAGGGCGGCCAGCCCGAGGAGCGTGGTGCGGATCGTCTTGCTGTACATGTGTCAACCTCCTGATGTCTGGTTAGGGAGGGGCTCCCGCGCGTCCGGCGGGAGCCCAGGGTCAAGGATCTTGGTCGGGATCAAGGCCTCCGCGGCGGGGACGGACATCGTCTCCACTTGGGAGGGAGCAACCTGCCGCGGCGCCATGCGGTTCAATTCCGCCATCCAGAGGACCGCGGCGCCGCAGGCCACGAGGCCCAGGACGAGCGCGAGCCGGAGCGGTCCGCGGACCCCCTCCCGTGCCCGCAGCCAGGCGATCAAAGACAAACCCAGGAGCGCCAGCTCGATGCCGGCGAGCCCTTCCGGGCTGACCTGGTGGGAGAGGGCGTAGAGCATCCAGAACGTGCTCGCGCCGGCGAGGAACCCGAGCCCCTCCCGCAGGCGCGGCAGCCAGGGCCCGGGAGCGGGCAGGAGCCGGGCCGCCGCCGGCGCCAGGGTGAGGATCAGGTAGGGCAGCGCGAGACCGAAGCCGATGATGGAGTAGACGGCGCAGACCGTCGCCGGCCCGCGCCCGAAGGCGTAGCCGACCGGCTCCTGGAGCATGGGCACGGGCCAGGCCAGCGCGAGCGGCACCGTGAACACCCCGGCGAGCAGGTGCCAGCTCGTTCCCGTCTTCGGCGAGCCGGCAGGCGGCAGGGGAGCCTCCACCAGTCCCCAGAGGTTGAGGGCGAGCAAAGCCGAGGCGATCGCCAGCAGGCCCGTCACCGCCGGCTCCTGGAGCTGCGCTCCCCATCCCGCCGGCACTCCGGCCCGGTGGGCGGCGATCGCCAGCCCCGCGATCCCCCAGCAGGCGCCCACGATGCCGGTCGCCGCCGCCGCGGCTCCCTCGCGCACTCCGCCCGCGGCTCCGCGCAAGCTCAGCATCTCGCCCACCAGCAGAGCCAGCACGGTGGGGGTCAGGTTCAGCAGCGCGCCGCCGAGGAATGCCCAGAGCAGGAGCCGGGCGAGCCGGCGCGGAGAGGCGTCCGCCCTTTTTCCCCCGGGAGTCTGGGCGGCCGCGGCCACCACCTGGACGTCGTGCCGCACCGACAGGTCGAAGCTCTGGCCGTCCTTCGAGAGGTTCGTCGCCGTCCAGCCGATCTCGAGATTTCCGGGCAGCGGCTTGCCGGCGTCGCGCGGCTTCATCGGCACGTGGAAGACGACACCGCCGGCGAACGGCCTCACTTGCGGCCGGCCGGCGTCCAGCGCCTCGTTGGACTCCAGGAAGAGGTTCGTCTTCCCCGGCTGCTCGGCGACGCCGAGCAGCCGCACCTCGAAGTCCGGCGGCCCCTGCCGGCCCGCGTCCAGCACCGTGCTGACCTTGACGTCCGGCACCTCGGCCAGCGTCCGCGGCAGGCGGGCCATCCAGGTGTCGAGGAGCGGCCCGGTCTCGGGATCGGCCAGGGCCGGAAAGTCGACCCGCTGATCCAGCGTCAGCGTGTAGCGGTAGGGGATGCAATCGACTTCGCAGATCAGGTAGTCGAGGTCGGCGGTGATCCGGAAGGACTCGGGTTTGTCCCGCTTCTCCGGAGGGGGCGGCAGCAGCGAGCCCGGCAGGATTTTCGCCAGCACGGGATAGACCACTTCGCCCTCGTAGCCGAAGGCTACCAGGCCGCCCGGCAGATCGAAGCGGCTCGGCTGAGGCCAGAGGAGCTCCGGCTTGCCGAGGATCCGCTCCGGCTGGAAGGTGACGGCGGGAGGGAACCCGGCGTCGCCGCTGTTTTTCCAGTAGACGTGCCAGCCGGGAGACAGGCGGAACTGCAGGCCCAGGATCAGGTCGCCGCTGCGCGGCGCCACCACCCAAGGGGTGATCAACCGCACGCTCGACTGCGGGTTTTTCCGCCACTCGCTCGTAGTGCCCCGGGCAGGCCCCGGCGCCAACAGGAAAACCGCGAAGGCGGCGGCGAGGAGGACGGATTTGGGCGAGATCATGATGGACCCTTGCGCGAAACCTAACCCGATGGCGGCCGGACGGAATTTCCGGAGCGGCCGGTTTTACAGGGATTTTACCGCGCCGGGCTAAGATAGAAGGCCGGCATCCATAGCGGCCCCTCCCACACCATGCGCGTCCACTTTACCAACCTCGGCTGCAAATTGAACCAGGCGGAGATCGAGCGCCTGGCACGGGAGTTCGCCGCCGTGGGGCATCTGGTGGTGGGATCGCTCGCGGAGGCGGACCTCCACGTCGTCAACTCCTGCACGGTGACCCATGTGGCCGCCCGGGCTTCGCGCAAGGCGGCAGGGCGAGCCCGCCGGGAGGGAAATCTCCGGACGACGCGGACCGTGCTGACCGGCTGCCACGCCTCCGAGGACCCCGAGCGGGCGGCGCGGATCGCCGGCGTCGACCTCGTCGTGCCCAACGCCGAGAAGGACCGTCTCCTCGCCCGCGTCCACGCGGCCTTTCCGGACATGCTTCCCGAGGAACCGGAACCCGAGTTGCCAGTGCCCTACGTCCCCCTGCCGTTCGGCAACCTGTCCTTTGGTAATACTCGGGCCCTGGTGAAGGTGGAGGACGGCTGCAACATGCGCTGCTCCTTCTGCATCATCCCCTCTACCCGGGGCGCGCAGCGGAGCCGGCCGCCGGCCGAGGTGGTGGAGGAGGTCCGCGGGCTCGTCCGGCGGGGCTACCGGGAGGTCGTGATCACGGGCGTGCAGATCTCCGCCTGGCGCTGGGAAGGGCTGCGCCTGGCCGGTCTCGTGCGGGCGATCCTCGCGGAAACGGATGTCCCCCGCCTGCGCCTCACCTCGATCGCTCCCTGGGATCTGGATGGCAGTCTCCTCGACCTCTGGGTGGACCGCCGGCTCTGCCGCCATCTCCACCTCTCGCTCCAGAGCGGCTCGACCGACACCCTGCGCCGCATGCGCCGGCCCTACACGGCGGACTCCTACCTTGGCCTGCTCGACCAGGTCCGTGCCGCCGTCCCGGGCGCCGCCGTCACCACGGACGTCATCGTGGGCTTTCCCGGCGAGACCACGGCGGAGCACGAGGAGAGCCTCGCCACCGTCGAAGCGGCCGGCTTCGCCAAAGTCCACGTCTTCCCCTACTCCCCGCGTCCGGGCACCGAAGCCGAGGGAATGCCCGGCCACGTCTCCCCGGGAGAGAAGAAGGAGAGGATGGAGACGATGCTGGCCGCCGCCGCCCGGGCCGAGCGCGAGTTCCAGCGCGCCCATCTCGGAACCCGCCAGACGGTGCTCTGGGAAAGGCCCAAGGACGGAATGGGCCAGGGGATGACCGATACCTATCTGCGCGTCGTGAGCGAGGCCGGCGCGAGCCTCTGGAACCGGTTCAGCGAGGTGGAGGTGGTAGCGGTCGGAGAGGACGGGATGATGGGGCGGGTCGTGGGCTGATTACCGACGCTTCCAGAGGTTTGGATGCCGGGCATGGTGGACCACTCCCAGGACGAAGATGTGGTCTCTCCGCCGCACATAGAAGACTCCAAACGGAAACCGCCGCAGATTTGCCCGTCGGATATCCCCGTAAACAACCGGAAAGCCTTCAGGGTGGGTCCTGATGTGGATCAGTGCCTGGTCCAACTCGTCCCGAAAGGAGAGGTCCAATCCCTGGCTTCGTCGGGCATACCACTCCTGCACCTTCAGGACGTCCCGCTCCGCGGCCGAGCTGAGGCGGGCTCGAATCACCGGGACGTTGGCCAGATCTCAGCCTTGACGTCTTCCCAGTCTCGACCCTCTTCAGTCTCCAGGCTGGCGAGGCGTTCGTCGAGCAGGTCTTTCTGCCAGGAAGGGAGGGGGCGAGCGTCCGGGTTTTCCAGGCTGGCCCAGATCGCTTCCGCGACCTCCAGCCGTTCCTCTTCCTGCAGCTCCATTACTTGCCGCTTGATCTCTGCCATGGTCATGGCCGTCAGTATAAACCAGGGGAAAATCCGTCTCACTTGAGCAGATAGAATCCTTGGGAGGACTCCATGCCGGTCGACAATCAGCTCTACGACACAATGGCGGACTCGTGGTGGGACGAGTCCGGCTTGCTGCACGTCCTGCGGGCGCTCAATCCGGCCCGGTTCGGCTACATGCGGAGGGTGCTGGTCGACGAGCTGAGAATTGATCTACGTGTCAAGCGAACCCTCGACGTGGGGTGCGGCGGCGGGCTCCTCGCCGAGGAATTCGCGCGATTGGGCTGCGCGGTCACGGGGATCGATCCCTCCGAGAAATCCCTGGCGGCGGCCCGGGACCACGCGCGGGTGGCCGGGCTCCCGATCGAATACCGCCAGGGAACGGGGGAGCGCTTGCCTTTTTCCGACGGTGGATTCGAGATTGTCTACTGCTGCGACGTTCTCGAGCACGTCGAAGACCTGGAGAAGGTGATCGGGGAGATCTCCCGCGTCCTCGCTCCGGGTGGGATTTTCCTCTACGACACCATCAACCGCACCCTCAAGAGCTGGCTGGTGATGATCAAGCTCTTCCAGGATTGGCAGTCGACGAGCCTGATGCCGCCCGGCCTCCACGACTGGAAGATGTTCATCAAGCCCTCGGAGCTGCTCTCGACGCTGGCCCGGCACGGCCTCCGGAACCGGAGCCTGACCGGCCTCAAGCCCGCCGCCAATCCGCTCGTCACCTTCCGCGCGCTCCGTGCCCGCAAGCGGGGCGAGATCAGCTATCTCGAGGCGCTCCGGCGGATGGACGTGCGGGAGAGCCCGGATCAGGGCGTGGTCTTCATGGGCCACGCGACCAAAATGCCTCCGGGTCGAGCCGTCCACGTCGGTCTGGCGGCCAGCCGTCACCGATCCTGACGCTTCGGGCGTTTTCCGTAACGTCCGATGTCGTCGTGATGGACGATGTCCACAAAGAAGATAGTTCCCTTTTCGAGCCGGAAGACGATCCGGTCGCCGCTGTTGATCCGGGCTTCCAGGTAGTATTTCTCGGGCTGGATGGGCTTAACCCTCAGGCCTGAAGAGGAGGCCTGCTTGATCAGTGAGATAGCGGCCTCGTCGCAGGCCACCTGCCGTTCAGCGTTGAGCTTGGCGTAGCTCTCCTGCCACGACTCCGACCATACCGCGGTGAGGAAGGTCTGCTTACGAGCCATTCGAAGATCAGTGCTGAGAGCCTGGCATTTTCTTCAACCCATCGAGGAGCGCCTGCGCCTCTTCTGGGGTGTCGGTCTTCTTGGAGCGTCCCGCGGCGAAGTCTTTCTCCGCGCGAGCGATCCGTGCCCGCATCTCCGGATGAGAAAACCAGAGCTGATCGTTCGGTACGAGGGTCGCCGGAACGAGCTCGAAGGTACCTCTATCCGTGCGCTCCAAGAGGATGAAGTCGCCAGCGCCTACACCAAGAGCCTCGCGAACCTCCTCCGGTAGAGTGGTGCGGCCTTTCTTGTCGAGGGTCAGGAAGGTCGTAGCGTTTGGCATGAGAGGGAAAGTACCACTTTCCCTCAAAGTGGACAAGCGCAGCGTAGCAGACTCTCTCCAGCAAGCGGCGTGGTCCTCCTGGCTCGCCGCCACCCTCGGGAGACACTCTGCTCTGTGACGGCTCGCGTGTCGCCGCCGGCCCGCAACTGTTTGCCGATAGAGAGAAAGGGAGTGAACAAATGCGCCAGTCGACCCTCTGCCTCGCCGCTGTCTTCGCTTTTGCCGCTTTCGCGGTTTCGGGTATCCCGGCGTCGGCCTGTCCGACCACCGGACCGACGTATGCCGAAACGACCCAGGACGCGGACGTCCTCATCACGACATCCTGCTGGTTCAACCCCGCTCCCAATGCCATGAGGCTCTACCAGACGCGGCGGAAGACGTGCGTGACCCGTCTCTATCAGAACATCACGCAGTGCAACGGGACGGTCACCAAGCAGTTCGTCGCCCAGGTCGGCACCGTGTACAAGACCTGCTATACGCCGCTCACTACCTCCTGCGTGGGCAATATGGACTGGCAACCGACGCCCAGTTGCAGCGCCACGAGCTGCTGATCGATTGCCTCTGCCGTTTGCCTCTGTCGGAAACCTAAGAACCCTTGAAAGGGGAATCATGAGAAAGTCTGTGAAGATGTTGGTGGCCGCCGCCGTTCTGTGCTGGGCTGGACAGCAGGCCATGGCGCAGGAGAGCCGTGTTCCGAGTCCCGGGGCCCGGGCATGGAAGCAGGTGGCGGAGGGGGTCTGGCAGAGGCGGGACACGGATGGCGCCCTGGTGACGATCGCCCGTGGCCGCGAGGGGATGCAATGGGCTGCCCAGGAGATGGAACGGGAGCTCGTCAAGGTGGCCGAGTACTACCGTGTCGAGCCGACCGCCGAGCGCTTCGAGGTCCTCGCCAAGCACCTGGACGCTCTGGCCGAGATGCGCCAGGCGGGCCGTGAAACGGCCGAGAAGGCGGCCTTGCCGCCGGCATGCAGCTCCGTCGTCTACTACACCGCCGCGGCGAACGCGGGGACGCTCAATTCCGGGGCCTGGGCCAGCTCGTCGGCAAATTTCAGCGTGATCCACAATTACTCGCCCTACTGCCCCGGCAATGCCTACGCCCGGGCCCAGGCGAGCGTCACCAGCGGCGGGGTGACCACCTCGCAGACGCAGATCTGCTCAAAGCCGAGCGACATCATCGTGGATTGCAGCGCCTACGCCTCGGTGGCGGGCACGGGAACCTGCCACTCGGACTCTTTCTCCTACGCGAGCTACCCGCCCTACGGGTATTACACGTCGCGGACGGCGGTCAACTGCGGCTGCAACTCGTTCTCCCCCTCCTGCGCCGCCGAGTAGGCGTTCTGAATTCAGGCACAGGGCGTCTTCATGAGACGTCCTGTGCTTTCTGAGCGTTCAGCCAGAACTCAGGTGAGGTGCGAAAGGCCGCGCCGAGCTTCAGTGCCATCTCCGGAGTGAGTCTTGTCCTCCCATTGACGATGCGGTTGATCGCCTTGACCTCGCAGCCGAGGTGCTCAGCCAGTTGTCTTTGCGTCAGGCCGAGTGGTTTCAAAAATTCATGTCGGAGGATTTCACCCGGGGTCGTAGGTTCTCGCTTGCGCAACATGGTTGCCTCCATCAGAGGTAATCTTACTGCCCTCCGCGCCTTCCCACCGCCTCCAGCACCTGATACAGCCCGAACTTCGGCATCCTCATATATCCGTACCAGGCTGCCGCCGCCAGGGTGCCCTCGTTGAGCCACTCGCGCAGCCAATATTCGGCGTGGAGGAGGTCGCGTTGCTTCAGGCCCGGGCCGTTCTCGATCGCCCAGCGGCGGTTGTAGTGCTCGTGGACTCCGACGGGCTCGGTGAAGACCAGGGGGAGGCCTAGAGCCGAGAAGAAGGTCATCTCGCTCGGCTTGGTCCAGAGGGCGTCCGTCTCCGCCAGGAGGGCGTTGAAGCGGGGGAAATAGTCTTCCATGTCGGCGGCGCAGAAGACGTCCACACCGTTTCCCAGGCGGTGTTCGAGATGGGCTTCGCGGATCCATTGATGGAACCGGGCGGCGATCTCGGACCTCACTCCCGCGACGAGGCAGAGGCGGAGGCGGCCCTCCTCGATCATCGGGCGCAGGCCCTTGAGGAGCGGGCGGGCGAGGTCGGCCTGAGCGCCGGCCCCGCCGACGGAGAAGGTGACGAGCGGCGGCCGGCCTTCCTGGTCCTCGGGGAGATCGCCCAGGAAGTGATGGATCTCGCCCCGGGCCTGGTCGCGGAAGACGCCCTTGCGGTCGAGGCGCACGAGGCGGCCCAGGAGGTTCTGCTTGAGAGCGGTCAGGTCCGGTCCGCCCACGAGCTCGTTGGGGAGTGGGAAGCCGGTGAACTCGATGTTCTCGCGTGGAATGCCGTAGGCGCGCAGGCGGTGGACGGCCCTGTAGCTCGGAGTCAGGTAGACGATTTTCGACCGTCCGGGATCGAGCGGCACCCAGGCGCGGTTGATGTCCACGTCCGTCACCACGCAATAGGTCCTGTCCAAAGCGTGGAAATCGGCGCTGAGGGCCGGCACGAAGAAGGTGGCGAGCATGGGGGCGCCCGTCGATCTCAGGAAGTCGACCAGCCCACGGCCCAGCCCTTTTCCGATCAACCGGTTCAGCGAGCGCGCCTGGAAGTTGGGCGCGGAGAGATCGCGCCGCGGATGGAGATGAGGGATGTCCGTCAGGTATTCCAGCAGCGAGCGGAGGGGTACGCCGGCGAAGGGAATCTGGGAGGCCCGCGACGTGATCTCGTAGAACCGCCGGGAGGCCCGCCAGAGGCGCATCTCCTCGGCGCCCACGAGCGGCGGCTGGTCCACCTGCAGGATCTCCGTGCCGAGGGCCGAAGCCAGAGCGTGGGCGGCCCGCATGTGCCCATAGCCCATCTCCACGGACGCGACGACCGGCTTCGGCGGGATCAACCTAGAGCACCGAGACCAGCGAGGCGTACCCCACGAGCTTGAGCAGGGGATATTGGACGATCAGCAGCTTGGCCGCCGTGCCCGCGAGAGTGCCCACCAGCATGCCCGCGGCCACGTCCAGCGGATAGTGGGCGCCGAGATAGACCCGCGAGACGGCGATGCCCCCGGCCAGCACGAGGACGACGACGCCGAGAGGCTGGCCGGCGAAGGCCGCCGCCACCGCGAAGGCGACCGAGGTGTGCCCGGAGGGGAAGGAGAAGGAGTCCGGGTTCTCGGCCAGGGCCGCGAAGCCGCCGATGCCGCAGTCCGGCCGCCGGCGGCAGCAGGAGCGCTTCAGGAGCTGCGAGCCGGTCAGGGCGAACCCGGCGGCCGTGCCCAGCAGGGCGCAGTGGCGCGGCCCCTCGCCGCCGGAGAAGCCGAGAGCGAGCCCCAGCAGCAGCCAGCTTCCCGGGTCCCCGAGATGGGTGAGCGCCCGCATCAGACGGGTCATGAAGCGGGATTCCCACCGCCGCACGGAGAGCAGAATGCGTTGGTCGATCGAGACCACCCGCTTCCAGAAGGCCTGCTCGGCGCGCAACGGGATCATGCCGCCTCCCGGCGCAACTCGCCCACGGGCTCCATGGGAACGGCGGGGCTCAACACACTGCCAGGGCCGACCCGGAGCCGGTTGCCCCGCCAGCAGATCGTCCGCCGGAAGAGCCCCACTATCCAGATTCCAGCGATCGTCAGATCTTTGACAGGAATACAAAGCCAGGCGCGCGGCGGCAGGGCTCCCCGCAGGGACCGGGCGAGGAGGGCGTCCGCCAGCATCTTGACGGCGATCCCGGCGAGGGCCGCGCCGGCCAGCGGGCCGCTGGCGGCCAGGGCCAGCGCCAGGAGGAACGGCACGGGGTTGAGCAGGGGCTCGGCGAAGTAGGCCGGGGAGAGCCGCCGCCGCATCTGCGACCAGCGCAGGTGGCGCTCGGCGAACTGGGCCACCGTCCGCCGCTCGTGCAGCGCGGGCAGGGCATGGCCCGACAGGGCCACGCGGAAGCCGGCGCGGGCGAAGGCGGCGCCCAGCACGTAATCCTCGGCCAGCACGTCCTTGACCGGTTCCCAGCCGCCCAGCGCTTCGAGGTCGCGGCGGCGGAAGAGCATGGACTTGCCGACCACGCAGGCATGCCCGGCGAGGTGGGCGGAGCAGACGGAGGCGGCGACGAACGAGTTGAAGTGCAGGTTGTCGAGCAGCGCCCCGAGGCTCGCCTCGCCGGTGCCGGCGAGCACGCTGGAGACCAGGCCCACGCGCTCGCCGGCCATCTCCGCGGCCATGGCGCGGAGGTAGCCGGGGCGGGCGCGGACGTTGGAGTCGGAGATCAGCAGGTGCTCGTGGCGCGCGTGGCGCGCCATGGCGGCGAGATTCGTCACCTTGGGGTTCCAGCCGAGCGGCGCGGCGCCGCGGACGAGGGTGACCGGCACCTGCGGGCAGGCCGCCTTCAGGCGCTCGGCCACGGCGACGGCGGGATCCCGCGGGTCTTCGACGCCCAGGATCAGCTCGAAGTCCGGATAGTCCTGAGCCGCCAGCGAGGCCAGGTTCTCGAACAGTCCCTCGTCCACGCCCTTGAGCGGCTTCAGCACCGAGATCGGCGGCAGGGCGGGAGCCGTAAGCCCGGCGCGGCGGCCTGCGCGGGCCAGGAAGGCCAGCGTGGCCCCGGTGGCGATCAGGGTGATCGCCAGGGAGGCCGCGGCGAGCGCGGTCAGGAGATGGAGGAAGGCGTTCAAGGGTTCTTTCGTCCGCTGGCAGAATCGCACGCCCGAGTTACGCCAGGGTCACAGAGAGGTCAGGGATGTGCTACAAGACGGCGCATGTTTCTCGCCGCCGCCGTCCAGCTCACGTCCACCTCCGACGAGGAGGCCAACTGGCAGAGCGCCCGCTCGCTGATCGAGCGCGCCGCCGGCCACGGGGCCCGGTTCGTCGCCACGCCGGAGAACACCAACTATCTGGGGCCGCACGACGAGAAGGCGCGGCGCGCCGAGCCGCTCGACGGCAAGGCCTGCGGCCGTTTCGCCGAGCTCGCCCGCCGGCTCGGCATCCACCTCCTGCTCGGCTCGTTCAACGAGAAGAGCGACGAGGAGGCGCGCTGCTACAACACCAGCGTCTTCTTCTCGCCCGCGGGGGAGATCCTCGCCACCTACCGCAAGATCCACCTGTTCGACGTCGACGTGCCGAACGGCGTGCGCTTTGCCGAGTCCACGACCTGCAAGCCGGGCGAGGCCACGGCCGTGGTCGAGACGCCGCTCGGCCGCTTCGGCCTGACGATCTGCTACGACCTGCGCTTCGGAGAGCTGTATCGCCGGCTGGCGGACGAGGGAGCGGAGATCGTGATGATCCCCTCGGCTTTCACGCTGGCGACCGGCAAGGACCACTGGGAGCCGCTGGTGCGCGCCCGGGCCATCGAGACCCAGTGCTACGTCATCGCTCCCGCCCAGCACGGCCGCCACGACGACGGCGGCCTGGCCCAGACCTGGGGCCACGCGATGATCGTCGATCCCTGGGGCATTCCCGTCGCCACGGCCTCGGACGGTCCCGGCCTCGCCCTGGCCGAGATCGACCTGGAGCGGGTGGCGAAGGTGCGGCAGGCGATCCCGGTGGCGTCGCACCGGCGGCTGTAGACGGCGGCTCGCGGGCTGCCGCCCGAAGACCCTCATCCCTGTCCCTTCTCCCACCGCACTCCCCCCGACCGGGAGAAGGGGACCTGACTGAAACGATAGAGAGCTGTAGGGTGCGCTGTGCGCACCATGGCCGTCCTCGAAAAAACCGGCGTCGATGGTGCGCAGAGCGCACCCTACGGGCAATACCGGCCGTGTTGCGTTCCCCTCTCCCGGTCGGGGGGAGTGCGGTGGGAGAGGGGACAGGGGTGAGAGGTCGGGCGGGGGAAAGCCCGTTTAGGAAGGATCTTCGCCGGTCACCATTTCAATCCCGGGCGGGCTTACGATACGCTTCTACCGCCGTATGAAATCCAACTACCAGCTCCTGAAGCTCTGGATCCTCGCCGTCCTGCCGCTGACGAAAGACGCGATTCATGTCTATATCGGCTTTCTCTGCCTGCTGACGGCCCTGATCGTCTTCCGGCGGAAGCTGACGTCCTACTGGGCGCTGGTGCCGGGCCTGCTGGTGTCGATCACGATGGAGGTCTTCGACCTGCGCGACGGCTATGGCTGGGCCGCCAGCGTCCACGACCTCATCAACACCAACCTCCTGCCGTTCGTGCTGGTGACCCTCGCCCGCCTGCAGAGCTTCAACTTCTAGCCGAAGGCGGCCTGTCGCGGCGGCTCGCCGCGTTGAAGGGCGTCGTTCAAGAGCGTCGAGAGGACGGCGGGGTCGACCGGCTTGACCAGATAACGGTCGAAGCCGGCCTGCAGGGCGCGGCGGCGGTCCTCGGGCTGGCCGTAGCCGGTCATGGCGATGAGGGAGATCTCGCCGGCGCCCAGGAGCGAGCGGATGCGGCGGGCCACCTCGTTGCCGTCGAGCCCCGGCAGGCCGATGTCGATCAGGGCCACCTCGGGACGGGTGGAGAGGGCCTTGTCGATCCCCTCGGGGCCGCTCTCGGCCACCGTCACCGTGTGCCCCCAGAGCTCCAGCAGCTCGCGCAGCGACTCGCGGCCGTCGTAGTTGTCCTCCACGACCAGCACGTGGAGGCCGGCCGAGCCTTCCGGGCGCGGCCAGGACGCGGCCACGGCGGACGGCCTGCGGAACGGCGCCGGCCGGGTCTGCTCCGCCGCCAGCGGCAGGCGGACGATGAACTCGCTGCCGCGGCCGGGCCCCTCGCTCTTCGCTTCCACCCTGCCGCCGTGCATCTCGGCAAGGCTGCGCACCAGCGGCAGCCCCAGCCCGAGCCCGCCCTCGGAGCGCTGGCGCGAGCTCTCGACCTGGGAGAAGGGCTCGAAGATCGTCTCCAGCGCCTCCCGCGACAGGCCGACGCCCGTGTCGCGGACCCGGATCACGGCCTCGTCCCCCTCGGCCCGGATGGTCAGGAACAGCCGGCCGCCCCGCGGGGTGTACTTGATGGCGTTCTGGACCAGGTTGCACATCACCTGCTCGAGCCGCACCGTGTCGCCCTGCACGATCACCGGCTCGGTCTCGACCTCGACCTCGATCTCGTTGCCGCGGGCGAGCGTCGTCATCCCCAATTCGGAGAGGCAGCGCTCGGCCACGTCCTGGAGGTCGACCGCCCGGCTCTTGAGGATGATCTTCCCCAGCGTGACGCGGGAAACGTCCAGCAGGTCGTCCACCATGCGCACCAGGTGACGGGTCTGGCGCATGATGACCTCCCGCTGCCGGACCGCCTGCTCCTGCTGGGACCCGACCTGATCGAGCACGAAGAGGGCGTTGCGCATGGCGGCCAGGGGGTTGCGCAGCTCGTGGCCGAGCATGGCGAGGAACTCGTCCTTGCGGCGGTCCGCTTCGCGCTGCCGGTCCAGCAGGTCGCGCACCTCGTACTGGCGGCGCCGGGCGCGCAGGGCCGCCTTGACGGCGCTGACCAGGGTGGTCAGCCGGACGGGCCGCTCGAGGATGGTGGCGTTGCCGAGCGGCACCAGCTTCTCGAGCACCCGCTCGCTGTCCTCCCCCGTCCGGGTGAAGACGATGAGCGGCAGGTCCGACCAGGGAGGCTGGTGGGCCAGGGCTTTCAGCAGGCCGTCCGCGACCTCCGGATGGAGCGCCTCGTCGGCGAGGATCACGGCTCCCGCCCCGGCGTCGATCTCCTCGAACAGCTCGGCGGAGTTGGCGCAGGCGTGGCTCGCCAGGTCCATCGAGGCGAGCAGTTGGCAGGCAAGGACGGCGTCGCGCCCGGTCGGCGCCAGCACCAGCACGCGTTGCTCCCGTTCAGGCACGGGTGACCTCCTCCTCCCGTTCCCGGGTTCGTTCCTGAGCGTGGTCGTTCCGCATCAGCGGCCCAAGCTCGCCCGTGTATTGGAGCCGGCCGGTGAGCACTCCCTGAAAGTCCCTGATCTCCCGTCCGACGCGCATCCCGTCGTCGGAGATGCGGAGCTCGCGCACGGAGCTCTCGTGGGTGCCCGTCCGCCGCTTCATCAGCGAGATGGCCTTGCGGACCTCGCCGAAGGCTTCGAAGTAGCGCATCAGGACCACCGTATCGGCCAGGTAGGAGAGGTCCAGCGGGGACTTCAAGGACTCGCCGAGGAGGCCCGCCTGGGCCATGACCATGAAGGTCACCACCCCCTGTTGATTGAGGTAGGAGAGCAGCTCGTGCATGTGGAGCAGGAGGAAGTTCTCCTCGGGCATGGCGTGCTGGTAGCCGTTCAGGCTGTCGATCACCACGATCCGGGTGCCGCCTTCGACCGTGCGGCGGACGTCCTCGGCGAACTCTCCGGGCGACATCTCGGCCGGGTCCACCTGGCGGATCGAGACCAGGCCCCGTTCCAGGTGGCTCTTGACACCGAGCCCCAGCCTCTCGGCGCGCTCGATCCAATGGGTGGGAGCTTCTTCGAAGGAATAGACCCGCGAGCTCTCGCCGTTGGCCGCGGCCGTCGAGACGTACTGTGCCGCCAAGGTCGACTTGCCGACCCCGGCGGGCCCGAGGATCAGGACGCTGGTTCCCCGGTCGATGCTGCCGCCCAGGACGGAGTCGAGCTCCGGGACGCCGCTATTGACCACCCCGGGCTCGAAGCTCCAGGGATGATCCGCGGCCACCAGGCGCGGGTAGACCTGCAGGCCGCCGGTCTCGATGGTGTAGTCGTGATAGCCGTCGTGGAACGGGATGCCGCGCACCTTCTGGATGCGCATGCGCCGCCGCTGCTTGCCGTAGCCCGGCGCGAGCTGCTCCAGCCTCACCACGCCGTGGGTGAGGCTCTGGAGCTGAAAGTCCCCCGTGGCGTCGTTGGAGTAGTCGAGCAGCAGCACCGTGCAGCTCTGGCCCGTGAAGTAGTGCTTGAGCGCCAGGATCTGCCGCCGGTAGCGCAGCGAGTCGCGGGCCAGCAGGCGCATCTCGGAGAGCGAGTCGAAGACGACCCGCATCGGTTTCACCCGTTCGACCGTGTCCAGCACCGCCTTCGTGGTCTCCGAGAGCTCGACCTCGGAAGGGTGGAACAGGGTGTACTGCGAGTCGGCCTTGAGGCTCTCCTCCGCGGTCTGCAGCTCGCAGATGGTGAGGTCGTCGAGCGACCAGCCGTGGGACCGGGCCACGTCGCGCAGCTCTTCGTCGGTCTCGGAGAGAGTGGCATAAACGCCGGGCTCGCCGTTGCGCGCTCCTTCGAGCAGGAACTGCAAGGCCAGGGTGGTCTTGCCGGCGCCCGGGTCGCCCTCGATCAGATACATCCGGTTGATGGGAAACCCGCCGCCGAGGAGGTAGTCCATCCCCTCGATTCCGGTGGAAGCCCGGGGGGTGATCGGGGAGTCTTCTTTCTTCATGACGCCGCCTATCGGAAAAGGTCTTGGACCCAATTTTTGTTTGACTCGCCACCCTTCGGCTTCCCCTCGGTTAGCAAACTAAATGCCAAGTCGGGCGATCCCGGTGGATGTCCTTTGTTACGGTGCCGTCACCCATTCGGGCACGGTTCCGGTTAAACTATAGGCTCTCAGACGCCGAATGCCGTCCGCCGCCTTGCTCGCGAGCCGGCGGGAGCCTCGATTCTCCGGAGGGTTTTCTCAATGCGCCTTGTCTCCCGTCTCTCGCTCGTTCTCCTTGCCGTGCTCGGGCTCAGCCTGCCTGCCGCGCGGACCGCGACCGCCCAATGCGTCAGCCTGACCACTCTCGGCGCGGCCTCTACCCAGAACTTCGACACGCTCTCCAACGTCGCCGGGAGCACGACGAACAATCTGACGATCACCGGCTGGTTCCTGACGGAAGGCGGGAGCGGGGCGCGCGACAACGAGCAGTACGCCGTGGACACCGGGGGCAGCACCACCGGCGACATGTACAGCTACGGCGCGGCGGCCGCCACGGACCGCGCCCTGGGCGCCCTGCGCAGCGGTACGCTCTTCCCCACCTTCGGCGCCTGCTACACCAACAACACGGGCGCGACGATCGGCAGCCTGGCGATCGCCTACACGGGCGAGGAGTGGCGCCTCGGGACGGCGGGCCGGACGGATCAGAGCTCCTTCGAGTACAGCACCAATGCCACCGACCTGGTGACCGGCACCTGGACGAACGTCGCCGCGCTCAACTTCGTCACGCCGGACACCGTGACCACCGGAGCCAAGAACGGCAACGCCGCCGCGGACCGCACGGCTCTCTCTTCTACGGTGCCCGCCCTCAGCATCGCGAACGGCGCCACTTTCTGGATCCGCTGGACCGATGTCGACGCCACCGGCGCCGACGACGGCCTCGCCGTCGACGACTTTTCTCTGACCCCCAACGGCACGGTCGTCCTGCCCAACCTGACGATCAACGACGTCTCCCTCAACGAGGGCAACGCCGGCACCACGAGCTTCACCTTCACCGTCAGCCTCTCCGCTCCGGCGGGACCGGGCGGCGTGACGTTCGACATCGCCACCGCCGACGGCACGGCCGTGGCGCCCGGCGACTACACCGCCAAGTCGCTGACCGCGCAGACGATCCCGGCCGGCAGCTCGACCTACAGCTTCACCGTTCTGGTCAACGGCGACACCACGCCCGAGACCAACGAGACCTTCCTGGTCAACGTCACCAGCGTCACCGGCGCCGTGGTGACGGACGGCCAGGGCCAGGGGACGATCGTCAACGACGACGCGGCGCCCAACCTGACGATCAACGACGTCTCGCTCAACGAGGGCAACGCCGGCACCACGACCTTCACGTTCACGGTGAGCCTCTCGGCTCCGGCGCCCGCGGGCGGCGTGACGTTCGACATCGCGACCGCCAACGGCACGGCCGTGGCGCCTGGCGACTACACCGCCAAGTCGCTGACCGGGCAGACGATCCCGGCGGGGAGCTCGACCTACACCTTCGACGTGCTGGTCAACGGCGACACGACGCCCGAGACCGACGAGACCTTTTTCGTCAACGTCACCACCGTCACCAACGCCATCGTGACGGACGGCCAGGGCCTTGGCACCATCGTCAACGACGACATCACCAGGATCCACGACGTGCAGGGGAACGGGGCGGCCACGCCGATCCCGGGCTCCACGGTCACCGTGGAAGGAGTGGTGGTCGCCAATTTCCAGGGGACGAACAAGCTGCAGGGTTTCTTCCTGGAAGAGGAGGACGCCGACTTCGACGCCGATCCGGCGACCTCGGAAGGCATCTTCATCTTCTGCGGCGGCTGCACGACCCCCGTCGCCGAGGGGCAGCGGGTGCGCGCCACCGGAGTGGTCTCCGAGTTCAACAACATGACGGAGATCACGGCCAGCACGGCGGGCTCGGTGGTGATCACCAACGCGGGCAACAACCTCGCCCAGGTGACGCCGTCTCCCATCGACCTGCCGATCGCCGGCGTGGTCAACGACTTCTACGAGGCCCGGGAAGGGATGAAGGTCACCTTCGTCGACACCCTGTCGGTCTCGGAGTACTTCGAGCTCCCGCGTTTTGGCCAGATCGTCCTCTATGAAGGGGGACGGCCCCGCCAGTTCACCGAGGCCAACCCGCCCAGCGCGGCGGGGCTCACCGCCCACAACGACAACCTGTCGCGCCGGGAGGTCATCCTCGACGACGAGAACAACATACAGAACTGGTACCTCCCGACCTCCACCCCGCCGGGCCCGGCGGATGGCCTGCAGTACGTCTACTACCCGCGCGCCAACGGCGGCTTCTCGGTCGGCACGCAGGGGACCGACTTCTTCCGCGGCGGCGACCTGGTCAATGGGCTGACCGGCGTCCTCCACTGGTCCTTCCCCGGCTTCGGCGCCGATACCTGGCGCCTCAGGCCGACGTCGGCGAACCCGGCGACCTTCACCGTCGCCAACCCGCGTCCGGCCACGCCGCCGAACGTCGGCGGCGCGATCAAGGTGGTGGGGATGAACCTCCTCAACTACTTCACCACCATCGACACCACCGCCAGCACCAGCTCCGGCCCCTGCGGCCCCGGCGGCACCCTCGACTGCCGCGGCGCCGACAGCACCGCCGAGCTCAACCGCCAGCGCGAGCGGGCGTCGGTCGTGATCTGCACCTTGAACGCCGACGTCTTCGGCTTCGCGGAGCTCGAGAACACCACGCCGAGCGCCACCATCACCGACCTGCTGGGCGCCGTCAACGCCCGCTGCGGCGGAGCCCATCCCTATACCTTCGTCAACACCGGCGGCACACTGGGGACGGACGCCATCCGGGTGCAGCAGATCTACCGCACGGGCATCGTCTCGCCGGTCGGCTCGCCGCTCTCCGATCTCGATCCGGTCCATAACCGGCCGCCGACGGCCCAGACCTTCGACGTGGTCGACGCCACGAACCCGGCCTTCGGCAAGCGCTTCACGGTGATCGTCAACCACTTCAAGTCGAAGGGTTGCCCGGGCACCGGCGGCGACGCGGATCTCCTGGACGGCCAGGGTTGCTTCAACGCCACCCGCACGGCCCAGGCCAACCGCCTGATGACCTGGATCAACAGCACGGTGCTGCCGGCGGCGGGCGACCCGGACGTCCTCCTGCTCGGCGACTTCAACGCCTACGCGAAGGAAGATCCGGTCACCGCGCTCGCCGGCGGCGGCTACAACGACCTCGAGACCACCTTCCACGGCGCCAATGCCTACTCCTACCTGTTCGACGGCCAGCTGGGGCACCTCGACTACGGCTTCGCCAACACCGCCCTGCTGCCGCAGGTGACCGGCGCCGACGCCTGGCACATCAACGCCGACGAGTCCGATCTCTTCGACTACAACGACGAGGTCCGGGACAGCCCCGGAGAGGCGACGTTCGAGGAGAAGCCGGACGGCTCGGCCCTCGTGCCGCCGCGCGTGGTCTTCCAGCCGATGTCACCCTATCGGGCCTCCGACCACGACCCGGTCGTCGTCGGCCTCTTCGCGGTCGCCGACGCGTCGATCACCAAGACCGACGGCGTGACCACGGCGGTGCCCGGCGGGTCGGTGACCTATACGATCACCGCTTCGAACGCGGGTCCGGACCCGGTGGCCGGCGGCACCGTTGCCGATACCTTCCCGGCCATCCTCACCTGCACCTGGACCTGTGTGGGCGCGGGTGGCGGCACGTGCACGGCGGCGGGCTCGGGCAACATCGCCGACACCGTCAACCTGCCGGTCGGCGCGAGCGTCACCTATACGGCGACGTGCGCGATCAATTCCTCGGCGACCGGCGTGCTCACCAACACCGCGACGGTCTCGAGCGGCGCCGCGAGCGACTCCAACCCGGCCAACAACAGCGCCACCGACACCGACACGCTGACGCCGCAGGCGGATCTCGCGGTGACGAAGACCGACGGCGTGACCACGGCCACCCCGGGCGGCTCGGTGACCTACACGATCACGGCGTCCAACTCGGGCCCGAGCAGCGCCACGGGCGCGACGGTGGCGGACGCCTTCCCGGCCTCGCTGACCTGCACCTGGACCTGCGTGGGGGCCGGTGGCGGCACCTGCACGGCGGCGGGCTCGGGCAACATCGGGGATACGGTGAACCTGCCGTCGGGCGGCAGCGTCACCTACACGGCGAGCTGCACGGTCTCGGCTTCGGCGACGGGCACGCTCTCCAACACGGCGACCGTGACGGCGCCCGCCGGGGTGACCGATCCGGTGCCGGGCAACAACTCGGCGACCGACACGGACACGCTGGGAGCGCAGGCGGATCTGGCCATCACCAAGACGGACGGCGTGACCACGGCCACGCAGGGCGGCTCGGTGACCTACACGATCACGGCGTCCAACTCGGGCCCGAGCAGCGCCACGGGCGCGACGGTGACGGACACCTTCCCGGCCTCGCTGACCTGCACCTGGACGTGCGTGGGGGCCGGTGGCGGCACCTGCGCGGCGGCGGGCTCGGGCAACATCGGGGATACGGTGAACCTGCCGTCGGGCGGCAGCGTCACCTACACGGCGAGCTGCATGGTCTCGGCTTCGGCGACGGGCACGCTCTCCAATACGGCGACCGTGACGGCCCCCGCCGGGGTGGCCGATCCGACGCCGGGCAACAACTCGGCGACCGACAGCGACACGTTGACGCCTCCGCCCGGCTCGACTCTCTCCGGCACCAAGACGGCGACCGGTCCGTTCTCCCCGGGCAGCACCGTGATCTACACGGTGGTGATCACCAACGCCGGCCCCAGCACCCAGGCCGACAACCCGGGCAATGAATTCACCGACGTCCTGCCGGCCGGGCTGACCCTGGTCAGCGCCACGGCGACCTCCGGCACGGCGGTTGCCACGGTGGGCACCAACACGGTGACCTGGAACGGCTCGCTCGCCGCCAGCGCCTCGGTGACGATCACCATCACCGCCACGGTCAACCCCGGCATCCCGGTGGGCACGACGATCACCAACCAGGGCACCATCTCCTACGATGCCGACGGCAACGGCACCAACGAATCCTCGACGACGACGGACGATCCGGCGGCGGCGGGCAGCGGCAATCCGACCACCTTCGTGGTGGTGGCCGGTTCGGCGCCGCTCGCGGAGATCCCGACGCTCGACACGGTGGGGCTGATGCTGCTGGCCCTGCTGCTGGCGATGGGCGGGGCCGCGATGCTGCGGCGGAGGCGCCGGGTGTAGGTCCGCCAGCGCGCGAAACGTCCTGTAGGGGCGCCCCTGTGCGGGCGCCCTTTTTCTTTATCTGGACGGCTGGGGCGGCCCTACCGGCCGCCTCTCCATGCTCCTACGGTATAATCCTCCCGTCGCAACTCCGAGCGTAGGCTCCTGATCCGACCGACACTCCCCTTTTTGGAGAAGAGAATGAAGCGTTCCACCCTCCTTTCCCTCCTCGCCTTTTGCGCGGCTGGCGCCGCGCACGCCGGCACGGTCTACGTTCCGTCCCCCGGCCCCAGCTCGCTGGGCGGCTCCAACTACGAGGTGCAGGTCTCGGTGAGCAACACCACCACCACCGCTCGGGACGTCAAGCAGCTCCTCCTGGGCAACGACACCGACGGCACGGTGCGTCCGACTCCGCCGTCCACGGTGCAGTTCCAGGCCGGCCGGACCGGGGTCGTGAAGCCGGGAGCGGCCTTCCGCGGCCTCGTCGAGCTGTCCGGCGGCGGCGAGCTGCGCTACGCGGCGCGCCTCGTGGGCACGGGCCCCGGCCGGCTGGGCGTCTACCTGCCGGTGATCACCTCGGACAACCTGATCAAGGCCGGCCAGACGGTCGCCCTTCAGGGGCTCCTCTCCGGCGCCGGCCGCAACACCGACATCACGCTGGTCAACGTGGCGCAGACGCCCTCCCAGTGCACCGTCACCCTGACCAAGGCGGACGGCTCCGTGATCGGCTCGCCGGTGGTGCCCCTGAAGTCGCTGTCCAGCCGCACTTTCCCTAACCTCTTCGCGGAGGCCTACTCCGAGGCCCGGGCCTCGGTGACCTGCACCAAGGAGTTCTTCGTCTTCGCCCTGCTGACGGACGCCGCCACGGGCGAGATCTCCTACGTCGGCCCCTCGGGCAGCGGCGAGTCCCTCCTGCGCCTGCCGGGCGAAGGCGTGGTGTGCCCGCCGCTGGCCGCCTGCTTCGACGTCAAGGGCATCGTCCACGCGCCCACCACGCTGGCGAACGCCTACAAGCGGGTGATCTTCTCGCCGGTACCCGGGACCTACTCACGGATCCACATGACCATGGACGTCACCATGGGCAACTGGTCGGCCACCGACCCGTCGGCCCTGCACGAGCTCTTCTGGCTGGTGAAGGACCGCAACTTCAACATGTTCGGCTACGCCGCCCTGCGCGGCCCGGACCAGAACATGGCGCTGCTGCGTCACGGCATCGGCCTCACCCATCCGCAGAAGATCAAGATCGTCCAGCCCTTCACCCCCGTGCCGGGCAAGACGTACCACCTCGATTTCGTCTACGACACGGCCCTCTCGCTCCTCGAGCTGACGATCTCCGACGGCGGCACCGTGGTCTCCCGGATGACGGGCAGCCCGAACGTCGGCAGCTTCTCCTTCACCGCGGCCGAGAAGATCGTGATCGACATGGGCTTCCCCGGCACCGCCCCCGACGAGGCGGCGACCTTAGGCTGGGTCTACCGCGACCTGCACCTCGAGCTGAGCAAGTAGGACGAAGCCAGAAGTTGGATGGAAAGGCGCCGGGCAACCGGCGCCTTTCGTGTTTTCAGAGGAAGTACCCGCTGACCTCCACAACCGCGTGCACCGTGCCCGTGCCTGCCACGAGGGGAAGGATCGTCAGCGCGCCGTTCGGCCCCAGCGGCAGGGTGAAAATCTCGGTGCGCGTCGCGCCCTGCTCGAAACGGAGGATGCCGGACGGCGTTGCCGTGACGGCTCCAGGATAGAACCGCAGGTTTCCCTTCCCTGAGGAGGCCAGGGCGGTCGCCTTGACCACCACCCCCTTCGCCGTGGCCGGCACGCCGCAGGCGCCCCGCACCGTGACCGACCGCTGGACGTTCGAGCGCAGGACCGGGCGGTCGGCGGCGCGGCGGGTGTCGAGCAGCGTGCACGGGGTGAGGGCGACCGGCCCCCCGGGAACCCCCGAGGCGTCGAAGAAGTAGACGTCCCAGGTGTCGTTGAAATCCCCGGCGATGAGCGGGAAGTCGCTCGTGAAGGCGACCTTGCGGCCGTCGTCGGACATCCTGGGGGTCGTGCTGAGGTATCCCGTGGATCCGGATGAGTTGGCGGTGCGGACCGGGCCCAGGATGGAGCGCGCGCCGGTGCTCAGCTCCTGCAGGAACAGGACCGTATGGTCGACGGGAGGGGACTGCCCCGGTACCACGTCGGGCGAGATGCTGAAAAAGGCGATCCGGCTGCCGTCCGCGCTGAGGGCTGAAGCGAGGCCCCCCTGGCTGGCGGTGGTGGCGGGCGATCCCGCCGCGGAGCTGACCAGGACCGTCGTGCCGGCCACCCGGTCGAAGAGGAAGACGTCGTACGCGCGGTTCGTGTCGCTCACGCCGGGCACCAGGCCGGCTGCTTCGCTGTCAAAGGCGAGCCAGCGGCCATCGGCGCTGATCGACCTGGGCCAGGAGCTCCCGTCGGCCGCGGTCGTGGGTGAAGAAGCCGAGTGGCTCACCAGGACCGTCGTGCCGGAGACCCGGTCATGGAGGAAGACGTCGGACTTCCCGTCGGCATCGACCTGGCCCGGAACGAGATCGGTCGCGAAGCTCGGGAAGAAGATCCAGCGGCCATCCGCGCTGATCCCCGCGGGGTAGGTGTAGCCGTTGGCGGCGGTTGTGGGCGCGCCCGAGGCGTGAGTCACCAGCGTGACCAAGCCGGTCGTGCGGTCGAAGACGAAGATGTGCTGATCCGTGGATCCGCCGCCGGCCTGGCCCGCCACGAGGTTGGTCGCGGCGCTCGAGAAGACGACGAAGCGGCCATCGGCGCTGATCGCCGGCTGCGTGGAATCGCGGTCGCCGGCCGTCAGAAGCGAGCCGCTCGCGTGGGAAACCAGCGTGTATACGCCCGTGACGCGGTCGAAGAGGAAGACGTCGGTGTCGTCGCCCTGGCCGGGGTTTCCGTCCAGCTGTCCCGGGATCAGGTCGCACCCACGGCACTGAAAGGCGACGAAGCGGCCGTCGGCGCTGATCGCCGGCCCGAAAGCGGAGCCTTCGAGCTGGGTGGGCAAGCCGGGCGCGTGGTTGACGAGGATCGAGGAGCCCGCGGCCCGGTCATAGAGGCGGAGCCCGATGGGCGGCGCGGCGGAGGTCCCGCTCGCCGCCAGGTAGGCGGCGAATTTTCCGTCGGCGCTGAGGACGGGAAGGAATCCGCCGGTCGTCGTCAGCGGCGAGGAGCTCCCGTGGCTGACCAGGACCGTCTTGCCGCTCACCTGGTCGCGGAGGAAGACGTCGTACGACCCGGGGTCGAACACGGGATCGGACCCCGTGGAGTCGATCTGGCCGGGGACCAGGTTGGAGGCCAGGCTCTGGAAGACGACGTACCGGCCATCGGCCGAGATGCCGCTGGCCGAGCTCCAGGAATCCGCGGCGACCGCGGGGTTGTTCGGATCCCGTAGCGGCACGGCGGCGACCTCGGCCGTGGTCCGCAGATAGACGAAAAGAGTCGAAGGTGCGTCCGGTTCCGTCCCGTCCGGTTCCGTCCCAATATTGGTGGCAAGGCTGGAGAAGGCGATCGCCTTGCCGTCCGCGCTCAGCGAGGGAGGGGCCGAGTTGCCGTTCCCGGCCGTGCCGGCCGAGTCGCGGGTGTGGCTCGCCAGCACCGTCGTCCGGGCTACACGGTCATGGAGAAAGATGTCGAAGGTCCGGTTGGTGTCCACCTGGCCGGGCACGAGAGTGGCGGCGGCGCTGCTGAAGGCGATAAAGCGGCCGTCCGCGCTGATGTCCGTGCCGAAGGCGCCCTGGACGCTCGGCGCCGCGGTGGCCTGAGTGCCCGGGGCGCGGGTGACCAGCGCCGTCGTGCCCGCGACCCGGTCGTAGACGAACACGTCGTGCGCGCCGTTGGTGTCCACCTGGCCGGGGACCAGCTTGGTGGCCGTGCTGGCGAAAGTCACGTACCGGCCGTCGTCGCTCATCGCCAGGCCGGCGACCCCACCCCCCGCGGCCTTCACGGAGGCCGCCGTGCGGCTCACCAGCCGCATCTCTCCCGAGATCCGGTCGAACAGAAAGGCATCCGGAGTGCCGGCGGTGTCGGTCTGGCCCGAGACCAGGTTCACGCCATGGCTGAGGAAGGCGATCCAGCGGCCGTCGGGGCTGATCGCCGGGAGGCCGGAGAAGCCGCTGGACGTGAGGAGAGGGCGGCCGCTCGCGCGGCTGACCAGGGCGACCACGCCGGAGGAGCGCTGATAAACGAAGACGTCGTCCCGCGTGTTCATGTCCGCGAGGCCGGCGACGAGGTCCGTCGCCAGGCTCGTGAAGACCACGAAGCCGCCATCCGCGCTGATGAGGGGAGCGACGGACCTGCCGTTGCCCACGGTGGCCGGCGATCCGCTCTTGCGGCTGATCAGGGTGACGGTGCCGGAGGAGCGCTGATAGAGGAAAACGTCCTCCGAGCGCGGGAACGTGGTGGGCTCCGTCTGGCCGGCCGCCAGGTTCTTCGCGTAACTGGTGAAGACGACATAGTTGCCGTCCGCGCTGATCCGGGCACCGTACGAGAGCCCGTCGGCCGGGGTGCCGGGCTCGCCGGCCGCGTGGGAGACCAGGGCGGTGGTATCCGTGAGCCGGTCGTAGAGGAACACGTCGCTTTTGCTATTGGCGTCGACGGCTCCCGGCACCAGCTCGGTGCCCAGGCTGGTGAAGACGACGTACCGGCCGTCGGCGCTGATGTCGGCGTCCAGCGACTGGTAATCGCCCTCGGCGTTGCTCGCCCGGATGGGGGAGCCGGCCGCGTGGGTCACCAGGGTGCTCTTTCCCGTGATCCGGTCGTGGAGGAAGACGTCGTAGAAGAGGTTGTCGTCCTCTTGTCCGGGCACCACGTTGGGAGCGTCGCTCTGGAAGACGACATATCGCCCATCCGCGTTCAACGCCGCCAGGAAGCTGCCTTTCCTGTCCCCCGGGGGATCGGCCTTGGAGACCAGCTCGACCGTGGCGGCTCCGGCGGCCGTGGCGCCGGCCAGAAGCGCCAGGGCGCCGATCTGAAGGCAACGTCTGAAAGGGCATACCACGGGATGGGCCACGGCGGGTCCTCCTCCAAGTAGAAGCGTAAAGGTCTTCCAGCTCAATTATATTGAGATTTTTCGCTTCGGGGAAGATTACGTCGCCCCAGGTAAGATTAAATTCGGCTGGGTAATCTTATGCCGCTCCGGATAAGATTAAATTTCCCTGGGTAATCTTGCATCGTCCGCGATAAGATTAAATTTCTCCGGGCAATCTTGCGCCGCGGCGAACAAGATTAAATTCCTCCGGGTAATCTTGCGCGGCCGCGTATAAGATTAAATTTCTCTGGGTAATCTTATGCCGGCCCGGGTAAGATTATCTTGGGCTGGGTAATCTTGCGTTGCCGCGGGTAATCTTATTTTGTCCCGGATAATCTTAAATTTCGCCAGGTAATCTTGCGCGGCGCCAGGTAATTTTGCATTCTTCCCGATAAGATTAATTTGCTCCCGATAAGATTACCTCGCCCGCGGTAAGATTATTTTTCCCTGGATAACCTTACCTGGGGCAGGCCCGCACTCCCCACGCCGTCCGATTCCAAGGTACCGCTCGCTACCCTTGCCGCCTGCAACTTTGCGGCGCTCGCTGGATTTCAGTCCTATGGCTCGCGGATCTCGCTCATCAGGGCCAGCGTATTGCCCTCGGAGTCGCGCAGGAATGCCATCCACAGCTCGTGGTCCGGCATGCGGGCGAGCAAGTGCGGCGGCTGCCGGAGATCTGCGCCGCGCGCTTCGAGGGCGGCCCAGGTCCCCTGGATGTCGTCCACCTTGTAGTAGAGGATGGAGGCGGGGTGGTCGAACTCGGCGTCCTCGGGCACGCCCAGCATCAGCCGGACGCCTCCGCAGTCGAAGAAGGCCATCTTCGGGGGGGCCTGGAAGAGGAACGTCAGGCCGAGGGTGTCGCGGTAGAAGGCCACGGCCCGGTCGAGGTCGTGGACCGTGAGGGCGATCTGGCCGATCTGGCGAATTCCGGGCTGGGCGGGCTGCGTCATAGAGTCTCCGGGCAACGGGTCAAAACGTCAACGGCGGACGGCGACGTCGCTCTTCGCGGGGCTCTTCTTGGCGGCCGCGAGGGCCTTCGAGACGGCCTCGTCCAGGAGAGCGGCGGAGCGGCCGGGGGACCAGCCCCTCTGCCGGTAGGTGATCCGGCCCTCGGCGTCGAGCACCACGTAGCTCGGGAAGTCGCTGACGCGGAAGACGCCGCCGGTGACCCGGCCGCCCTCGTCCCAGGCCTGCGGCCAGCTCATGCCGTTGCTGCCGGTGAAGCTCTCGACCAGCTTGCGGTCCTGGTCCACGCTGACGCTGACGATGACGAGCGGCTGGCCGGCGTTCTTCTGGCGCAGGTCCTTGAGCTCGGGCAGGGCCTTGCGGCAGGGAGCGCACCAGGTGGCCCAGAAGTCGAGCAGCACCACCTTGCCCTTGAGCCCGTCGCGGGTGAGGGTCTTGCCGTCGAGCGTCTGAAGGGTGAAGGCCGGGGCGAGATCGCCGATCTGGAGGCCGGTCCGGACCGCGGGCGCCTTGGTGGGCTCCGCTCCAAGGCTGGCGGCGCCGAGGCAGGCCCCCAGCGCGAAAACGATTCCGAGTTGCAGTCTCCTCACAGCTCTCCGCGGCATCTCAGCCTCCTTTCTCGGGAGGATTCTATCAGCGGCCGTCTATAGTCGCAGACGTTCTCTTCCGAGGGGGTGAAGCGGTGCGAAAAGGATTCCTGCTGGTCCTGGCGTTTACGGCCGCGTGCGCGGCTCGCCAAAATCCAACCGTGCTGTCCCCGGAGGCCGCAAAATTCGTCGCCCGGGGAAGTGCCAAGGACGTCTGCGAAGCCCTGCAGGCGCCGAGAGCGCTGCCCTCGATCACGCCGGCGGACCAGGCCGTGCGCGTTATCGCCTTCGGCGATTTCGGAGACGGCGTGCCGCAGCAGATGAAAACGGCCGGGGCGATGGTCCAGTACAGCCAGGACCATCCCTTCGATTTCGGGATCACGCTCGGCGACAACTTCTATCCCATAGGCCTCTCCAACCCGACGAGCGCGCGCTGGGACCGGGATTGGGAAGCGCCCTACAATCCGCTCGGCGTCCGGTTCTACGCCACGCTCGGCAATCACGACCACTACATCCCGTGGAACCCCGGAGGGGAGATCCGGCGGTCGGAACACAGTCGGAGCTGGTGCATGCCTCGGCGCTTCTACACCTACACCGCCGGTCCGGTGCAGTTCTTCGCGCTCGACACCCAACCCGTCCAGTGGTTCAGAGGCCGAACGCAGCTCAAGTGGCTGAGGGAGGCTCTGCGGGCCAGCCAGGCTCCCTGGAAGGTCGTCTACGGCCATCATCCCGTCTACACCAACGGCGAGCATGGCAGGGATCTGGGCTACCTCCCGCGCCTCCGGACGAAGCTGCTGCCAATCCTCAGGGACGCGAAGGTGGACGTCTACCTCGCCGGGCACGACCACGATCTGGAGGCGCTGAAGCCAGAGGGCGGAGTCTTGTTCTTCGTCTCCGGCGGAGGCGGCAAGGAGAAGCGTCCGTTGCGCACGAGCGAGTGCCGGGCGTGGGCGGAGAGCACCTACGGTTTCACCGTCCTGGAGGCGGATAGCGAGGAGATGACGGTGCGCTTCCTGGGCTCCGAGGGGCAGGAGCTTTACAGGACGACGTGGAAGAAGGGGGAGGCTCCCGAGGATTGCCGGCGGGGGAGCTGAAGCGGGAGCATGCCGTCCCTAAGTGGTTCTCCACGGTGAGCCCGTAGGGCGGCAGACCCATAGCCCAGGGCGGCAGCCCTGGGAAGAAGACGTAAAAAATCTCGCGAGCCCCGCCAGGGGCGGCAGAATCCAGGGCTCACGCTCCGCAAAGAAGTCTGCCGCCCCTGCGGGGCTCCTGTGGAGGGTGGGGCGCTCGTACCCGAACGGACGATGTTGTTCTCGCCCTGAAAGGGCGGTCGTTGAATAGCCTGGCCGCTTTAGCGCCAGGAATGGGGCTCCACCCACCCATCTCCGCCCTGA
>Ga0207681_10000062_pt1 | contig 99856 bp, 102 predicted proteins | sample KBSS53metaG_FD_184324 | JGI IMG/M metagenome (GOLD analysis project Ga0207681, IMG submission 184324) | Switchgrass rhizosphere microbial communities from Kellogg Biological Station, Michigan, USA - KBS S5-3 metaG (SPAdes) (version 2) | ecosystem: Host-associated > Plants > Roots > Rhizosphere... | reverse complement strand
AGCACGTGGTGCTGTTCGTGACCCTGGCCGACGAGGAACTGGAGCAGCTCTCCACCGCCGAGCCGGCCGACCTCGATACCCTGGCGATGGCGGTTTCCGCCGACGGCCTGCTGCGCCAGCGCGCGCTGGTGCTGCAACGCCTGCGCCAGCTCGGCGTCGATGTGATCGAAGCACCTTGGGACCGCATTGGCACCCGACTGCTCGACGCGTACATGGCGATCAAGCGCAGCGGGGTGATCGGGTGAGGGGAGCGCGATGCCATTTCTTCCCCCTCGATGGGGGAAGGATAGCGCAGCTTGCTTCGTCAGGAGCTAGCGGAGCTTGGATGGGGGTGAGCTCTCGGTTTACGTCCCGCTTGAGGACGCACCCCCACCCCCATCCAACTGCGGCTAGGCGGACGAGCCGCCAAGCCTTCGTATCCTTCCCCCATCGAGGGGGAAGGGGCGGGGTATCGCACGCATGACCACCCCCGACACCCTCACGCCCAATCTGCTGGGCGCGCTCTTGCGCTCCGACCGCTTCCGGCTGGAGCGCGAGGCCGACTGGCAGCGGCTGGAAGCGATCGTGCTCGCCGCCGAGAAGGGCCGCTTGCGGCGTATTTCGGACGAGGATCTGCTGGCGCTGCCGCAACTCTACCGCACCGTCGCCTCCAGCCTCTCGATCGCGCGCGCGATCTCGCTCGATGCCGCGACCTTGGGCTATCTCGAGGCGCTGGTGCAGCGCGCCTGGTTCGTGGTCTACGGGCCGCGAAGCTCGCTGGTCGCGTGGCTGCGCGGGTTCCTGGGCGGCGGCTGGAGCCGGGCGGTGCGCGGGCTGGGCGTCGACCTGGCGATCGCCTTCGCAGTAATGGTGGCGGGCGTGCTGGTCGGCTGGCTGCTCGTGGCGCACGATCCGGAGTGGTACGGCGCGCTCGTGCCTGGAGGTTTCGGCGACGCGCGCGTGCCCGGCGCCAGCGCGGCGACGCTCAAGGGCACGCTGTTCGGCCACGGCGGCCAGGACGGCATGGGCGCTTTCGCCGCCTTCTTGTTCAGCAACAACGCGGGCGTTTCGATCCTATCGTTCGCGCTGGGGTTCGCCTTCGGCATCCCGACGCTGATGCTGCTGGTGCAGAACACCGCCATCCTGGGCGCGATGCTGTGGCTCTACCACGGTGCCGGCCTGACCATCGACTTCGCCGCCTGGATCAGCGTCCACGGCACGACCGAGCTGTTCGCGATCCTGCTGGCGGGCGGAGCGGGCCTGCATATCGGCCGGGCGATGGCGTTTCCGGGCGAGCGCAGCGTGCTCGCCGCCGCGGCCGAGGCGGGCCGCCGCGCCGCGCAAGTCATGGCGGGCGTGGTGCTGATGCTGATCGCCGCCGCGCTGCTGGAGGGTTTCGCGCGCCAACTGGTCGACAACACGCCGGGGCGCCTCGCCATCGGCGGCTTCATGCTGGCGTTCTGGCTCGCGTACTTCTTCGCCTTCGCGCGCGGTCCCGGCGAGGTGCGCGAATGGCGGTGACCGGACGAGCCAGGGCGACCCGGGCTATCCCGACGCGGCTCGCCCGGACTGGCCGCGACCGCACGCTGGTCACGCCCGAGGGCGTCGCCCTGCCGCTGACGGTGGCGGGCCTGGGCGCGCGCGCCGGGGCGCTGATGCTCGACATCGCGGTGCTGTTCACCGGGTTCCTCGTCCTGATCATCGCGCTGTTCTCGCTGGCGGGCGGCGTTGCCGGGATGATCGGGCGGCTGGGCACCGGACGCGAGGCGCCGCTGGCGCTGCAATTCGTGGTCGTGCTGATGATCGTCCTGACGTTCCTGGCGCGCTACGCCTATTTCCTGTGGTTCGAGCTCGGCGCGCGCGGCGCCACGCCCGGCAAGCGCATGACCGGCATCCGCATCGCCGCGCGCGACGGCGGACGCCTCACCGCCGAGATGGTCATCGCCCGCAACCTGATGCGCGACATCGAGCTGTTCATCCCGGTCGTGCTGATCGCGCGCGCCGGGGTCGACAGCGGCCCGGCCTGGCTCGCCGCGACTGCCTGGTTCGCGCTGTTCCTGCTGATGCCCTGCTTCAACCGCGACCATCTGCGCGCGGGCGACGTGATCGCCGGCACCTGGGTGGTCGAGGCGCCGCGCCGCACGCTCGAGGCGCCGATGGCCCCCGCCGCCCAGCCTGCGGGCGCGGAGTACCTGTTCAGCGATGCCGAACTCGCGATCTACGGCGAGTACGAGCTGCAGACGCTCGAACGCATCCTGCGCGAAGGGCGCGAGGCGGTGCTGGAGCAAGTGCAGGCGACGATCGCCGGCAAGATCGGCCGCGATGTCGATCCCTGGCGCGCGCGGCCGTTCCTGGAGGCCTATTACGGCCAGCTTCGCGCGCGGCTGGAGGCGGGCATGCGCTTGGGCAAGCGCAAGGCGGACAAGCACGCCAGCGGCTAGAGGCCTGTCCGCATGAATCGGCACCGGCCCGCGCCCCCACCCGACCTCCCATAGGGTACTATCGTTCGGAGGTCGGGCGGGGGCGCGGGCTGGTGCCGCTTTAAAAAGGACAGTCTCTAGAACGCCGCTACCGCGGGGCCGCACACCAAGGCAGCGGCCCCGCGGCGGGTTTGCTACTTCGACCAGACCTGCTGGCGCAGGAGCATCATGCCGGCCAGGTGCCGCCATTCGGCGCGCTTGCCCGAAGCCGCCTGCATCTGCGTCTCGGTGGTCTTCATGTACTTGAGGTAGGCCTGGTCGCGCTTGGCGCTCTCGGTCGCGTCGGGCAGGCGCGGCAGCCAGGTGATGAGGTAGACGTCGGCCTCGCCCGCGCGCGGGTACTCGTTGGTCCAGACCTCGTACTTGCTGATCCACCCTTGCGTCTTGGAATAGTCCTGCGACGCGCGCCACTGGCCGGCGAGTTGGTTGGCATAGTCGAGCGCATGGCCGTCATCGACTTTGATCATAGAGACTTCCACGTAGTCACCAGAGTCGAGCGGCCACTCGCCGGCGGCCAAGGCCAAATTGGGTACCGCGAAACCCAAGCAGACGGCGCCTAAAGCCGCCAAGATGCGCATGCTTTTCATGGATGAAGCCCCTCTTCCAACGCTCCGGCAGGACGCCGGAACTTGTCGCCGCTGATCCGATGCGTGGTTTTGTCTTGGGCATTCAAGAAAAGCGGTGGTTGGAAGGCTATACCCATCTTAGGCCAAGTCAATCGGCGGGTGCGGTGAGCGCGCGGTCGACCCGGGCTTAATCCCGGGTCCGGTTGCGGCATTGCCGAACCGCCAGGGCCGGTGCCGGAAAAGGCCGTGATTTGCCGGAACCGGACCTGGGTCGAGCCCGGGTCGACGCTGTGGCGCGAGCGTCCAAGCCGACCTCCCACGCAAAAGAGCCGGCGGATCGCTCCGCCGGCTCCTTTTTACCCGACATCGGGAGGATGTCAGGCGGCTGCCTTGCCGTCCTTGTCCTGCTTGTAGCGCTCGATCGCCTCCAGCGTGATGCGGCGTGCGTCCTCGGCGCCGCCCCAGTGGCCGACGCGCACCCACTTCTTCTTCTCCAGGTCTTTGTAGTGGGTGAAGAAGTGCTCGATCTGCTCCATGACGATGCCGGGCAGATCGTCCTTCTCGTTCACGTTCGAATAGTAGGGGAACACCGAATCGTCGGGCACGCAGACGAGCTTCTCGTCGCCGCCGGCCTCGTCTTCCAGGTTCAGCACCGCGATCGGCCGGGTCGAGACGACCGCGCCCGGGATGAACGGCGAGCGGGCGATCACCAGCGCGTCGAGCGGATCACCGTCGGGCGAGAGCGTGTGCGGCACGAAGCCGTAGTTCGCGGGGTACCGCATCGGCGTGTGCAGGATGCGGTCGACGAACAGGGCGCCCGAGGCCTTGTCGAACTCGTACTTCACCGGTTCGCCGCCGACCGGAACCTCGATGATCACGTTGAGGCTCTCAGGCGGATTCTTTCCGACCGGAATCATGTCGATACGCATAGCAGTCCTTCCCTGGAAACGCCCCCTCGGCGCTCACGTTGACAGCAACGCGGCCGGCTTAGCCGCGTGTATGCTGCGCTGCAATGCGGTTTGGATGGTTGATTTACTCCTAACGGCGAGGCGCCAGCAGGCGATCTAGGGACGTGTCCTGAGTAGTGCCGGCCCGTTCCAGCCACGGATAGCGCAAGCCGCCATTCCAATTGACCGGCACCGTCTGGTATTGGTCGCCGCGCTTCACCAGCAGTTCGATCGGCTTGTTGCCGCCCTTGGCCGCGGTGATCGCGTCCTTGAGCACGTCGCCGTCATAAGCGGTGCCGTTCACCGCGACGATCTTGGCGGTGTTGACGATGCCGGCGTTGAAGGCGGGACTGTCCCACAGCGTGGCGCTGACGGTGCCGTCTTCCTTCACCGTCATGCCTAGCGAATACGTGAGGTCGAGGTACTTGCCGTACTTGGCGACGCCGGCCTGGTACTTGTTGGGCTTTTCCTTCCAGACCAGGCGATAGCCGGCCTTCTCGATTCCCGCGAGCGGGGCGGGGCGGCCGGGCTGGTAGATGCGGTCGCGCAGGAACGCGGCCCAGTCGTAGCGGTAGACCGAGTTCAGCGTGCCTACGACATCGTCGAAGGTGTAGGTCAGCTCGCCCCAGTCGCCGTCGCGCATGCCGAAGAAGGCCTTGGCGAAATCGTCCAGGCCCTTCTTGCCGCCGGTGCCCGAGCGGATGATCTGGTCCGCCTCCAGCCACACCAGCGACCCCTCGTTGTAGTAGTCCTCGGCGCGGGCCAGCGAGGCGTAGGGCAGCGGCGCGCGGTTGTTGAGGATCGGATCGTGGGTGGTGTCCTCGACCGAGCGCCAGGCGCGGCCGGGCTGGCCGGCGGAATAGCGCCCGGCGTTGGTGGCGAACATGCCCAGCACCGTCTCCTTGTCCTGCACCCCCGAGCGCGCGGCGAGGACGATGCCCCAGAACTGGGTCTGCCCTTCGTAGACCCACAATAGCGTGTCGCGCATCGGGGTCTGGTACTCGGGCGTCCACAAGTCGGCCGGGCGGCGGTACTTGCCGTTCCAGCTGTGCACCAGCTCGTGGGCCAGCACGTTGCGGTCCCACGCGGTGTTGTCCCAGTCGGTCAGCGTATCGGGCTCCATCTGGTTCTCGCTGGAGCGATGGTGCTCCAGACCGATGCTGCCCATGCGGTCGGTCAGTGCCGTCAGCAGGTCGTAGTGGTCGAAGTGGCGCGCGCCGAACGTCTTCACCGCCTGGTCGGCAAGGTTGCGGTAGGTCTGCAAGTGCTCGGGCTTGAGCTCCAGGTTCTTGGCCTCGTCGCCGACGAGGTCGAGCTTGATGTTCTGCCCGAGGTCGAAGCTCTTGGCGTACTTGCCCGCGAAGATCGGCGAATCGACCAGCGTGGCGTAGTCGACCTTGGACCAGCGCACGACATCGCCTTGGCGGCTCATGCCGTCGAGCGCGGTGTAGACGGTCCAGCCCGCCGGCACGGTCACTTGCGGCTCGACCGGGATTTGCCGCGCGAAGTAGCCCGCCGGGTAGAGCGTCATCTTGTCCCACTGCAGGTTCAGCATCTCCTGCGTCATCGTCACCCGGCCCTCGCTGGTCTGCAGCGGCGAGGTGTGGACAAAGCGCGCGACGACTTGCCGCGTGCCTTCCGGCAAGGCGAGGTGGAAGGCGTTGGTGGCGACGGGATCGCGCTGCCAGGAGACCGGCTTGCCGTCCGCCTCGAAGCGGATGTCGGCGAACAGGGCGACGCTGTTCTCGGGCGAATGGGCGCCGGGCAGCCACAGCGGCTCGAGCAGGGTGAAGTCGCGCGTACCCTCGGGCACGGGGATCGTCTCGGTCACGCGGTAGACCGCGCGGCGCAAGTCGGTGGCGTCGATGGAGAGCGCGATCGTGCCGGGATAGGGCACGTCGCGCGAGGCGGGGATGGGCGCGGGCAGCGCGGTGGGCTGGGGGGCGCTGTTGCCTTGGCCCGGGCTCGAAGCCGGTTGGGCCTGGACGAGCGAAGATAGGGCAACAGAGGCGAACAGGAGCGGCGCGACCGCGATTTTTCTCTTCATCGTGCTTCACTTGCCGTCACCGCTCCGGGGCGGCAAGTCCCCAATGGACGGGACAGCGCGTTTGCATGGCCATGCTTTGCGCCCCCGGGCAAATCCGTCTAAGCGCGCGCGCATGGACACCACACCGCCCCTCAAGACTTCTCAGGCTCTCAAGACTCCTCAGGCGATCCGCGGCACCCAGGACATCTTCGGCCCCGACGCCGAGGCTTTCGCACATGTCGTCGAGACCTTCGAGCGCGTGCGCCGCCTCTACCGCTTCCGCCGGGTGGAGATGCCGGTGTTCGAGAAGACCGCGGTGTTCTCCCGCTCGCTGGGCGAGACCACCGATGTCGTCTCCAAGGAGATGTACTCGTTCGAGGATCGCGGCGGCGAATCGCTGACGCTGCGGCCCGAGTTCACCGCCGGCATCGCGCGGGCCTACCTGACCGACGGCTGGCAACAGTACGCGCCCTTGAAAGTGGCGACGCATGGCCCGCTGTTCCGCTACGAGCGGCCGCAGAAGGGACGCTACCGCCAGTTCCACCAGATCGACGCCGAAGTGATCGGCGCCGCCGAGCCCGCCGCCGACGTCGAGCTGCTGGTGATGGCCGACCAACTGCTGCGCGAACTGGGCATCGCCGATGGCGTGACCTTGCAGCTCAACACGCTGGGCGACGCGGCGAGCCGCGAGGCGTGGCGTTCGGCGCTTATCGAGTACTTCCTCGCCCACCGCGCCGAGCTTTCGGAGGATTCGCAGGACCGGCTGGAGCGCAACCCCTTGCGCATCCTCGACAGCAAGGACCCGCGCGACCGCCCCTTCGCCGACGCCGCGCCGAAGATCGACAGCTACTTGTCGGCTGAGGCGCAGGACTTCTTCGCGGCGGTCACCGCCGGGCTCGATGCCGCCGACGTCGCCTGGACCCGCGCCCCGGCGCTGGTGCGCGGGCTCGACTACTACCGCCACACCGCCTTCGAATTCGTCACCGACCGGCTCGGCGCGCAAGGCACCGTGCTGGGCGGCGGGCGCTATGACGGGCTGATGGAAGCGCTGGGCGGCGCGGCGACCCCGGCGGTCGGCTGGGCGGCGGGGATCGAGCGGCTGGCGATGCTGGTGGGCGAGGTCAGGCCGGCCAAGGCCGATGTTGCGATCATCCCGCTGGGCGCGCCGGCCGAAGCGGCCTGCCTGGGCCTTGCCGCCACGCTGCGCCGCTCCGGCCTCGCGGTCGACATGGGCTATCGCGGCAACATGAAGAAGCGCATGAGCCGGGCCAACGAAAGCGGCGCTCGCTTCGCCCTGATCGTGGGCGATGATGAGCTCGCGGCGGGCGAGGCGATGGTGAAGGATCTCGTGACCGGCGAGCAGGAGCGCCTGCCGCTCCACGCCATTCCGGCGAGGATCGGCGTTTGAGCATGGCTGATCGGATGCTCTCCCCCTCGATGGGGGAGAGATACGAAGGCTTGGCGGCTCGCCGCCTAGCCGGAGTTGAGAGGGGGTGTGCTCTCGGTTGGCACCGCCGTTCCAGGCCGCAGCCTCACCCTCATCCAACTGCGCCTAGGCGCTTGCAGCGCCAAGGCTGCGTATCCTTCCCCCATCGAGGGGGAAGGAGGGGCTTGTCGTGACCACCCTCTCCGAACATCGCCTGCAACAGCTCGCCGGCCGCCTGGCCGAGCTCGAGGCGCGGCTGGCGTCGGGCACGCTGGAGGGCGAGGCGTTCGTCGCCGCTAGCCGGGACTATGCCGAGCTGGAGCCGGTGGCGCGCGTCGCCTCGGAAGTGCTGGCGATGCGCGGCGAGCTCGAAAGTCTGCAAAAGCTCGACGATCCCGACCCCGACATGCGCGCGCTGGCCGAGGAGGAGGTGGCCCGCCTCAAGGCCGAGCTGCCCGACGCGGAGCATCGCCTCGCCATCGCCATGCTGCCGCGCGACGCTGCCGACCAGCGCCCGGCGATGCTGGAGATCCGCGCCGGCACCGGCGGCGACGAGGCCGCGCTGTTCGCCGCCGACCTCTACCGCATGTACGAGCGCTACGCCGCCGAGCAGGGCTGGCGGATGGAGATGATCAGCGCCAACGCCAGCGACATCGGCGGCTTCAAGGAAGTCGTCGCCAACGTCGCGGGCACCGGCGTCTTCGCCAAGCTCAAGTTCGAGAGCGGCGTGCACCGGGTGCAGCGCGTGCCGGTGACCGAGAGCGGCGGGCGCATCCACACCTCGGCGGCGACCGTGGCGGTGCTGCCCGAGCCGAGCGAAGTCGACGTGCAGATCGAGGACAAGGACCTCAAGATCGACATCTACCGCGCCAGCGGCGCCGGCGGCCAGCACGTCAACACCACCGATTCGGCAGTGCGCATCACCCACTTGCCGACCAATCTCGTGGTGATCTGCCAGGACGAGCGCAGCCAGCACAAGAACAAGGCCAAGGCGATGCAGGTGCTGCGCGCGCGCCTCTACGAGAAGATGCGCGACGAGGCGCAAGGGGCCGAGGCCGAGGCGCGCAAGGCGATGGTCGGCTCGGGCGACCGCTCCGAGCGCATCCGCACCTACAATTTCCCGCAAGGCCGCGTGACCGACCACCGCATCAACCTGACCCTGCACCGCCTGCCCGAAGTGCTCGAAGGGCCGGGTCTGGCCGAACTGATCGACGCGCTGATCGCCGAGGACGAGGCCAAGCGGCTGGCGGCGATGGATGGCTGAGGGGGCTGACGATGGAGCTTCCTCTCCCCTCCCCTGAAGGGGGCGGGCCAAGCGGCGGCTTGACCGTCTCCCAAGCCTTGCGCGCCGCGGCCGCGCAACTCTGCGCCACCAGCGACACCGCCCGGCTCGATGCCGAGGTGCTGATGGCCCACGCGCTCGGCGTCTCCCGGTCCGATCTCCTGCTGCGGCACATGGCAGAGCCAGCGCCGGCGGCCTTCGCCGGGCTGATCGAACGGCGTGTGGAGCATGAACCCGTCGCTTACATCGTTGGCACGCAGGAGTTCTTCGGGCTCTCCTTCCAGGTCTCGCCCGCCGTGCTCATCCCCCGCGCCGACAGCGAGGTGCTGGTCGAGGCCGCGCTTGCCGCGGCGCCGGCACCGCGCCAGGTGCTGGGCCGAGTGCTGGGCCGGGTGCTCGATTGCGGCACCGGCTCGGGCGCGCTGCTGCTGGCGGTGCTGGCCCACCGGCCCGAGGCACGGGGGCTGGGGATCGACCGCAGCGATGAGGCGCTTGCCATCGCCCGGGCCAACGCGCAGCGCCTGGGCCTTGGCGATCGCGCCGCGTTCCTGCGCGCCGACTGGACGCAGCCGGGGTGGGCGGAGCCGCTGGGCGCCCCCTTCGACCTGATCCTCGCCAACCCGCCCTATGTCGAGAGCGAGGCCGGGCTTGCCCCCTCGGTGCGGGACCATGAGCCGGCCGGCGCCTTGTTCAGCGGACCTGAAGGCCTGGACGACTACCGCGTGCTCGTCCCGCAATTGCCGGGACTGCTCGCCCCCGGCGGCGCCGCGCTGGTCGAGATCGGCGCGACCCAGGCCGCGGACGTGTTGGCCATCGGCGCGGCGGCGGGCCTTGCCGGCCGGGTCCACCGCGACCTTGCGGGCCGCGAGAGAACCGTGGAATTCGCGACGGGCGGATAAGATTTCGCTTGGAATTGTCTGGTACAGCCCCTAAGTCTGCTGACGAACCGGCATATGGACGTGAACTTCCCATACCCGGTTCTACTCCAGCATTTGCAAATGGTCGCGGCGGGGGAGTTGCGGCTCGGCAGATGTCGGGATCACGGACGCACGATGCGATTCGTGATGGAGCGACATGCGGCGTCGTGAACCTAACAGGGTTTGCCAGCCCGGGGTTTTGAGGACATATCCTTGAATAACAATCGTAATAATAACCGTCGGCGTGGCCGCGGCAACAATCGTCAGCAAGGCGGACAGCAGCTCAACCGTATCGACAGCCGCGCCCGGGGCAACGCCCCGCAGCTTCTCGAGAAGTATCGCAAGCTCGCGCTCGACGCGCACCTGAACGGTGACCGCGTGACCGAGGAGTACTATCTCCAGTTCGCCGATCACTATTTCCGCGTGCTAGCCGACCAGCGCCAGCGGCAGGAGGATTCCCGCCAGCCGCGTCGCGAGGATCGGCCCGCCGAGTATGGCGACGACTACGCCGAGGACGATTACTACCCCGAGGCGATGCCTTACGAGCGGGCGCCGAACCAGGCCAATGGCAATGGCTCGGCAAACGGCAATTATGCGCCCGCCGAAGGACGCCAGGAGCGTGGCCCCCGTCCCGAGCGGCAGGAGCGGCCCGAGCGCCAGGACCGGGGCGATCGTCAGGATCGCGAACCGCGCGCTGATCGCCAGGATCGCCAGGGCCAGGATCGCCAAGGCCAAGATCGCCAAGGCCAAGATCGCCAAGATCGTGAACCGCGCGCCGATCGTCAGGACCGCGAGCGTGGGCCTCGTTCCGAACGCGCCCCGCGCACCGAGCCGACTTCGGAGCTGGAGGCCGCGTCCGAGCCGGCCGCGCAAGGCGCCGAAGGCGATGCCTCGATCTACGAGCCGGTCGAGAACCCCTTCCTCCGCGAGAGCCGGGGGCCTCGTCCGGCCCGCCAGCGCAAGCCGCGCCGCCAGGCCGAGGCCGAGGGTCAGGACGCGGAGGGTCAAAACCAGGCTTCCGCCGCGTCCGAACCCGCCGCCGAAGCGCCGGCCAGCTTCGATCCCGCCAGCCTGCCGCCCTCGATCGGCCGCAAGGACGAGGTCGCCGAGGACGCTCCAGCCAAGCCCCGCCGCCGCACCCGCAAGGCCGCTCCGCCGGCCGACGACGCCAGCGGCGCGCTCGAGGTGGTGAACTGATCTTCCCAACGTACCGCCGCTGAGGCGCACGGCTTGCCGTTGCGCCTCAGCGGTATGACCGGCGCCGCATCCGCTTGCGCGCGGCTTCCGGGACCGGCATGGCGGCACGCATGAGATCGCTTCGGCTGCACTCGCGAGACGCCTGGGTCGGCGCCTTGCGCCATCCCCACACCGGAGCGCTGGGCGCCGGCGCGCTTGCCGCCTGCGGTTTCCAGCCGCTCGGCTGGTGGCCGGCGACGATCCTGGGGATCGCCTGGCTCATCGAACTGATCGCCCGAGCGCCGCGCGCCTCGCGCGCCTTCCAGCTCGGCTGGCTGTTCGGCCTGGCGCACTTCACCATCGGCGACAACTGGATCGCCACCGCCTTCACCTACCAGGCCGAGATGCCCGCCTGGCTCGGCGGGATCGCGGTGGTCCTGCTCTCGCTCTACCTCGCGCTGTTCCCGGCGCTGGCCACGCTCGCCACCTGGCTGCTCGCCAAGCGTTGGGGCCGGGTGCCGGGCGAGCGGCCGAACCTCCACCCCGCCTCGGTCGGGCCCGCGCTGGCGGGCTTCTGGATCGTCACCGAGTGGATGCGTGGCTGGGTCTTCACCGGCTTCCCGTGGAATCCGCTCGGCGTGGCGCTGCTCGGCCCGTTCTCCTCGCAAGGGCTCGCGGTGCTCACGCCGTGGATCGGCACGTATGGCCTGTCGGGCGTGCTCGTACTGCTTTGCGCCGCCTTTCACCGGCTGATGCGCGAGGCGATCGCGGCGCGGGGCACCCCCCGGCTCGCCTGGTCCGTCGCCGTCCTCGCGCTCTCGGCCGCGCTCGCGCTGCAGATCGTGCTGCCCGCCCGCTACCTTGCGCGCGAGGAAGGCGGCATACCCTTCACGCTCATCCAGCCGGACTTGCGCCAGGAGACGCTGGAGGACCCGCGCAACTACGAGCCGCACTTCGTCAAGATGGCGCGCCTCACGCTGCCGCAGCGCCCCGGCGAGACGCGACTGGTGTTCTGGCCCGAATCCGGCCTCGTCGACTACTTGCGCGACGGTTATCCCGACTACTTCTATCGGCAGCTGACTTATGCCGCCGACCCGGTCGCGGCGCGGGCGCGGATCGGCCGTGTCATCGGCCCCTACAGCCTGCTCCTGACCGGCGCGGTCGACCTCGACTTCGATGGCCGGCACGAGGAGCCGATCGGCGCGAGAAACGCCGTCACCGCGATCGACTGGCGCGGCAACATCCTTGCCGGCTACGCCAAGGCGCACCTCGTGCCCTATGGCGAGTACCTGGCGCTACGCTGGCTGCTCGAGCCGCTCGGCGCCTCGCGCCTCGTGGCCGGGTCGATCGACTTCCTCCCCGGCCCCGGTCCGCGCACGTACGACTTCGGCCGCTGGGGCAAGGCGGGTGTGCAGATCTGCTATGAGATCGTCTTCTCCGGCGCAGTGATCGATCCCGCCGAGCGGCCCGACTACATCTTCAACCCGTCCAACGACGGCTGGTTCGGCAGCTGGGGCCCCCCGCAGCACCTCGCCCAGGCGCGACTGCGCGCGGTGGAGGAAGGCATTCCGGTGCTGCGCTCCACCACCACCGGGATCAGCGCGGTGATCGATGCGGACGGGATCGTGCGTGACTGGCTACCGCGCCACGTCGCCGGCCGGCTCGACGGGCGCGTGCCGCCCGCGCATGCGCCGACGCTGTTCGCGCGCTACGGGAATGCGCTGCCGCTCGGCCTGGCTGTCCTATTGTTGCTCGCATCGGTGGTTGCGCGTCGCTCGCACAAGGCCTATTCCCGCCCATAAAGAATTCTTTATATGACGGGTGTGCCCATGCGTAGTGACTATGTCTTCACCTCCGAGAGCGTTGCCGAGGGCCATCCCGACAAAGTCGCGGACCAGATCTCCGACGCGATCGTCGACTTGTTCCTGAGCAAGGATCCCGAGGCGCGGATCGCCTGCGAGACGCTGACCACGACGCAGAAGGTGGTGCTGGCCGGCGAGATCCGCTGCAAGGGCGTCTACGAGAACGGTGAGTGGGCCCCCGGCGCGCTCGAGGAGATCGAGGACACCGTGCGCAACGTCGTGCGGGACATCGGCTACGAGCAGGACGGCTTCCACTGGCAGACGTTCGAGTTCTCGAACAACCTGCACGGCCAGTCCGCCCACATCGCGCAGGGCGTGGACGCCAGCGGCAACAAGGACGAGGGCGCGGGCGACCAGGGCATCATGTTCGGCTTCGCCTGCGACGAGACGCCCGACCTGATGCCGGCGACGCTCGACTACAGCCACAAGATCCTGCACCGCATGGCCGCCGATCGGCACTCGGGTGCAGCGCCCTTCCTCGAGCCCGACGCCAAGAGCCAGGTGACGCTGCGTTTCGCGAACGGCCGCCCCGCCGCCGCCACGGCGATCGTCGTCTCGACCCAGCACAAGGAAGGCTGGGACCAGGGCGAGAAGGAAGCCGAGCTCAAGGCCTACGTGAAGAAGGTCGTCGCCGACGTGCTCCCGGCCGAGCTGCTGTCCGACGAGACGGTCTATCACATCAACCCGACCGGCAGCTTCGTGATCGGCGGGCCTGACGGCGACGCGGGGCTGACCGGCCGCAAGATCATCGTCGACACTTACGGCGGCGCTTCGCCTCACGGTGGCGGTGCGTTCTCGGGCAAGGACCCGACCAAGGTCGACCGCTCGGCGGCGTATGTCACGCGCTATCTCGCCAAGAACGTCGTCGCCGCCGGCCTTGCCGCACGCTGCACGATCCAGGTGTCCTATGCGATCGGCGTGTCGCAGCCGCTGTCGCTCTATGTCGACACCCACGGGACCGGCAAGGTTGCGGACGAAGTGCTGGAGCAGGCGATCACCGCCGTCGCCGCCGAGAAGCTGGGCGGGCTGACCCCGCGCGGCATCCGCGTCGGTCTTGGCCTCAACAAGCCGATCTACCGCCCCAGCGCCGCCTACGGCCACTTCGGGCGCCGGCCCGAGGGCGAACTGTTCCCCTGGGAGCGCACCGACCTGACCGAAGCGCTGACCGCTGCGGTCAGCGAGGCGGCGGCGAAGCTCGAACCGGCGGAGTAACGGCGGCCTATCGGCGGGGCGTGGGGGTATCCAGCACCTCCCCTCCAAGGGCAGGTGGCGCGCGCGTAGCGCGTGACGGAGGGGTGTAAACCTCTTGGTCCCGCACTCAGCCAGCGCTGACACCCCTCCGTCAGCCCTGCGGGCTGCCACCTCCCCGTCAGGGGGAGGATCGAGAGAGCCAGGCCTGTCCCTTCAAAACCGCCGGATCACCTCCAGGAACGCGTCGCCATAGGCCTCCAGCTTGCGCGCGCCGATGCCCGAGGTCGTGCCCAGTTCCCGCAGCGACGAGGGCCGGGCGGCCGCCATCTCGCGCAAGGTCGCGTCGTGGAAGATGACGTAGGGCGGCACGCCTTGCGCCTGCGCCAGTTCGCGGCGTAGCTCGCGCAAGGCTTCGAACAGTGGATCGCCGACCGGGTTGGGCGCGCCCTCGCGCCGTTTGCGGCCACGCTCGCGGCGCGCGGGGACGACGATCTCGACGTCCTTCTCGCCCTTGAGGATCGCCCGCGCGTCGCCGCCGAGCGCAAGGCCGCCGTGCTCGGTCGGCACCAGGCTGCCGCGCGCCTGCAGTGCCCGCGCGATCGGCTTCAGCAGCGGCGCCTCCCCGGCATCGACGATCCCGAAGACCGAAAGCTGGTCGTGCCCGCGCTGCAGCACGCGCTCGTCGCTCTGCCCGGTGAGCACCTTTTCCAGGTGCCCCAGGCCGAAGCTCTGCCCGGTGCGGTAGACCGCCGAGAGCAGCTTGCGCGCCAGCTGGGTCGCGTCGGTGACGCCGGCGGGTTCGAGGCAATTGTCGCAATTGCCGCAAGTCTCGGGCGGCTGCTCGCCGAAGTGGCGCAGCAGGATCGCGCGGCGGCACTGCGCCGTCTCGACCAGCGCGGCGAGCGCATCGAGACGCTGGCGCTCGGAGGCGCGGCGATGCTCCTCGACCTCGCCGATGCGCTGGCGGGCGCGGGCGAAATCGTCGGCGCCCCACAACATCACCGCCACCGACGGGTCGCCGTCGCGCCCGGCGCGGCCGGTCTCCTGGTAGTACGCTTCGATCGACTTGGGGATGCCGGCATGGGCGACGAAGCGCACGTCGGGCTTGTCGATGCCCATGCCGAAGGCGACGGTGGCGACCATCACCATGTCTTCCGAAGCGACGAACGCGGCCTGGTTGCGCTGGCGGACCGCCGGATCGAGCCCGGCGTGATAGGGCAGCACCCGCCGGCCGCCGGCGGAAAGCTGCTCGGCCAGCTGCTCGACCTTGGCGCGGGTGGGCGCATAGACGATACCGGGGCCGGGGTTCTCCTCGAGCAGCGCCTTCAGCTGGCGCGTGGCGTTCTCGCGCGGGCGAATGGCGTAGCGGATGTTGGGCCGGTCGAAGCCGGCGACGATCAGCCCGTCCTCGGGAATGCCGAGCTGCGCCAGGATGTCGGCGCGGGTATGCGCGTCGGCGGTGGCGGTCAGCGCCAGGCGCGGCACGTGCGGGAAGCTGTCGAGCAGCGGCTTGAGCAGGCGATAGTCGGGCCGGAAATCGTGGCCCCACTCCGAGACGCAATGCGCCTCGTCGATGGCGAACAGCGACACGGTCGCGCGGCTCAGCAGCTCGCGGAAGTGGCCTTGGCTCGCCCGCTCGGGCGCGACGTAGAGCAAGTCGAGCTCGCCATTGCGGAACCGCTCGATCGTGAGCTCGCGGTCGCTGTCGGCGCTCGTCAGGGTGGCGGCGCGGATGCCATTGGCGGTGGCGCTGCGCAGCTGGTCATGCATCAGCGCGATCAGCGGCGAGACGACGACGCAAGTGCCCTCCAGCATCACCGCCGGCAACTGGTAGGTCAGCGACTTGCCTGCACCGGTCGGCATCACCGCCAGCGTCGAACGCCCCGCCATCACGCGCGCGACCACGTCTTCCTGCACCCCGCGAAAGCCGGAGAAGCCGAAGGTGTCGTGAAGGGCGGTGAGGGCTTGGGGAGAGGCGGTTTCGAGCATTGCCGGGCTTATGGCAGATGGGGGCGCTGGGCGGGAAGTGAATATGATCTCACGCGGAGGCGCGGAGGGCGCGGAGGAGAAGAAAGGAAGAAGGAAGGATTTCTCGCGCAGAGGCGCAGAGGCGCGGAGAGAAAGGAGGGTGCGCTTGGGCCGCTAGGCCCCATCATCCTCGCGCACGCAGCGCCATGAACCGAAGTGTGGGTAGAATGCGGCTTCGCCGCGAAGAACAAGTCCCTCTTCTTCTCTCTGCGCCTTTGCGCCTCTGCGCGCGCCAATCCTTCTTGTTTTCGTCTCCGCATCTCCGCGTCTCCGCGTGGAACCCGTCAGCCCCACAACTCCGGATGCTTGAGCAGCAGCGCCTGCGCCAGGATCAGCGTCTTGGCGTCGGTCAGCCCGCCCGACAGCACCAGGTCGCGCAATTCGTCCAGGCCCACCTCGTGCACGGTGATGTTCTCGTGCTCGCCCTCGATGCCGCCGCCCGGGCCGATCACGTCGGCGGCGCTGTAGCGGGCGAGGTAGAGTTGCACGCGCTCGGTCGAGACCGGGATCATCGACCACATGTTCACCACTGCCTCGACCGGGCCGAGCCGCAGGCCGCCTTCCTCCATCGCTTCCTCGACGATGCGGTCCGCCGGCTCGGCGCCGTCGAGGCTGCCGGCGATCGCCTCGTAGGGGCTGGGAACGCCGTGGAACAGCGCGCCCGGGCGGGGCTGGGTGATCAGCATCGCCACCCGCCGCTCCGGATCGTAGGGCAGCACCGCGCAGGCCGAGCCGCGATGGAGCAGCTCGCGGTCGACCACGGTGCCGTCGGGCAGTTCCACATCCAGGCGGTAGAACGTGTACCAGCCCTGGAACACGGGCCGCGAGGCTACGATCCGCGCGTCGGCCATCAGTCGAGGTTCGGCCGCAGCCAGCGCTCGGCGGTCTTGAGCTCGACTCCGCGCCGCGTGGCATAGTCCTCCAGCTGGTCGCGGCCGATGCGCGCGACGCCGAAGTACTGGCTCTCGGGATGGGCGAAGTAGAAGCCCGACACCGCGGACGTGGGCAGCATCGCCTGGCTCTCGGTCAGGGTGATGCCGGCGTTGTCCTGCGCCCGCAGCAGGTCGAACAGGATGGGCTTGAGCGAATGGTCGGGGCAGGCGGGGTAGCCGGGGGCCGGGCGGATGCCCCGGTATTCCTCGCGGATCAGCGCATGGTTGGTCAGCTGCTCGCCTGGCGCATAGCCCCACAGCGTGGTGCGCACGTGCTGATGCAGCCGCTCGGCGAAGGCCTCGGCGAAGCGGTCGGCCAGCGCCTTGAGGAGGATGTCCGAGTAATCGTCGTGGGCGGCGCGGAACCGCTCCAGGTGCGGCTCGATGCCGTGGATGCCGACCGCGAAGCCGCCCAGCCAATCGCCGGCCGGGTCGATGAAGTCGGCCAGGCAGAAGTTGGCGCGGCCCCGCGACTTCTTGAACTGCTGGCGCAGGAAGGCGAGGCGCGTGTCGTCGGCCAGGATCACATCGTCGCCTTCGCGCCGGCATGGCCAGAAGCCGCAGACGCCGCGGGCGGTCAGCCACTTCTCGGCGACGATCTTTTCCAGCATCGCCTGGGCATCGGCGAACAGGCTGCTCGCGCTTTCGCCCACCACGTCGTCGGTCAGGATCGCGGGGTAGGTGCCGGCCAGTTCCCAGGCGCGGAAGAACGGCGTCCAGTCGAAGGTTTCGATCAGGTCGGAGAGGTCCCAATCCTCGAACACGTGCAGCCCAGGCTGGGCAGGCGCGGCGGGCTTGTCGGCGAAGTCGGGCGAGTAGGCGTTGGCCCGGGCGTCGGCCAGCGAGAGCAAGTCGCTCTGCCCCTTGCCTTCGCGGGCCTCGCGCACCTTGGCATAGTCGATCGAGACCGACGAGACGTAAGGATCGCGCTGGGTGTCCGACAGAAGCTGCGAGGCGACACCCACCGCGCGGCTTGCGTCCAGCACATGGATCACCGGGCCCTTGTAGGCCGGGTCGATCCGGAGCGCGGTGTGCACCTTGCTGGTGGTGGCGCCGCCGATCAGCAACGGGATGCTCATTTCGGAGCGCTGCATCTCCTCGGCCACCGTGACCATCTCGTCGAGCGAGGGGGTGATGAGGCCCGAGAGGCCGATGATGTCGGCATCGTTCTCGTTCGCGGCTTCCAGGATCTTGGACCAGGGCACCATGACACCGAGATCGATGACCTCGTAGCCGTTGCACTGCAGGACCACCCCGACGATGTTCTTGCCGATATCATGCACGTCGCCCTTGACCGTCGCCATGATGATCCGGCCCTTGGCCTTGGCACCCTCCGCTCCCAGAGCCAGCTTTTCCGCCTCGATGTAGGGGATCAGGTGGGCGACCGCCTTCTTCATCACGCGCGCGGACTTGACCACCTGGGGCAGGAACATCTTGCCCGATCCGAACAAGTCGCCGACCACGTTCATGCCGTCCATCAGCGGGCCTTCGATCACTTCGATCGGGCGGCCGCCGGCCTCGGCGGTGGCGGCGCGCATTTCCTCGGTGTCGTCGACGATCCAGGCGTCGAGGCCTTTCACCAGTGCGTGCTCGATCCGCTTCTGGACGGCCCAGCCGCGCCATTCCTCGGCCTGCTTCTCGGCCACCGAGTCGGTGCCGCGGAACTTCTCGGCCAGCGCGACCAGGCGCTCGGTCGGCGTTTCATCCGGCGAACGCGCCGGGCGGTTGAGGATCACGTCCTCGCAGGCCTCGCGCAGTTCCGGGTCGATCTGATCGTAGACGTCGAGTTGCCCGGCGTTGACGATCGCCATGTCGAGCCCGGCGGGGATCGCATGATAGAGGAAGATCGAGTGCATTGCCCGGCGCACCGGCTCGTTGCCGCGGAAGGAGAACGACAGGTTGGACAAGCCGCCCGAGAAGTGGACGTGCGGGCAGCGCTTGGCGATCACCTTCACCGCCTCGATGAAGTCGACGCCGTAGTTGTTGTGCTCCTCGATGCCGGTGGCGACCGCGAAGACGTTGGGATCGAAGATGATGTCCTCAGGGGGAAAGCCGATGCCGGTGAGCAGCTTGTAGGCCCGCTCGCAGATCTCGATCTTGCGCTCCTTGGTGTCGGCCTGGCCGACCTCGTCGAAGGCCATCACGACCACGGCGGCGCCGTAATCCATGCACTTCTTCGCATATTCCAGGAACGGCGCCTCGCCTTCCTTCATGCTGATCGAGTTGACGATCGGCTTGCCCGAGACGCACTTGAGGCCGGCCTCGATCACCTCCCACTTGGAGCTGTCGATCATCACCGGCACGCGGGCGATGTCGGGCTCGGCGGCGATCAGCTTGAGGTAGGTGGTCATCGCGTGGACCGCGTCGAGCAGGCCCTCGTCCATGTTGACGTCGATCACTTGCGCGCCGTTCTCCACCTGCTGGCGCGCGACTTCGACGGCGGCGGGATAGTCGCCGGCCATGATAAGCTTCTTGAACCTGGCGGAGCCGGTGACGTTGGTGCGTTCGCCGATATTGACGAAGCGGGCGGAGGCGGGGGCAGGAGACATCGTTTATATCAGCCAATCAACGCAATTTGATATCGTCGGGTTTGAGGTCGTCACGGTTCCAAAGGAATCGCGCGTCCCTTCTCATCGCTACAACTAGATTCCGCAGCTGGAGGTCGGCGTTACCGGGGGCACATTCCAACGCGTCCAACGCCATCTCTGCTGCTAGTACGACGTTGCGGTCTCCGTCGATCCAAAGCTTCGAGATTTCATTGAGAAGTTCTCTGCGACGATCGTGCGCTCGCGCGTCAAACAAGAAGGACAAACGGCAGGCGACTTCGACGTATCTCAGCCGTCTGCGCTCGGCGATTTCCCATCGCTTTCCGACGAGCCATGCGAATGACCCTACCACTACCGTCCAGAACAGGTTCTCAGGCATCTCAGGCCGCCAGGACGAACGGCTCGAGCCCGGCGAGCCGCGTCACCGGCGCCAGCGTCGGCAGCCGGCGCGGGGGCAAGCCGGCGACCGCCTTGGCCATCGCCGCGATGTGCGCGGGCGTCGAGCCGCAGCAGCCGCCCAGCACGTTCACTTGCCCCGCGATCGCCCATTCCTGGACGAAGCCGGCCGTCGTGTCGGGCATCTCGTCATAGGCGCCCAGCTCGTTGGGCAGGCCGGCGTTGGGGTAGATCATGATCAGCGTGTCGGCGGTCTCGGCCAGGGTCTTCACGTGCGGGCGCAGCTGGGTCGCGCCGAACGAGCAGTTGAGGCCGATGGTCAGCGGCCGGGCATGGCGCACCGCGTGCCAGAACGCCTCCACCGTGTGGCCCGACAAGTTGCGACCCGACAAGTCGGTCAGCGTCATCGACAGCATGATCGGCACTTCGCGGCCGAGCTCGGCTTCCAGCTTGCGCACCGCCATGATCCCGGCCTTGGCGTTGAGCGTGTCGAACACCGTCTCGATCAGGATGAAGTCGGCCCCGCCCTCGACCAGCGCGCGGGCTTGCTCCAGGTAGACGTCGACCAGCGTGTCCCAGTCGATCTCGCGATAGCCCGGATCGTTGACGTCGGGGCTGAGCGAGAGCGTCTTGTTGGTCGGCCCGATCGCGCCGGCGACGAAGCGCGGGCGGCCATCCTTGGCGGCGTACTCGTCGGCGAGACGGCGGGCCAGCTTGGCGCTCTCCACGTTGATCTCGCGCACCAGGTGTTCGGCGCCGTAGTCGGCCTGGCTGATGCGGTTGGCGCTGAAGGTGTTGGTCTCGGCGATGTCGGCGCCGGCCTCGAAGTAGGCGCGGTGGATCGACTCCGGCACCTCGGGCTTGGTCAGCGCGAGGATGTCGTTGTTGCCCTTCTGGTCGTGGCCGAGGCCAAGATCGCCGGCATAGTCGGCCTCGGCAAGCTTCCAGTTCTGGATCTCGGTGCCGAACGCACCATCGGTGATGAGGATGCGCTTGGCCGCTTCGGCCAGGAAACGTTCGCGGGGTGTCATGATGGTTCCTTTGTCCTCCCCGGACCGGGGAGGTGGCGCGCGCGTAGCGCGTGACGGAGGGGAGTCTCGACAGGGCGCAGGGATATGGGGCGAGTCCCCTCCACCACCAGCTTCGCTGGCGGTCCCCCTCCCCGGACCGGGGAGGACAGGTCTCCCACACTCATTTCGGCCGCACGCCGAGCAGTTGGCACACGGCATAAGCCTGCTCCGCCCGGTTCAGTGTGTAGAAGTGGAAGTCGCGCGCACCGCCTTCGTAGAGGCGCCGGCACAAGTCCGCCGCCGCCACTGCCGCCACCAGCGCGCGCGGGCCGGGGCGTTCGTCCAGGCCGTCGAACATCGTCTCGAGCCAGCCGGGAATCTCGGTGTTGCCCGACATCCGGCGGATCGCGGCGAAGTTCGTCACCGGCATGATCCCCGGCAGGATCGGCGCGGTGACGCCGGCAGCGAGTGCCTTGTCGAGGAAGCGGAAGTACGCGTCGGTCGAGTAGAAGAACTGCGTGATCGCCCGGGTCGCCCCGGCATCGAGCTTGCGCTTGAGGTTTTCGAGATCGGCATGCGCGCTCGCGGCCTCGGGATGGACCTCGGGGTAGGCGGCGACCGAGATCTCGAAGTCGTGCTGCGCCTTCAGCCCCGCGACCAGCTCGGCCGCGCTGGCGTAGCCCTCCGGGTGCGGCACGAACTTGCCCCCGTCCGCCGGCGGCGGATCGCCGCGCAGGGCGACGATGTGGCGCACTCCGGCCTGCCAGTACTGCTCGGCGATCTCGGCGATCTCGGCCTTGCTGGCCGCCACGCAGGTGAGATGCGCGGCGGGCTTCAGGCTGGTCTCGCGCACGATCCGCGCGACCGTCGCATGGGTGCGCTCGCGCGTCGAGCCGCCCGCGCCGTAGGTCACCGAGACGAAGCTGGGCCCCAGCGGCGCCAGCTCGGCGATCGCATCCCACAGCTGCGCTTCCATCTTCTCGGACTTGGGCGGGAAGAACTCGAAGGACACGGCGATGTCGCCCGGCAGCGCCGCGAAGGGCGAGACGCCGGGGCCCTCGGCGATTGCCGGGGGCGCATCCTTTTTGGCGGTCTTGCCCGCCAATTCGATCACGTCGCTCATCATCCCTCTTCCCGTTCGAGCACGGCCCCATCGGGCACCGGCATTTTCTCGCGCGCCGGCACGCTCTTGCGCGCCGTCCAGATCTTCACTGTCAGCGGCTGGCCAGCCAGCGCCCGCACCGCCTCGCCCGCGAAGCCCGCTTCGGCGAGGAAACCCAGCATCTGCTCGTCCGCGAAGCCTAGGCGGGCGTGGGCATGGCGCTCGCGCAGCTCCTCGCGGTCGTGCGCGGCGAAGTCGACAATGGCGACGCGCCCGCCGGGGCGAGTGACGCGCGCCGCTTCGGCCAGCACTTGGGCGGGCTCCTGCGCGTAGTGCAGCACCTGGTGGAACAGCACCGTGTCGAACGTGGCGCCATCGAAAGGCAGGGCGGTGAAGTCGCCCTGGACGAGATCGATGGCGCCCGCGCCCGAAGCGCCGAGCGAACCGTCGAGCCGGGCGCGGGCGACGCGCAGCATCTCCGGGCTCTTGTCGAGCGCCACCACGCGGGCCGCGCGCGGCGCGAACAGCTCGGCCATGCGGCCCGTGCCGGTACCCACGTCGAGCAGCGCGCCGAGCCCGTGCGACCCCGGGCCGGCACCGAGCATCGCCGCCAGCGCCTCCTCGACCGGCTGGTCGGGGCTGTGCAGCACGCGCAGGGTGTCCCAGTCGGCGGCGTGGCGGGCGAAATAGGCCTCGGCGCTGGCCTGGCGGGCGGCGCGGATGGCGGCGAGGTGGCGTCGGTCCTCGGCGCAGCGTGCCGCGAAGGCGGCATCGTCGCTCTCGGACACGGCGAGCAGCCGCGCCGCCGCGGCGCCGAGCGGCGGGGCGCTCGCCTCGCCGATCGCGGCGCGCAGGAACACCCAGCTGCCCTCCTTGCGCCGCTCGGCCAGGCCCGCGTCGCACAGGATGCGGATGTGGCGCGAGACGCGCGGCTGGCTCTGCCCCAGCACTTGCGCCAGCTCGCCCACGGCCAGCTCCATGTGCGCGAGCAGGCGCATGATGCGCAGCCGCGTTGGGTCGGACAGAGCCTTGAGGAGCGGTTCCAGTCGCATTGGAACCAGCATATAAAGAAATCTTTATATCCGGGCAAGAGCGGCGCGGGTGCTTCTACCTTGCTGCCGGATTATTCCTGTTTGCGTTGCACCATGCACTCGTCTACAGATTGCCTCGCAGGCTTGCCTGCAAGCGTTGGCGCCTGCGCCAAACAATGCAAGGGGATTCGCATGAAGAAGATTGCTTACGCCGCGTTCGCGTCGGCTGCCGCTCTGGCTCTGGCTGCTTGCGGCAGCTCGGAAAAGCCCGCTGATGAGACTGCCACCGACAGCGTTGAGACGATGCCCGAGGAAACTCTGGCTGCCGATCCGATGGCGACTGACGGCGCTATGGCCGAAGAGTCGGGCGCAGCGTCCGACGCGGCGATGTAATCCGGCCGGAGGCCGGTCTCGCGCGATCCCGCGCGACTGCCTCCGACCTTCGATACAGCGCATTGGCGCAGGAAAGCCCGTGCTTGCACGGAAAAGCCCCTTCCTTCCGGGAGGGGCTTTTTTCTTGCGTGCGAGACACGGGGCCGGCTCGCCGCGCTGGAGTTTGTCCGTTCGAAGCGGAAGCGGCACTGGCCCGCGCCCCCGCCCGACATCCCAACGATAGTACCCTATGGGAGGTCGGGCGGGGGCGTGGGCCGGGGCCGCAAACAGGACAGCCCCTAGTCGCAGCGAGGGCGTGAGCGAGCGCTCATCTGCCGCTCCGCTCACGCGAAAGCCGCCCACCCCTTGCGCGCCCCGGCGCCAGGCGGCATCACCGCGCCATGCCCGATACGCTGAAGATCACCCTGGCCCAGCATAACCAGTCGGTCGGCGATATCGCGGGTAATGCTGCCGGCATTCTGGCCGCGCGTGAGCGGGCGCGGGAGAGCGACCTGATAGTCTTTCCCGAACTGCACCTGATCGGCTATCCTCCCGAGGATCTGGTGCTCAAGCCATCGCTGATCGAGCGGGCGGCCGCCGAGCTCGAGCGGCTGGCGCAGGCGACCGCGCGCCGCGGTCCGGCGATGCTGGTAGGCTCGGCCTTCGTGCTCGATGGTGCGCTGCACAACGGGGTTGCCTTGCTCGATCATGGCAAGGTCGCGGCGGTTCGCCTCAAGCATGAACTGCCCAACTACGGCACTTTCGACGAGCTGCGTCTGTTCCATGCAGGGCCGCTGCCCGAGCCGGTCGTCGTGCGCGGCACGATGGTGGGCGTGCCGATCAGCGAGGATATCTGGCGCCCCGAGGTCAGCCGGCACTTGGCCGACTTCGGCGCCGAGATCCTCGTGTGCATCAACGGCAGCCCTTACGAGATCAACAAGGAGGCGCTGCGCATCGCCGGTGTCGCCAAGCGCCGGGCCGTCGATACCGGGCTGCCGCTCGCCTACCTCAACCGCGTCGGCGGCCAGGACGAGCTGGTCTTCGACGGCGCCAGCTTCGTGGTGAACGGCGATGGAAGCCTTCCCGTCCAGCTGCGCGACTGGGAAGAGCAGGAGGTCGAGACGCGGTGGACCAAGACCGTGCCGGGTTGGCGTTGCGACCGGGGCGAACTGCAGCCGCTCGCCAGCCATCCGGAGGACATCTACTGCGCCATGGTACTGGCGCTGCGCGACAGGATCGAGCGCAGCGGTCTTGCCGGCGTGGCGCTGGCGCTGGACGGCGGGCTCGACAGCGCGGTTGGTGCTGCCATCGCGGTCGACGCGCTCGGGCCCGACCAGGTCTGGACCGCGCTGATCCCCGCGCGCGGCGCCGACCCGGCCGATGGCGCGCGCGCGGAGGCGCTGTCGCACGCCCTGGGTTGCCGCTATCGCGAGATCCCGATCGTGACGGCCTTGGACGGCGGCGAGCGCATGCTGGCCGAAGCGGGGCTGGCGAGCGGTCCGGATCACTTCCCCGGCCATGGCCCCGACCAAGGCCTTGCCATGCGCCTGCGATCGACGGTGCTGCTGGCCCTTGCCGAGCGGCAGGGCGCGATGCCGCTGGCCACCAGCAACAAGACGGTGCTCGGCTTGGGCGGCGCCTTGCCGGGCGACATGGCCGGACGCTTCAATCCCCTGCGCGATGTCTATGCCTCGACCGTGCTGGACCTGGCGCGCTGGCGCAATCGGGAAAGGCCGCGGATCGGTCTCGGTCCGCAAGGCCCGCTGATTCCCGAGAGCCTGCTCGAAACAGGGATGATCGTAGGTGGTGGCAATGGCCTGCCGCCGCTTGCGGAACTCGATGCGATCCTCAAGGGCTTGATCGAGCACGACAAGAGCGTCGAGCAACTCGCCACCGACGGGTATGCGAGAGATGCGGTCCGCCACATCGAAGACCTGCTCCATCGCGGCGAAGCGCTACGCCGGCAAGCGGCGCCCGGCGTGAAGCTGACCGCGCTCAACTTCGGCCGGGACCGGCGCTATCCGATGACCCACGCCTACCGCAGCGGTTGATCCTATTCGCTGGCGACGCCGAACGACGCGTCGCCGCGCCCCGCCAGCAGCACGCGCTCGCCGTCGATGCCGTCGACCAGGCTGATCGGCATGAAGGCGACGCCGTCGTCGTGCGGATCGTTCGAGCTCAGGCGCATGCGGCCTTGCTCGATCCCGGTGATCCGGCCGAGCACGTTGCCGTAGCCATCCACCACTTCCATGCCGATGCGGATGGTGCCTTCCTGCGTCTCGTAGCCTTGCCCATTGGCGTCGCCCGCCGTGCGCGGCTGTTCGGCGCGGGGCGATTCCGGATCCTCCGGCTGGGCGAAGTGGTCGCCGCGCGATACCGGCGAAAAGGCGCCAAGCGTCGACTGCGCTTCGGAAAAGTAGGGCTCGGCCAAGTCGGCAGGATCGCTGTCGACCGCCGCTTCGGGCCTTGCAGGCGACTGGGCCGGCGACTGGGCCGTCGACTTGGCAAGGTCGGCCGGGCCTTCGTAGGGCGAAGTGGCATCGGGCTTTTCCGGGGTCGAAAGCGAGGGATTCTGCGCTTGATCGGTTCGGGCGGGCGAGGTCGGCCGGGCTGCGCCGGACGACGAAGACGATTGGGATTGCTGCTGCATCACGGGATGGCTCCGCATGGTGAAAGGGGATTGCGCGGCGCGTGGGCCGCGTCTTTGCAGGAAGGAATGTCCGGCATGGGGGCGCGGTTCCCGACCGGTGCGCGCGAAGCCACGCCCGCGCAAAGCTTGACAGGCCCGCCGGCCACACGGAGAACGGACCCGTGTCGGCCCGCTTTCGCGGGCCTGCCCATTGTGAAAGGCGCTTCCTTGCCCTCGTCTTCCCCATTCCAGCCATCATGAGCGAGGGCGACCGCATCGTTCCCCAGGACCGCGCCGAGCGCGGCGGGGTGTTCGATCCGCAATTCGAAGTGGCGGTCGGCAGCGAGCGCAATCGCTGGCGCCGGGGCCGCTTCAAACGCTTCCTGCCGATGCTGGAACGCGCCGCCGCCGGCGGCAAGACGGTGCGCATCCTCGACGTCGGCGGCGCGCCCGGCTTCTGGATGAGCGAGGAGGACCTGTGGGGCCACCTCTCGCTCGCCATCACCATGGTCAACATCGGCGCCCATGCCGAGGACCGCCCGCCCTACAAGCTGCGCCCGGGCGATGCCTGCAACTTGTCCGAATACCCGGACATGAGCTTCGACCTCGTGCACTCCAACAGCGTGATCGAGCATGTCGGCCACTGGCGCGAGATGCGGGCGATGGCGCGCGAGGTGCGCCGCCTTGCCCCGCACTACTGGGTGCAGACGCCCAACTTCTGGTTTCCCTACGAGCCGCACTACAAGTCGCTGTTCCTCCACTGGTACCCGGAGGACATCCGGGCCAAGATGGTGCTGCGCAAGAAGCGCGGCTGGATCGAGGCCGACACTTTCGACAAGGCGATGACCGAGGTGCAGGACTTGTGCTTGGTCTCGGCCCGGCAGATGGCCGAGCTGTTCCCGGATGCCCGTATCGAGCGCGAGCGCGTGGGCCCCTTCACCAAGTCGCTGATCGCGGTGCGCTGAGGGCGGTGCGCTAGATCTTGGGCCTGCTCTCCCCAAAGGGCACAAGATAGTCCCTCAACGCCACTGTGGACAAAGGCGGAACCCCCTCCCAATCGGCCGGGGAATGCTTATCTCTAGGCAAACGCCGCGGCGCCCTCATGCAGAGTCGCCGCCGGCCGCAGCCGAGCGAATGCGATGCAAGCGCTCCTGCCGCCTCGTTTTTCCCGGAGTTGACCGATGCCCCTTCTCGAAGCCCGCAAGACCTACAAGCCCTTCGAGTACCCCTGGGCCTACGACATGTGGAAGCGCCAGCAGCAGATCCACTGGATGCCCGAGGAAGTGCCCTTGGGCGAGGATTGCCGCGACTGGGCGCAGAAGATCTCCGATCACGAGCGCAACCTGCTCACCCAGATCTTCCGCTTCTTCACCCAGGCCGACGTCGAGGTGCAGGACTGCTATCACGAGAAGTACGCGCGCGTCTTCAAGCCGACCGAGATCAAGATGATGCTCGCCGCCTTCTCCAACATGGAGACGGTGCACATCGCCGCCTACAGCCACCTGCTCGACACCATCGGCATGCCCGAGAGCGAGTACGGCATGTTCCTGGAGTACGAGGAGCTGAAGGCCAAGCACGACTACCTGCACACCTTCGGCGTCGACACCGACGAGGACATCGCCCGCACCCTCGCCATGTTCGGCGGCTTCACCGAGGGCCTGCAGCTGTTCGCCAGCTTCGCCATGCTGATGAACTTCCCGCGCTTCAACAAGATGAAGGGCATGGGCCAGATCGTCAGCTGGTCGGTCCGCGACGAGAGCCTCCACTGCGAGGGCATCACCAAGCTGTTCCACACCTTCACTCACGAGCGCGGCTGCCTGACCAAGGCGGTGAAGGAGGACATCATCGACTGCTGCCAGAAGACGGTGCGGCTGGAGGACGCCTTCATCGACCTCGCGTTCGAGCAGGGCCCGGTGCCCGGCATGAGCGCCAAGGAGATCAAGCGCTACATCCGCTACATCGCCGACTGGCGCCTGGGCCAGCTCGGCCTGCCCGAGATCTACATGATCGAGGAGCACCCGCTCCCCTGGCTCCAGCCGCTGCTCAACGGTGTCGAGCACGCCAACTTCTTCGAGACCCGCGCGACCGAGTACTCCAAGGGCGCCACCCGCGGCAACTGGGGCGACGTGTGGAGCAACTTCGACAAGCGCCAGAAAGCCAAGAAAGGCGACGAGGCCAACGACGCGCTGGAGATCGTACCGGGGTTGTTCGGCGAGGGCGTGGCGGCGGAGTGAGACGCTTCGTGAGGCGGTAGCATGCCAAAGGTCTTCGACTGGAATGGCTACCGCTTTCACTTCTATGCCAACGAAGGCGACCCGCGCGAGCCGGTGCACATTCACGTCCGGCGCGGGCGCGATGATGCCAAGTTCTGGATGCAGCCGGAGGTCTCGCTCGCTTACAACCGAGGATTCTCATCGAAAGTGCTATCTGCCCTGATCCGTGTTATCGAAGAGAGGCGGGACCAGATCGAGAGGGACTGGGATGCGTTTTTCTCCTGAGCCTACTGCCGTACGTTTCGATGAACACAGCTTCTGGGTCGATCTGGAAGACGGGCGTACACTTGGCGTGCCTCTCGCATGGTTTCCACGCCTGCTTCACGCGACGCCAGAGCAGCGCGCGAAAGTGGAATTGAGCCGTTCAGGCCTGCACTGGGACGAAATCGACGAGGATATCTCCGTTGCCGGCCTCATCGCCGGTCGCGGCGACATGACGCGCCGGCACAGCGAGGCTGCGGAATAGCGCCGACGCACGTGCGCGCGCAGTCTCGTTGAGCCCCTCCCGCTTGCGGGAGGGGTTTGGGGTGGGCTTTCCGGCGCTCCGCCTTGCCCACCCCGCTGCGACTAGGCGGCACGCCGCCAAGTCTCGCGGCCCTCCCGCTTGCGGGAGGGCGGTCAGTGGTCTTCTGGCAGCGCTTGCTGGATCGCGGTGAGTACGCCTTCCAGGTTCTGGTGCACCTCCGCGTTGGCGAAGCGCAGCACGCGGTAGCCTTGCGCGGTCATGTACCTGTCGCGGGCGGCGTCGTATTCGGGGCGCAGGTCATGCGAGTGGCCGTCGAGTTCGATCACCAAGCGGTGTTCTCGGCATAGGAAGTCGGCGAAGTATGGGCCGATCGGCATCTGCCGGCTGAACCGCGCGCCGAGTTGCGCGCGGGAGAGATAGCGCCAGAGAATGCGCTCGGCGGGTGGCGCCTCGCGTCGCAGCTCGCGCGCACGAACGGTGTTGCGTGGCTTGAAGCGGGGCATCGGTGCAACCTGTTGGCGCGCCGCGTGGGCGGCAAGGTCAATCTGCGTAGGTTACAAAGAAGTAAGCCCCTCCCGCCTGCGGGAGGGGTTTGGGGTGGGCTTTCCCGGCGTCGCGCCTTGCCCACCCCGCTGCGACTAGGCGGCGCGCCGCCAAGTCTCGCGGCCCTCCCGCTTGCGGGAGGGCGAAGGGACAGCCCGACTTTCCCCCCGGCACCACATCCCGCCCCGCGCGTTGCAGCGCTCCAGATAGCAGCGGAGCGCGTGGATGTTCGAAGGTCGGGTCGCGGTCGTAACCGGGGGTGAGTCGGGGATCGGGGCGGCGTGTGCCGTGGCGCTGGGGCAGGCGGGGGCGCGGGTCGTCATCACCTATCACAGCGACGAGGCGGCGGCCGCGGCGGTCTGCGGGCAGATCGGTGGGCCGGACAAGGCGCTGGCGGTGCGCACCGATGTGGCCGACGAGGCGCAGGTCGAGGCGCTCTTCGCCAAGGCGGAAGCCTCGTTCGGACCGGTCACGCTGCTGGTCAACTCGGCGGGCCTCAACATGAAGGGCACCCTGCTCACGGCGATGGAGCTCGATCAGTTCGATCGCGTGATGCGCACCGATCTCTACGGCCCGTTCCTCACCTGCCGCCGCATGGTGCGCGCGCTCGAGGCGAGTGGCACGGGCGGGCGCATCGTCAACATCTCCTCGATCCACGAGCGCGCGCCGCGCCCCGGCGGGGTCGACTACGATGCGGCCAAGGGTGGGCTCGCCCAGCTCACCGCCACGCTCGCGCTGGAGCTCGCGCCCAAGGCCATCGCCGTCAACGGCGTGGCGCCGGGCATGATCCTGACGCCCATGAACCAGTCCGCGCTCGACCATCCCGACGAATTGCACGCCAAGGAGAAGGTGATCCCCTGGGGCCGCGCCGGCCGGCCCGAGGAAGTCGCCGCGTTGGTCGTCTTCCTGCTCTCGCCCGCGGCCGACTACATCACCGGGACCACCGTCACCATCGACGGCGCGCTCTCGCTGACGATCGCCCAAGGCGCCTGAGCCGACGATGCCGAAGCTTATCGACTTCAACGTCGAGCAGATCGACGCCGTCACCGTGCATGGCCCGGCCGAAGTCGCGGCGCGCGACCTGATGAGCCCGTATGTGTGGTGCCGGCACGATGGCCGCTTCGCCATGATGGTGCGGGCGGTGCCGCGTGCCGACTACGACCACGGCGCCGCCGGCGATACCGGCACGATCTGGCTGGCGACCTCGGACGATGGCCTCGCCTTTACCGTGGAGGGCGGCCCGGTGCTCAGCCCGGGTCCGGGGAACGAGGACATCGGCGGCTGCGAGGATCCCACCCCGGTCGAGCAGCCCGACGGCAGCCTGGTGGTCTACTACACCGGCGTCGACGAGACCCGCGCCCATGCCGAGCTGCTCTACGCGGTCGGTCCCGATCCCCTGCATCTGAAAAAACGCGGCGTGGCCATGCTCAACTCGCAGAGCGAGGGCAACATCAAGGAGGCCACGGTCGACCGCACCAAAGCGGGCACCTGGCGCATGTTCTACGAGTACGCGCACGACAACGCCTCGCTCGTCGGCATGACGCTGGGCGACTCGATCGCCGGCCCCTGGCATGACCAGGTCCAGCCGTTCGCGCCGCGCACCGACAGCTGGGACAGCTGGCACTTGTCGACCGGACCGCTGCTCACCCATGACAAGGACATGCCGGTGATGTTCTACAACGGCGCGACGCCCGATGCGCGCTGGCGGATCGGCTGGATCGCCTTCGATGCCGAATATGGCCACGTCGTCGATCGCTGCATCGAGCCGCTGATCACGCCTCCGCCCGCGCCGGAGCGCACCGCGACCGATATTGCCTTCGCCGCCTCGGTGGTGACGCCCGGCGATGCGATCTGGCTCTACTACTCGCTGGCCGACGCGCGGCTTTACCGGGCGCTGATCCGCCGGAGCTGAACGCCTCGGCCGCGATTGATCGCCGCCGGCACTCGGTTCGTCGACTCCGCGGTCGTGCGGTTCAGGCGGCGGAAACCCGCGGGCTCCCTTGGTATTTGCACGCGTAAGACAGCTTCCTTGCAGGAGGACCCGCAATGACCAGGATCATGCTTCTTGCCACCGGCGCGGCACTGGCCGTCGCGATGGCGGCGCCCGCGATGGCGCAAGATGCCGAGAGCGATGCCGCGACCGAGGCGGCGCTCAATCAGGCTAATGTGATGACCGTGCGCAATATCGCACGCACCGAGCTTGCCCACGGGCTGCCGGTCTACGATGCCAGCGGAACGGCGGTGGGCACTGTCGGGCGGCTCGCCGGCAACGACGTGATCCTCAGCGACGAGGGCCGCGAGTACCGGGTGCCGATCACCGATTTCTTCGCCTACAACCAGTACGGCAAGGACTACATCGCCACCCGCACGCCCAAGGCGGCGATCGAGGCGCAGGCTCCCGCCGGCGGCGCGCAGTAACCGCGCAGGCGATCGGGCGTGGGGCGATGCCTTCGACCGTGATCCGTGCGTTCCGCTATGACGGTGCCCAGTCGGCGCTCGACGTGACCTCCGTCACCGGGCGCCGCTATCGCTACTTCGCGGTGCCGCCCGCGGTCGCCAAGGGACTGGAGACGGCCGGCTCGAAAGGCCGCTATTTCAACGCCGCGATCCGTGACCGCTACCGCTTCGCCGAACTCGCCCGAGCGCGCGCCTGAACGGCGCGAATTCACTCCTGTCCTACACGCCCGTAATGTGCCACAAGGGTTCGTGAGGCGAGGCGACGCGCAAAACTTTCTCATGCTCGATGTGGGCAAACTTACCGAAGTTCGTGATCTTTGCCGGCAGCCGCGAGGGTCTCCAGCGCGACCGGGTCTTTCGGGCGCAGCTTGAGCGAGGCCTCTGCCGCGGCGATTGCGCCGGGTCGATCGCCCGCTGCAAGCTTGGCGGCGGCGACGTCGCGGCGGACCGGATACCAGAACGCCGGCGGGTCGGTGAACTGGTTGAAGTCCTTGGTCTCCTCGATCTCGGCGGCCTTGGTGAACGCGGTTGCGGCCTCGGCCGGCTTGCCGGCGAGCATCAGGGCGCGGCCTTCGAGGACGTGGCGGATAATGCCCAGCATCTGCTCGGCAGCGCGGGCATCGGGCTTGGGCTTGCCGGTCTGCAGGGTCGCCGGGATCGCCGCGATCTCGGCCTGGAGAGCCGGAGCATCGCCGCGCCAGGCGGCCGCTTCTCCCCGGGCGTAGTGCCAGGCGGCCTTGAGATAGGGCAGCTTGGGTTCGGGCAAGGCGGCGATCGAGGCGGGATCGAAGCGGGCGACGGCGTAGTAGCCCAATGCGGCGAGCAGCTGGCTCCACGGCTCGTCGTCGGTGCGGGTCTGGACGACCTCGATCATCGGCCGGGCCAGGTCGAGCGCGGTGGCAGAATCCCCGGCCATGAGCGCTCCGCCCAGGCCGAACAGGACGTTGTGCATGTGATAGGGCAGGCCCCAGACGCCTTGGGGGGCGGCAGTCCCGAGCGCCAGGGCCTGTGCCTTGCCGATGTCGACGGCGCGGCGGTTGTAATCGGCGGCGTCCTGGTAGCGGCCGAGCCAGTAGAAGGTGTGGCTCGGCATGTGCACCAAGTGGCTGGCCTTGGGCGCCAGGCTGGCGAGCCGGTCCGCGAAAGGCTCCGCCTTGGCGGGTTCCTCGGCGGCTTCGGTCGCGTGGATGTAGAAATGGATCGCCGGGGTGTGGTCGGGATCGCGCCGCAACACCGGCTCGAGCAGGACCACGGCTTGCCGGACACGCGGCTTGTCGATGTCGTCAGCGGTGTAGGCGGTCTGGAGCAGGGCGTCGGCAGTGAGGACGGCGACCTCGTTGTCCTGCGGGTAGGCCTGCTGGATCCTGACCATCGCGGCGGCATAGGCGCGATCGTGGCGGTCGATGTTGCCGGGGCGGTAGCGATCGGCGAGCGCCGTCGCCAGCGCCCGCTCGCGCGAGGTGCCGGCGGCGCGGACCTCGCGTTCGGCTTCGCGGGCGAGCTTGTAGAGGGGCACCCGCTCCTTGGGGTCCTTGCCGTAGTTGATCGTCGGCCCGTCGACGAGCGCCTGGCCCCACTTGCACATGCCGCAGGCGGGATCGAGCCGCACCGCCTCCTGCATCGCGGCGACGGCAGCAGGGTGAGCAAACGCGGCGCCGAGCTCCATGCCGTTGGAGAAGAATGCCTGCGCCTGCGGCACGCTGGTGGTGATGGTAAAGCCGCCGTTGCCGTAGCCGGTCAGCAGCGTGGGACGGACGGGCGCGACGGTGTCGTCGTGGGCGTGCATCGTCTCGGAGTGGCCGGCATGCTGGGGTGCGGCCTCGGCCTTGATCTCGGCGGAGGGCGGCACGGCCGGCGGATGATCGTGGTCCATCGGCATGGCCGGCGGAGAGTCCTGTGCGGACGCCGGCAGCGGCGTGAGCGCCAGCGCTGCCAGCCAAAGCCACTTGGTCATGCCGCGTTCCCCAACTTGTTCGCGCCAGTCTACGCGACTGGATGCGAACGGCAATCAGGGGCGATGCGTGGCGTCGTCCCGGATGTGATCCGGGACGACGAAGGATCAGACGATGCCCGCCCGGGCTCCGGCGCGCTCGAACATGCCGATGATCTCCTGGACTTGGCTCGCGGTGTGCTCGGCGCACAGCGAGCAGCGCAATAGGGTCATGTTGGCGGGGGTCGCCGGCGGGCGCGCGAGGTTCACGTAGAGCCCCTCGTGCAGCAGCGCCTCCCACATCGCCGCGCCGCGCTCGAGGTCCGGCATGATGACCGAGATGATCGCGCTCTGGGGCGTTTCGGTGCCGAGCTGGAAGCCCGCGCCCTTGAGCCCGGCGTGCAGCACGCGTGAGTTCTCCCACAAGTGCGCGCGCTTGTCGGCCGCGTGCATCAGCTTGCGCACCGAAGTCGCCGCGGTGGCGACGACGCTGGGCGGCAGGCTGGCGGTGAACACGTAGGGGCGGCAGACCAAGCGCATGATCTCGAACTTGGGATGGTTCGAGACGCAGAAACCGCCCACGGTGCCGACCGACTTGGAGAAGGTGCCGATCACGAAGTCGACATCCTCGAGGCAGCCCTGGTCCTCGGCGACGCCCCGGCCGTTAGGACCGATGAAGCCCATCGAATGCGCCTCGTCGACCAGCACCATCGCGCCGTGCTTCTTGGCGACGGCGATCATCTCCTTGAGCGGCGCGATGTCGCCCATCATCGAGTAGACGCCTTCGAGCACCACCAGCTTGCCAGCCCCCTCGGGGATGCGGCGGAGGCGCTTTTCCATCGCCTCGATGTCATTGTGCTTGAACGGCACGACCTCGGCGTCGCCCATCTTGCAGCCGTCCCAGATCGAGGCGTGGCTGTCGATGTCGAGGACGATGTAGTCGCCCTTGCCAGCGATGGTCGAAATGATGCCCAGGTTCGCCTGGTAGCCGGTGGAGAACACCATGGCGTGGTCCATGGCGTAGAAGTCCTTCAGCGCTTCCTCGACCGCCTTGTGCCCCGCGTACGTGCCGTTGAGCACGCGGCTGCCGGTCGTGCCCGAGCCGAAGTCATCGAGGGCCTGCTTGCCCGCCGCGATCACGTCGGGGTCGAAGGTCATGCCCATGTAGTTGTAGGTGCCCAGCAGGATCGTCTCGCGCCCGTTGCAGATCGCCGTGGTGGGCGAGAGCACCTTCTCCATGACGAGCCCGAACGGGTCTTCCACGCCCGAGGCGAGCAAGTTGGCGCGCATCTCGATCAGCGGATCGAACTTGGCGAACAGGTCCTTGGTGCCGCCGGACAGCGTCTCGGGCTGGTCGGGCTGGCTCACGGCTTCGGTCATTTCAGGTCAGCCCTTCAGCTTCACCACGGCATCGACGAGCTGGCCGTAGTTCTCGATCTCGGCCTGCTGGTTCATGCTGATGATGATGTCGAACTCGTCCTCGATCGCGGCGACGAAGTCCATCACGGTCAGGCTGTCGAACTCGAGGTCGTCGGTGAAGCGGGTCGAATCGTCGATGGCGATGCCCTTCTTGTTGAAGGGCTCGATCAGGGCGTCGATGCGCGCCTTGGTGGCTTCGCGGTCCATGCGGATAAGTGCTCCGGTGCTGTGCGCGACCATGTGGCCGGGAAATGGGGCGCAAAAGCGGCGCGGGGGCGCCCTGTCAACCGTTGAGCCTCAAACGAGTGCGCGAACCGCCTGCATGAAGGGGCCGATCGAGACCGGCTTGGCAAGGTAGCCCTCGGCCCCGGCATCGCGGATGCGCTCCTCGTCGCCCTTGCCGGCATAGGCGGTGACGGCCAGCACCGGCACCTTGCGCAGCGCCGCATCGCGCTTGGCCGCCTCGATGAGCTCCAGGCCGGACACGTTGGGCAGCTGGATGTCCATGATGATGAGATTGGGCACGAACTCGCGCGCCCGGTCGAGCGCATCGAGCCCGTCGGCCACCGGCTCCACGGCAAAGCCCTGGCTCTTCAGCACGTCGCAGAACAATCGCCGGTTAAGGTCGTTGTCCTCGACAACCAGGATTCGCTTTGCCATTCGCCTTGCGGACACCATCTAAGGGTTACCAAAGACCTCTATGGCACACGTGAGTGGCTGACAATTCTTAACCATACGGCAATGTCCCTAGACGGCACAGCGGACCCACAGGCATTGGCGCTCAATGCGCTGGGCTGGATCCTGGGCGATGAAGATCGCGCGGGTCGTTTTCTCGCGCTTACCGGGCTGACGCCCGATGGCTTGCGCGACTCTCTTGGCGAGCGCGGCACGCTGCTGGCGGTGCTGGATTTCCTGTGCGCGCACGAGCCCGACTTGGTCGCGGCCGCCGAGTCGCTGGGCGTCTCCCCAGCTGCGCTGGGCGCGGCGCGCGGGAGGCTGGCATCGTGAGCCGGCCCCTCGTCATCACCGATTGCGACGAAGTTCTGCTGTATATGGTCTCGCATTTCCGGGATTGGCTGGCGGAGGAAGAGGGCGTGACGTTCGAGATGGGCACGCCCGATTTCGTCCGCGCAATGCGCCGGACCGACAGCGGCGAGCCCATTGCGCCCGAAGAGATTTGGACGCTGCTCAACGCCTTCTTCGATAACCAGATGCATCGCCAGCTGCCAGTGACGGGGGCGGTCGAGGCGATCCGCACGCTGGGGCAGGACGCCGATGTCGTTGTGCTCACCAACCTCATGGACTTCCGCCAGGAGGCGCGCACCCGCCAGCTGCTCGAGCGCGGCATCGACGCGCGCGTGTTTACCAATCAGGGGCCCAAGGGGCCGGCGCTTAAGGCCATCCTCGAGGAGTACCGGCCGAGCCGCGCCGTATTCGTCGACGATCTGCCGCAGCATCACGATTCGGTGGCGGGCACGGCGCCGGATGTCGGCCGCTTGCATTTGTGTGCCGAGCCGCTGATTGCGCCGCACATCGCCTGCGCGCACAAGGCCGGTCACGCCCACGCCCGGATCGACGACTGGGAGGGCGCCTTGCCGTGGCTGCTGGCCAGGCTCCACGATGAACCGGAAAAGGAACGGACATGAGCGGGGATGAATTCGGGGCCGAGATCGAGCGGCGGCTCGCGGCGCTGGGGCTGACGCTGCCACAGCCGGCGGCGCCGGTCGCGGCCTATGTGCCGGTCGTGGTCGCCGGCGGGCTCGCCCACGTCTCGGGACAACTGCCGTTCGTCGAAGGCAAGCTCGTCACCGGCCGGCTGGGCGAGGACGTGAGCCTCGAGCAGGGCATCCTGGCGGCGCAGGCCTGCGGCGTGATGATCCTGGCCCAGCTCAAGGCCGCGCTCGGCTCGCTTGGGCGCATCGAGCGGGTCGTCAAGCTTGGTGCCTTCGTCAACTCGACCGGTACCTTCACCGACCAGCCCAAGGTTGCCAACGGCGCCTCGGAGCTGATGGCGGCGGTCTTCGGCGAGGTGGGCCAGCATGCGCGAAGTGCGGTCGGCGTACCGGTGCTGCCGCTGGGCGCCGCCGTGGAAGTCGATGCGGTTGTCGCCGTCCGTCCAAGCTGAGCACGATGTGGCTTGACCGCTGGCGCTCTCCCCCGCCCGATCCGCGCAAAGTGGCATGGATCGGCGAGCAGGACTACGCGCACCGCGGCTTGCATGGCGCGGGCGTACCGGAGAACTCGCTTGCGGCGTTCGCTGCGGCGATCGCGCGGGGGCTGGGCATCGAGTGCGACGTGCAGCGATCGAGCGACGGCCGCCCGGTCGTGTTCCACGACTGGGAGCTCGACCGGCTGACGCATGAGACCGGCGAAGTCGCGCGCCGCAGCGCCGAGCAGTTGGGCAAGGTCACGCTGCGCGGCAGCGACGAGACGATCCCGACTCTGCGCGAAGTGCTGCGCCTGACGGACGGGCGGGTTCCGCTGCTGATCGAGATCAAGAGCCGGCGGGAGGAGCGGATCGCGGCGCTTTGCCTCGCGGTGCGGCGGGTGCTCGAAGGCTATGGCGGGCCGCACGCGGTCATGAGCTTCGATCCGCGCGTCTCACGCTGGTATGCGCGGTATTCGCCGCACACGGTCCGCGGCCTCGTCGTGTCCGAGGGCGAGGATCGCGCTCTTCCTGGCATGACCCGGCGCCGGCTGGCGTTGTGGCACGCGCGGCCCGACTTCCTCGCGTACGACGTCCGCGACTTGCCCAGCCGTTTCGCCTCGGGCCAGCGCAAGCGCGGCCTGCCGCTCGCGACCTGGACGGTGCGGGACGCGGCCTCGCGCGAGCGGGCCGGGCAATACGCCGATGCCGCCATCGCCGAAGGCGAGGCGCTCGCACCGCTTCGGGAGGCGCAGGCATGAGCCGGCGTGAGCTGACTGCCGAGGTGCTGGCGGGCGTCGCCGGGCAAGCCGCGGCCGAATGGGATGCCCTGAACGAAGACGAGAACCCCTTCGTCAGCCACGCCTTCCTCTCGGCCATGGAGGACTCGGGCAGTGTCGGCGGACGCAGCGGCTGGTCCGCCGCGCCGATCGTCATCCACGGTGCCGACGCTCGCCTCGCGGGCGCGCTCCCCGCGTACGTCAAGGAGCATAGCCAGGGCGAATACGTGTTCGACCACGCCTGGGCGGACGCCTGGCACCGGGCGGGCGGTCTCTACTACCCCAAGCTTCAGATCGCCGCGCCGTTCACCCCGGCAACCGGACCGCGCATCCTGACCCGCGATCCGGAGCTTGCCTTGCCGCTCCTGCGCGCGGCGGAGGCGTACTGTGCCCAGGCAGGTTTCTCCTCCGCGCACGCGACTTTCATCGCGCCCGAGCAAGTGCCTATCTTCGAGCAGGCAGGCTGGCTGCTGCGCGAGGACATCCAGTTCCACTGGTCCAACCGGGGCTATGCCAGCTTCGACGACTTCCTGGAGGCACTGTCCTCCCGCAAGCGCAAGGACTTGCGCAAGGAGCGGGCGCGGGCGCAGGAAGGTCTCGAGATACGCGCGCTCACCGGGGCGGCGATCGAGGGAGTGCATTGGGATGCGTTCTGGCGCTTCTACCAGGACACCGGCCGCCGCAAGTGGGGCCATCCGTATCTCACGCGCAAGGCGTTCACCCTGCTGGGCGAGCGGATGGCGGACAAGATCCTGCTCGTCCTTGCCTTCGAGCGCGGCGAGCCGGTCGCCGGCGCGCTCAACTTTATCGGCACAGAGGCGCTCTACGGCCGATATTGGGGAACGCTCGTCGACAAGCCGTTCCTGCACTTCGAGCTGTGTTATTATCAGGCGATCGACGCGGCGATCGCTCTGGGCCTCTCGCGGGTCGAGGCGGGCGCGCAAGGTGGGCACAAACTGGCTCGTGGGTACGAGCCGGTTCGCACGGTCTCGGCGCACTACATCGTGAACGAGAGCTTCCGAAGCGCGGTCGCCGATTTCCTGGCGCGCGAGCGACAAGGCATCGCCCAGGATCAACTCTGGCTGGGCGAGAAGACGCCCTTCAAGAAAGGCTAGCTCAAGCCGCGCGGCGCGTGGTGCTGGCAAGCCATTCGCGGGCACGCCGTTGCGCCTCGGCGATCTCGCGCGCGGTCATCTCCTCGGCGATGTCCGCCCGGCACATGTTGGCTTCCTCGTGGCCGGCGACGGCGGCAAGGTTGAACCACTTGTGCGCCTCGATGAGGTCGCAGGAGGCGCCGTGACTACCGGTGGAGAAGGCGACACCAAGGTCGTAATAGGCGTTAATGTCGCCTTTGCCGGCGGCGGCCAGGCAACTGGCGACAAGCGCGTCCTCGCAATCGCTTGCATGTGCCGGCGTGCCGGTGAAGCTCGTTGGATCGATCCAGATCGTGCTCATGGTGGTCCTGCCCCCTGGGTACGGTGAAGATTTTCGGACTTCCCGTTAGCCGGACAATGGGGGTGTGTGGTCAACAAGCCGTTAACGGTGTTTCCCGGCCTCGCACGGCTGGGCGTCATCCCAAGGGAACGTACCGGATCAATCGGTTCCAGCTCTATCTTGCGTACGGCACGCATCAGCGCTTGTGCCCGAAACCCGCGCCAACTATAGGCCCGCTCAACCTGGATCGCGCGGGACCATCGGAAAAGTTCGGGGTCGGCAGGGCGTCAGCGGCCGGGGTATAACGCTGCGGAGTTCATCTGAATGGCGACGTCCCTTGCTAACGAAATTGACGTGCTGGCCAAGGCGAAACGAGAAATAGGCGGCGCCTACGTTCCGACCGACGACGAACCTTACATGTCCGATTCGCAGCTGGATTATTTCCGCCGGTTGCTGAATGCCTGGAAGCGCTCGATCCTCGACGCATCGGCCGGTACCCTGCAGCAGTTGCAGGATGGCCCCATCCGCGAGCCCGATCTCAACGATCGCGCATCGAGCGAGACAGACTGGGGCATCGAACTGCGCACGCGCGACCGCCAGCGCAAGCTCATCGCCAAGATCGACTCCGCGCTGCGCCGCATCGAGGAGGGCGAGTACGGCTTCTGCGAGGTCACCGGTGAGCCGATCGGCCTGGGCCGCCTTACCGCCCGGCCGATCGCGACGATGACCGTCGAGGCGCAGGAAGCGCACGAACGGCGCGAGAAGGTCTCTCGGGACGATTGACCGGCGGATCTATTAGCCGGGCCTTAAGCTTTTTTTTGCCGTTCGATCCTACTATTTCGCACAGGATGCGTCGCCCATGACGACGCGGCGCGATTCGATGCGTGTCTGGATTTCGGCGGAATTGGAGCCAATGGACGGAAGCGAACATAGGCAGATCGCGCGCGACAGCCTGTTCCTGTTGGCCGACCTGCGCGTCGACGGGCTTTCCGGTGAGTACCGCATCAAGGTGCGCAATCTCTCTGACGGCGGCATGATGGGCGAGGGCAATGTCCGCGTCCATCGAGGCTCTCGCATCGACGTCAATCTGCGCAACATCGGCTGGGTCGAAGGAACGGTCGCCTGGGTGCAGGACAGTCGGTTCGGCGTTGCCTTTCATGAGCCGATCGACCCGCGGCTCGCTCGTGCCAAGCCTGCGGCTGCGGACGATAGCGCCCCGTCCTATCTGCGGGGCAGTGCGCAGCAGGCGTCGACAGGGCAAGTCCGCAAGGTCTGAACGCTCCGGGCGCCGCAGAGGTGCGGCCTTGCTCACCCGTCACGATGGACTAAGCCAAGGGCATGGCTGCATTCCTCCAATCGCTCGGGCGACGCGCGCGAACCGGGTTGCTGTTCGCAGCGCTCATCTCCGCGCTGGCCGGGGCGCTCACCGGTTGCGGCTCGCGCGGCGGATCGCGCCTCGCGCTGGCAGCGATCGCCGAACCCGGAGACTCGTTCGACAGCGGTCCGCGGCTTTCGCTGGCGGGGCAACTCGCCCGCGCTGCCACCGCCGAGGGGCTGGTCGCGATCGACGAGAAGGGGCGGGTCGTGCCCGCGCTGGCCGATCGCTGGATCGTCACCGACGATGGTCTGAGCTACATTTTCCGTCTGCGCGACGGTGACTGGCGCAGCGGCGAGCCGTTGACCGCGCGATCAGCCAAGCTGGCGATCGATGCCGTGATCCGGTCCGTAGCTCGTACGCCGCTAGCGCTCGATCTGAACGGCGTCGAACAGGTTCGCGTCATGGCCGGGCGGGTGATCGAGATCCGGCTGCTGCGCCCCATGCCCTATCTCCTGCAGATCCTCGCCCAGCCCGAGCTTGGCCTGCTGCACAAGAAGCAGGGCGACGGGCCGATGGCGATGTCTCGCGAAGGGCGCACGGCCTTGTTCACGCCGATCGAGCCTTCGCGTCTGGGCCTGCCGCAGATCCCGGAATGGAGCAGCCGGACGCGAACGATCGAAGTTCGTGCGCTGGGCGCCGCGGACGCGGTCAACTTGTTCAATGACGGCCAGGTGGACCTGGTCCTGGGCGGGCGCATCCAGGATTTCCCACTGACCAGCAGCGTCGGCATCCTGCGTGGCACCATCCAGCTCGACCCGGTGATGGGTCTGTTCGGCCTGCGCTTCCTCAGGGCCGATGGGTTTCTCGCCGATCCCGCCAATCGCGAGGCCCTGGCCATGGCGATCGATCGCGGGCGGCTGATCGAGCCGTTCGGCGTCGATGGCTGGACCGCGACGACCCGGCTGATCTCGCCCAACGTCGATGGGGATCTCGCGCTGAACGGCGAGCGCTGGCAAGGTCTGTCGATCGAAGCGCGCCGTGCCCAGGCGGCCGCGCGCGTCCGGGCCTGGCCGGCCACGGCATCGGGCAGCGCGACGCCGCCATCGCCCACCGTAAGGGTCTGGCTGCCCGAAGGCCCCGGCTCCGACATCCTTTTCGGGCGCTTGGCGAGCGACATGCGCACCATCGGCGTGACGCTCCAGCGCGAGCATGACCTTGCCGCCGCCGACCTCGCCCTGGTCGACGAAGTCGCCCGCTACCCGCGCGTGTCCTGGTTCCTCAATCGCCTCGCCTGCCTGCCGGCACGAGGCCTGTGCGACAAGGAGGCCGATGCTCTTGTCGCCGGTGCGGCGGCGAACAAAGATGCCCGCCAGCGCGCGCAGATCCTGTCTGAAGTCGAGGCGAAGCTCACCGCCGACAACGTCTTCATTCCCTTGGGAACGCCGATCCGTTGGTCGCTCGTGCGCGGCAACGTCGACGGGTTCGCGACCAATCCCTGGGCGTGGCACCCCTTGATGCCGCTGGCCTGGGTCCACAAATAACAAGCGGTTGCATCACATCTCAAAGGATCGTGGACTTGGCCGGTACCGAAGCATTACGCCGGATGGGCAATGAACTGCCGCTTGGCAACGATCCCGCCTCGATCCGCCTGAGGGTCGAGCGGATGGAGCGGCTGCTCGAACGCGCTTTCGTGGTGCCAGGCATGCGCCGCGAGGTCGGGCTCGACGCGATCGTCGGCTTGGTGCCCATCGCCGGGGATGTGGTGTCCGCGCTGCTCGGGCTCTACATCGTCTGGGAAGCGCGCAATCTGGGTATGTCGAAGTTCAAGCTGGCGCGCATGATCGGCAATGTCGCGTTCGACACGGCCGTGGGCGCGGTGCCGGTGGCTGGCGATGTGTTCGACTTCCTGTTCCGCTCCAACAGCCGCAATCTCAAGATGATCCTGCGGCATCTCGACAAGCATCACCCCGAAACCCGGGTGATCGAAGGCTGAAGGGTTTGCACCGTCCGCCAAGGCGCTATGGTAGTTTGGTGAGAGAGGCCCACGCCCTGATCCTCGTGCTGGCGCTTGCCGCCTGCGGCAAGGCCGACAATGACCCCGGGCCGGGCGGAGTGACCGTCGGCGAGGCGCGCGCGCTGGACGAGGCGGCGCAAATGATCGAGAGCCGCCAGCCTCCTCCCGAGCTGCTGCAACCCTCGCGCACGCAGTGGCCCAGCGACGCGCCACAGGACGAGGCGACGGCTGTGGCAGAGCCGTGACGCGCTCGTCAAAGGCGTTCTTGGCGCTGCCTGCGAACCCGCCGAACATCGCTCTGCGGTAGGAAAATCGGCGCGAATGCTGGTGTGCGCGGCTGGCAACGTGCAGAAGGCCAGAGCGCCGCGAGCGCACGTGATACAACCATCCGCTCTCTTTTCTGCAACGATCCGTGCGGATCATTGCGTTTGATAGATAGGGGGGCGGCAGGCAGGGTAAAGCACCATGCGGCGTCCGTCGTTTATTCCTTCTATTGATCCTTTCCTGCTCTGCCTGATCGCGGTGGTCACGGCGGCCTCGCTGCTGCCTGTGCGCGGCGCGGCGGCCTCGGCCTTCGATGTGCTCGCGGACTTGGCGATCATGCTGCTGTTCTTCCTCCACGGCGCCAAGCTCTCACGCGAGGCGATCGTGCAGGGCATCGGCAACTGGCGTCTCCATGCCCTGGTGCTGGCCTCGACCTATGTGCTGTTTCCCGCGACCGGCCTAGCGGTGGACGCTGTGGCCGCGCGCTGGCTCAATCCGCTGCTGATCTCGGGCGTGCTGTTCCTGACGCTGTTGCCCTCGACCGTTCAGTCCTCGATCGCCTTCACCGCCATGGCGCGCGGCAACGTGGCGGCGGCGGTGTGCAGCGCTTCGCTGTCGAACCTGCTCGGCATCGTGCTGACGCCGCTGCTGGTGGGGCTGTTCATTGAGACGCGCGGCTCGGGTCACGGGTTCGATTGGGGTGCGGTGCGCGGCATCGTCGCGCAACTGCTGCTGCCGTTCCTCGCCGGGCATCTGCTGCGCCCGCTGATCGGTGCCTGGGTGGCGCGCAACAAGCAAATCCTGATGCCGGTGGACCGCGGCTCGATCCTGCTGGTGGTCTATTCCGCGTTCAGCGCCGCAGTGGTGAACGGCATCTGGAAAGTGCTCAACCTGTCGGATCTCGCCGCGCTGCTCGTGCTGAGCGCGGCGATCCTGGCGGTGATCATGCTGGCCAACTTCGCCGCCGCGCGAATGGCCAAGCTCTCGCGCGAGGATACCATCGTGCTGCTGTTTTGCGGCTCGAAGAAGAGCCTGGTCTCGGGCGTGCCGATGGCCGGCGCGCTGTTCGCCCCTGCGCAGGTCGGCATGGTGGTGCTGCCGCTGATGATCTTCCACCAGCTCCAGCTGTTCGTCTGCGCCTGGCTGGCGGCTCGCTATGCCCGCGATCCGATCGCCGAACCTGCAGCCGCGCGCGCCGCGGTGCCGGTCGACGAAGCGCAGATCGCGGCAGTGGCCAAGGACCGGGGGCTGACGATCCCGGCCGAGTGCGAGCAAGGCGTCGCCGCCAACCTCGCGCTGCTTGCCGACCATGCCGAGCGCTTGCGCGGATGAGCGGCGCCCTCGCCACGGCCGAGCGCGTGCGCAGCGGCGCCAGCAGCGCATGCGAGGAAGTCGAGCGCGTGCTCGCGGCTCTGGCCCGGGAGCCCTACAACGCCGTGACCCGCGTGCTCGCGGAGCGCGCCCGCCGGGAAGCGGCGCAAGTCGATGCGGCCCTGGCCTCCGGTAAGGACCCGGGTCCGCTCGCCGGCGTACCGTACGGGGTCAAGGACCTGTTCGACGTCGAAGGCCTGCCGACCACCGCCGGCTCGGCGCTGTACGCCGACGCTGCGCCCGCGACGGCCGACGCCGAGGCCGTCCGCCGGTTGCGCGAGGCTGGCGCCGTGCTCGTGGCGACGCTCAACATGGACGAGTTCGCCTACGGCTTCGCGACGATCAACGCGACTCACGGCACCACGCGCAACCCGCACGATCTTGCGCGCCTGGCGGGCGGCTCCTCGGGCGGCTCGGCCGCCATTGTCGCCGGCGGCCTGCTCCCGTTCGCGCTCGGCTCCGATACGAACGGGTCGATCCGGGTTCCCGCGAGCCTGACCGGGATCTATGGCCTCAAGCCGACGCACCGCGATTTGCCGGTCGCCGGCACGTTCCCCTTCGCGCAGAGCTTCGACGACATCGGCCCGTTCGCGCGCGACATGGCCGATCTCCTCGCGGTGTGGCAGGTGCTGAAGGGCGCATCTGCCGGGGACATATCCGCCGCGCCCCGCCTCGCACGGCTCGGCGGCCGCTTCCGCCAGAATGTCGAGCCGGAGCAACTTGCGGCAATCGATGCCATCGCACCGGATGCGCCCTTGGTCGACTTGCCCGATGTCGCTCGCGCCCGGTCCGCCGCGTTCCTGATCACGGCCTATGAAGGCGGTGTGCTGCATCGCGAGGCGCTTGCGCGCGATCCGCTCCTCTTCGATCCGCAAGTGCGCGACCGCCTGCTGGCCGGCGCGCTGCTTCCGGCCGGGCTCCATGACGAGGCGCAAGCCTTCCGCGCCGCTTACAAGGCGACCATTGCCGCGCTCGTGGCAGACTACGACGTTCTGCTCGCCCCGGCAGCGCCCGGCGTGGCGCCGCTGATCGACGATCCCGTCGTTGCCATCGATGGCGAGCGAACGGCCGCGCGCGCCACCTTGGGCATCCATACGCAGCCGATCACCTTTCTCGGCCTGCCTTCGCTGGCGGTGCCGCTGCGACGGCCGGGGCGTTTGCCGCTCGGCTTGCAGCTTATCGGCAAGGCCGGTGGCGAGGCAGCGCTCTTCGCGCTTGCGTCTCGGCTCGAGGCGGACGGGATCATCGGATGGAGCGAACCGGGGGCGGGGCTCGCGAAGCAGGGGGCAGCGGCATGAGCGGGATAGCAGTCGAGACCGCGGGCGACGGGCCCGCCGCAGGACCTGACACGACAGCGCTGGCGCGCTTCTTCCGCCTCGCCGAGCGCCGCACCGACGCGCGCACCGAAGTGCTCGCCGGCGTGACGACGTTCTTGACGATGGCCTATATCGTCCTCGTCAACCCGGCCATCCTGAGCAGCGCGGGCATGCCGGTCGCCTCGGTCGCCGCGGCGACATGCTTTGCCGCCGCCTTCGCCTCGATCCTGATGGGGCTGGTCGCCAATACGCCGCTGGCGTTGGCTCCGGGCATGGGCCTCAACGCCTATTTCAGCTTCACCGTGGTGCAGCAGATGGGCGTGCCCTGGCAGATTGCGCTCGGCTGCGTGTTCATCTCTGGCGTCGCCTTCCTGTTCTTGACGCTCACCGGAGTGCGCCAGCTGATCGTCGCCTCGATCCCGCAGTATCTGTTCGCCGCGGTGGCGGGCGGGATCGGCCTGTTCATCGGCTTCATCGGCCTCAAGGATGCCGGCATCGTCGTCGCCAACCCGGCGACGTTCGTGGCTCTCGGCGACCTCAAGGCGCCCGGCGCCGCGCTGGCGCTGTTCGGCCTCGTCCTCATCGGCGCGCTGAGCGTCTGGCGCGTGCGCGGGGCGATGCTGATCGGCATCGTCGCGACCACGATCGTCGGGTGGATTACCGGCCAGGTCGTCCTCAAGCCCGAGCCCTATTCGCTCTCGGCGCTGACCGGAACGGCGTTCCAGCTCGACCTCAAGGGCGTGTTCGGCGTCTCGGGCGGCCACGGTCTGGGGCTGCTGGAGATTCTCTTCGTGTTCCTGTTCGTCGACTTGTTCGACAACATCGGCACGCTCGTGGCGGTCACCAAGCGCGCCGGGCTGATGGACGCGGACGGGCGGATCCCGCGCCTCAATCGCATCCTCATCACCGATGCGACCGCGACGATCGTCGGCTCGATGGCGGGCACCAGCACGGTCACCAGCTATGTCGAGAGCGCGGCAGGCGTGCAGGCGGGCGGGCGCACCGGGTTGACTGCGGTCGTCACCGGTCTGCTGTTCCTGGCGATGATGTTCGTGGCGCCCTATGCGCAAGTGATCCCGCTTGCCGCGACCGCGCCGGCGCTGATCATCGTCGGCGGGCTGATGCTGCTGCCCTTGACCGAAGTCGAGTGGGAAGACCCGCTCTCCGCGATCCCCGCCTTCCTTACTGTGGCAATGATTCCGCTGACCTTCTCGATCGCCAACGGCCTTGCCTTCGGCATCACCGCGCATGCGCTGCTCAAGCTGGTGCGCGGCACGCTTCAGAAGAGCGACTGGTTCCTGCTGGTGCTGGCGGCCCTGTTCGTCGCGCGCTTCGTGTGGATGGGAGGGGCGTGATGCTGCGCTGGCTCCTGCTCCTCGCCGCGCTGCTCGCAGCACCTGCGTCCGCCAAGCCGCTCGACAGCACGCCGCGCACGGTGGTGATGACAGCCTTCGCCCCGGAGTGGGAGGCGCTGGAACACGCGGTAGTGAGCCCCAGGACCTACCGGATCAACGGCCTGACCTTCCTCACCGGCCGCATGGAGGGCAAGCCGGTGGTGCTGATGCAAAGCGGCGTCAGCATGGTCAACGCGGCGATGAACACGCAGCTCGTGCTCGACCGCTTCAAGGTCAAGCGCATCGTCTTCTCCGGGATCGCCGGCGGCGTCGACCCGAACCTGTCGATCGGCGATGTCGTGGTGGCGCAGGACTGGGCGCAGTACCTGGAGGTTTCGTTCGCCCGCAAGACCGCGCAAGGCTGGAAGACGCCCGAGGAGCCGGATCCCGCGGCGCCGCCGAACTGGGGCATGATGTTCCCACGCGGGGTGCGCGTCGGGAATGCGCAGGAATCCGCCCGTCGGCAGTACACCATCGCGGTCGACCCCGGGCTGGTTGCGCTTGCCCGCGATGTCGCTGCAAGGACCACGCTGCAGCGTTGCACCGGCGCCACGAACGACGCCGCCCCGGGCTCCTGCCTCAAGGACGCGCCCAAGATCGTCGTCGGCGGTACCGGGGTCAGCGCCGGCGTCTTCGCCGACAACGCCGAGTTCCGGCAGTACCTGCAGCAGGCCTACAAGGCGCGCGTGCTCGACATGGAAAGTGCGGCGGTGGCGCAAGTTGCCTACGCCAACCGAGTGCCGGCGATCGTCTTCCGCAGCTTGTCGGACCTTGCCGGCGGCGATGAGAGCGAGAACCAGATGAACACCTTCATGGCGCTCGCCAGCGTGAATTCCGCGCAAGTCGTGCGTGCCTTCGTCAAGGCGCTCCCAAACTAATGCGCACGGTGAGCGCCTCCCGCGGCATCGTCACCGCCCCGCATCACCTCGCCGCCGAGGCGGGACGCGATGTCCTGCAGGACGGCGGTACGGCAATCGAAGCGACGGTCGCCGTGGCGGCGACGCTGGCGGTGGTCTACCCGCACATGACCGGGATCGGTGGGGACGGCTTCTGGGTGATCCGCGAGCCGGACGGCCGCGTGCACTCAATCCACGGCTGCGGCGGCGCAGCGGCGAGCGCGGACCTCGCGCTCTATGCCGGGCACGAGGCCGTCCCCACGCGCGGGCCGCTGGCGGCGAACACGGTTGCCGGCACCATCTCGGGCTGGGCCGCCGCGCTCGAAGGCGGCACGCTGCCGCTCGAACGCCTGCTGCGCGACGCCATCCGCCATGCGGAGAACGGGGTGACCGTCACCGCCGGGGGTGCCGCCATTGCCGCCGCGAAGGGCGATGAGCTGCGCATCCAACCCGGGGCCTATGCGCGGGTGTTCGAGCCCGCCGGCCGCCCGCTGGCGCAAGGCGACACGCTGAAGCAGCCGCTGCTCGCCGCGACGCTCAGGACGCTGGCCGTCAACGGACTGGAGGACTTCTACACAGGCGAACTTGCTGCCCTGATCGCACAGGACCTTGCGACCGTCGGCAGTCCGGTCTCCGCCGAGGATCTGGCTGCGCATCGCTCTTCGCGCCCCGAGCCGCTGACGACGCGCATCACCGGCGCGCAGCTCTACAACAGCACGCCGCCGACGCAGGGCTTCGCCTCGCTGGTCATCCTGGCGCTGTTCGACCGCCTCATCGCGAATGCGCCCGACAGCTTTGCGCACGTCCACGGCTTGGTGGAAGCGACCAAGCAGGCTTTCCTGCTGCGCGACGTCCATGTCGGCGACCCGCAGCATACGCCCTACGATTTCCAGGGCCTGCTCGGCGATCCCGCCGCCCTCGACGAACTCGCCGCCAGGATCGATCCCGAACGCGCGCTGCCTTGGCCGCAGCCGCCGCAATGGGGCGACACTTGCTGGTTCGGGGCGGCCGACAGCGAGGGGCGTGTCGTCTCGGCGATCCAGTCGACGTACTTCGAGTTCGGCTCCGGGCTGGTGCTGCCGCAGACCGGGATCACCTGGCAGAACCGGGGTAGTTCCTTCCGCCTCGCCGAGAGTGGGTGGAACGCGCTCAAGCCCGGCCGCAAGCCGTTCCACACACTCAACCCGGCGCTGGCGGTGTTCGACGATGGGCGAGTCATGGCTTACGGCACGATGGGCGGAGAGGGGCAGCCACAGACGCAGGCCGCGCTGTTCACCCGCTATGCCCGGTACGGCATCGACTTGCAGCAGGCGATCAGCGCGCCGCGCTGGCTGCTGGGGCGTACCTGGGGCGAGCAGTCGACCACGCTCAAGCTCGAGGACGGGTTCGACGAGGCGGTCTATGCGCGCCTGACCGACGCCGGCCACGATGTCGAGCGCGTCGGCCCGCTCACCGCCATGATGGGACATGCCGGTGCGATCGTGCGCTTGCCGGAGGGCGGCCTCCAGGGCGCGACCGATCCGCGCAGCGACGGGGGCGTGGCAGGATGGTGAGCATTCTCCACCGATCCTCCCCTTCGAGGGGAGGTAGCGCGCGCGCGGCGCGTGACGCAGGAGTGGTCCGCTCGCGGTCCCCCTTTCCTTGCACGGGAGGATCCAGGCATTGACCGGCGCCCGTGCCGTATCGCGTTGCGACCAGCTCGGCGCGCCGCCCTACAGCGACATGCCGGGCGGCCTGTTCCGCGCCTACCTCACGCCTGCCTATTTCGCGGCACAGGATGCGCTTGCCGGGTGGATGGCGAAGGCGGGCATGACCGTTCGCCGTGATCCCGCCGCCAACCTCGTGGGGCGGTACGAGGGCGTGGACCCGCAAGCCCCGGCGCTGATCATCGGTAGTCACCTCGATTCGGTGCGCGACGGCGGCCGATACGACGGGCCGCTCGGCATCATGCTGGGGATCGAATGCGTCGCATCGCTCAGCGCCCAGGGCAAGCGCCTGCCGTTCGCGATCGAGGTCTACGCCTTCGGCGACGAGGAAGGCTCGCGCTTTCCCGCCGCGATGCTGACGAGCCGTGCGGTCGCGGGCACCCTCCACCCGGCCACCCTGGACATGGCCGATGCGGACGGCGTCTCGGTCGCCGTCGCGCTACCCGGTGACATCGACGCCTACCTTGCAGCCGCGCGCCGTCCCCGCACCACGCTCGCCTACCTCGAGGCGCATATCGAGCAGGGTCCGGTGCTGGAGGCCGACGGGCTCGCGGTCGGCACGGTGACGGGCATCGCCGCGCAGCTGCGCTATTCGGTCGTTGTCCGGGGCATGGCGGGCCAAGCCGGCACCACGACGATGCGCCTGCGCCGCGATCCGCTGGCGGGGGCCGCGGCGATGGTGCTGGCGGTCGAGCAACTCGCCCGCTCGGACAATTCCGACGTGGTGGCGACGGTGGGCGTGATCGAAGCCGCGCCCGGTGCGCCCAACGTGATCCCGGGCGAAGTCCGCTTCACCATCGACGTGCGCTCGGGCGTCGAGGCGCGGCGCGATGCGGTGGCCGAGGCGATCCTCGCGCGCATCGCCGAGATCGCCAAGGCCCGTGACTTGGAGATCGCTATAGAGCGTATCCATGACCTGCCTGCCAGCCCCTGCGACCCGGTGCTCATGGACCTCATGGACGCGGCGCTTGCCGCCGCGGGGCAGCCCGTGCGTCGCCTCGTCTCAGGCGCGGGGCATGACGCGATGAACATGGCGGCGCTATGCCCCACCACGATGCTGTTCATTCGCTGCAAGGGCGGTATCAGCCACAATCCCGCCGAACACGTCGACCCCGCCGATGCCGAGATCGCGCTCAAGGTCATGCTCGGATTCATCGAACGATTGGCTGCCCGCTATGCCTGAGCTTGACCCTATCCTGTTCGGCGAGATCGACCCGCCCCAGCGCCTGCTGATGGGCCCCGGCCCGGTCAATGCCCACCCCCGCGTGCTGCGCGCCATGAGTGCCGATCTGCTCGGCCAGTTCGATCCCGAGATGACCGGCTACATGAACCAGGTCATGGCGCTCTACCGCCCGATCTTCGGCACGCGGAACGAGTGGACGATGCTCGTCGACGGCACCGCGCGTGCGGGGATCGAGGCGTCGCTGGTGAGCCTGGTCGCGCCGGGCGACACCGTGCTGGTGGTCAACTTCGGCCGCTTTGGCCTGCTCCTGACCGAGATCCTGGCCCGTATCGGCGCGCAGATCGAAACGGTCGAGGCGCCGTGGGGCGAGGTCGTGCCGCTGGAGCGGATCGCCGAGGCCGTCCACCGGGTGCAGCCGCACGTCGTCGCCACCATCCATGGCGACACCTCGACCACGATGGCGCAGCCGCTCGACGGCCTGGGTGAGCTGGCCCATGCCGCCGGCGCGCTGCTCTACATCGATGCGACGGCGACTCTCGGAGGCATGGAGATCGCGGCAGACCGCTGGGGCGCGGACATCGTCACGGGCGGTTTGCAGAAGTGCCTCGGCGGCCCTTCCGGTTCGGCGCCGATCACCATCTCGCCGCTCGCTGCCGAGCACATCGGCCGCCGCCGCCATGTCGAGAAGGGCATCCGCCGCGCCGACATCAAGGATGGGCAGGGGCCGCGCATCGGCTCGAACTACTTCGATCTGGCCATGATCATGGACTATTGGTCGGAGAAGCGCCTCAACCACCACACCGAGGCGACCAGCATGCTCTACGGTGCGCGCGAATGCGCCCGCATCGCGCTGGGTGAGGGGCTGGAGGCGCGCTTTGCCCGCCACGCCAGCGCGGGCCGCGCCATGACCGCGGGCCTGCGCGCGATGGGCCTGACCGTGTTCGGCGACGACGCACACCGCATGACGAACGTGACCGGCGTGTTCATTCCCGAGGACGTTGACGGCGAGGCGGTTCGCACGATGATGCGCGAGGCCTTCGAGATCGAGATCGGCACCGCCTTCGGCCCGTTGCAGGGCAAGATCTGGCGGCTCGGCGCGATGGGCTACAACGCGATGAAGCACAAGGTGCTCCTGACCCTCGGGGCGCTGGAGGCCTGCCTGAAGGCGCAAGGCCATGCCGTGCCGCTGGGCGAGGCGGTACCGGCCGCGCTGGAGGCATGGTGACGCCCATGACCCGCGACCTCGTCGGCTACGGCGCCCATCCGCCCGACCCGCAGTGGCCGAACGGCGCGCGGGTCGCGGTGCAGTTCGTCATCAACTACGAGGAGGGCGCCGAGAACTCGGTGCTGAACGGCGACCCACGCTCCGAGGCGTTCCTGTCCGAGATGGTCGGCGCCCAGAGCCATCCCGACCGGGCGATGGCGATGGAGAGCCTCTACGAATACGGCAGCCGCGCCGGCTTCTGGCGTCTCCATCGGCTGTTCACCGAACGCAACCTACCCGTCACCGTCTTCGGTGTCGCCAAGGCCATGGAGATGAACCCCGAGGCCGTGCAGGCGATGCTTGCCGCCGACTGGGAAATCGCCAGCCATGGACTGCGCTGGATCGACTACCAGTACGTGCCCGAGGACGTCGAGCGCGCCCATATCGCCGAGGCGATCGCGCTCCACACTCGGCTCACCGGCACCCGCCCACTCGGTTGGTACCAGGGTCGCACCTCGCCCAACACCGCGCGGCTCGTCGCCGAGGAAGGCGGGTTTCTCTACGATGCCGACAGCTACGCCGACGACCTGCCCTACTGGAGCAGCCAGGGCGGGGAGCGCCAGCTCATCGTTCCCTACACGCTCGACGTGAACGACATGAAGATCGTCGCGCTCAACGGCTTCACCGAGGGCGAGCAGTTCTTCCGCCACATGCGCGACACCTTCGACCAGTTGCGCGAGGAGGGAGGGCGGATGATGAGCGTGGGTCTCCACGCCCGTATCGCCGGCAAGCCCGGACGCGCCCGGTGGCTGGCGCGCTTCCTCGATCACGTGATGCAGAGCGGCGACGCCTGGGTCGCGCGCCGCATCGACATCGCCCGCCACTGGATGGAGGTGCATCCGCATGGTCATTGACGACCCCGTGCTCCTGGCAGAAGTCGCCGAGGCGTTCCACGCCTACGAGCGCGCGCTGATGGCGGACGACATAGCGGCCATGGACACGCTGTTCCACGACGCGCCCACCACCAACCGCTACGGCGTGGGCGAAGTGCTCTACGGCATCGATGCGATCCGCGCGTTTCGCAAAGGGCGCGGCGGCTCGCCCCAGCGCCGGCTCGGCCGCGTCGCGATCACCGTCTATGGCGACTCGTTCGCCACTGCCGATGCCGAGTTCTTTCGCGAAGGGTCCGACCGGCGCGGCCGCCAGACGCAGAGCTGGGTCAAGTTCGCCGATGGCTGGAAGGTCGTTTCCGCCCATGTCAGCCTGGAAGGGAGTACCTCGTGACTGCCCTGTTCGAACACAGCCCCTGGGTGGAGGCGCGTGCCGATGCCGCGCCGTCCTCGGGCGATCGCCACGCCGACCTCCTGGCGGTGATGTACGCCGCCACCCCTGACGAGCAGCTCGCTCTCATCCGCGCGCACCCGGAGCTCGCCGGCAAGGCGGCGATCGACCGCACGCTGACCGAGGCTTCCGCGGCCGAGCAGGCCAGTGCCGGGCTGGATCGCCTGACGCCGCAGGAGTACGACCGCTTTCACGCACTCAATGCCGCCTATCGTGAGCGTTTCGGCTTCCCCTTCATCATCTGCGTGCGCCTGACCGACAAGGCGGGTATCCTCGCCGCCATGGAACGACGCCTCGGCCACACGCGCGAGGAGGAGATCGCGACCGCGCTCGGGCAGATCGGCGAGATCGTGCGCCTGCGCCTTCAGGACATGGCGGCATGAGCCTGGCGGAACTCGAGGCGGATCTGGCCCGCCAGCTCGATCTGATCGGCCATGGCGGCGCAGACTGGACGCGGCCGCGCATGCATGCCGAGGGCCACGTCTACGACGTGGTGATCGTCGGCGGCGGACAGAGCGGGCTCGCGGCCGCGTTCGGCTTGCAGCGAGAGCGCATCTCGAACGTGCTGGTGATCGACGAAAACCCGGCCGGCTACGAGGGGCCCTGGGAAACCTACGCGCGCATGATCACGCTGCGCACGCCCAAGGACCTGACCCCGATCGACTTCGGCGTGCCCGCGCTCACCTATCGCGCCTGGTGGGAAGCGCAGCATGGGGCGGCGGGCTGGGCTGCGGTCGACAAGATCGCGCGCGGCGACTGGATGGCGTACTTGCGCTGGTATCGCCGCGTGCTCGGCTTGCCGGTGCGCAACGAGGCGAAGCTGGAGCTGATCGAGCCGGCCGGTGCGGGCCTTCATCGCCTCCGCCTGGCCAACGGCGATGGCCTGCTCGCGCGCAAGGTCGTGCTGGCGACCGGCATCCAGGGCGGCGGCGAATGGCATACCCCGCCGATGGTCTCGCGCGCGTTGCCGCGCCATCTCTACGCCCACACCAGCGAGCCGATCGACTTCGCTCGCCTCGGGGGCAAGCGCATCGCCATCCTGGGCGGGGGCGCCTCGGCCTTCGACAACGCCAATGCCGCGCTGACCGAGGGCGTCGGCGAAGTGCACATCCATATCCGTCGCAAGGTTCTGCCGCGGATCAACCCGATCCGCTTCATGGAGCGCGTCGGCTTCACCGCCCGCTACCCTGCGCTAAGCGATGCCGAGAAGTATGCGGTGATGCACGCCTTTCTCGGCCACAACCAGCCTCCCACCAACGACACCTTCCATCGCGCCGCCGCCTGGCCCGGCTTCGCGCTGCACCTGGGCTCGCCCTGGCTCGGGGTCGAACCGCATGGCGAGGGCGCCCGCGTGACGACGCCGCAGGGCACCTTCGACTATGACTTCCTGATCCTCTCGACCGGCCTCGTCAGCGACCCGGGCTTGCGCCCGGAACTGCGCCTCCTGGGCGACCGCATCGCGCGCTGGGCCAACCGCTATTCGCCGCCTGCCGGGCAGGAGAATGCGCTGATCGACGCCCATCCCTACCTCGGCCCTGCCTTCGAGTTGCTGCCGCGCGACCCCGCGGATAGCTCGCTCCGCGGGCTGTTCGCGTTCAACTACTCCGCGCTGATCAGCCTTGGCCTGTCCGCATCCGCGCTCTCGGGCCTCAAGAACGCGCTGCCGCGCCTGGTGAAGGGCCTCGCCGATCAGCTGTTCCTCGATGATCGGACGGCGTTGATCGCCGACCTCATCGCCTACGATGAGCACGAGTTCGTAGGGCAGTGGCCCATGCCGAGAGAGGCCGCCGAATGAGCACCCTGTCCACGCACGTGCTCGACACCACCCACGGCCGTCCCGCCGCCGGCGTTTCGCTGACTCTGTGCAGCGAGGCCCGGGGCGAGGGAGCGGGCGAGGAAGGGGCCGTGCTGTTCGCCGGCGCCACCGACGAAGATGGGCGCTGCCCGGGCATGCCTGCGTTGCCTACGGGCCGCTACAAGCTGACCTTCGCCGTTGCCGACTACTTCCTGAAGAGCGGGATCGCGCTTCCCGAGCCGCCGTTCCTGGATCTTGTCACGATCGATTTCGGCATTTCGGGCGAGGGGCATTACCACGTGCCGCTGCTCGTCTCGCCGTTCGGCTACTCGACGTATCGGGGTAGCTGATGGCCGTGCGTTTCCTCCTCGATGGCGAGACGATCGAGCTTGCCGAAGTCGATCCGACCGCTACCGTACTCGAATTCCTGCGCTACAAGCTACGCCGCACCGGAACCAAGGAAGGCTGCGCTGAAGGGGACTGCGGCGCATGCACTGTCCTGGTGGGGGAACTCGCGTCCAACGTCGTCCCGCGCGCGACCCTGGAAGAGCCCGGCGACGGGAAGCCTTCTCCGGTGAGCCCTCCGGTGGTCTGGAAAGCCATCAATGCCTGCATCACGTTCCTGCCGATGCTGCACGGCAAGGCGCTGATGACGGTCGAGAGCCTTGCGCCCAGGGGCGAGTTGAACCCGCTGCAGGCATGCATGGCGGCGAACGGCAGCTCGCAGTGCGGCTTCTGCACGCCGGGTTTCGTCATGTCGCTCCACGGCCGCGCCATCGGCGCGAGCGGGTGCGATCTTCCCGTCGAAGACGTGATCGCCGGGAACTTGTGCCGCTGCACCGGTTATGGGCCGATCGTGGCGGCCGCCGAGGCGGTTGCCAGCCTGCCGCATCACGATGCCGCTCTCGCGCCCAAACTCGCCGCCATCACTGGAGAGACCGCAGGAGAATGGCAGGGCCGCAAGTGGTTCGCACCGCGCACGGCCGCCCGGCTTGCCGAGTTGCTGGACGAAGTGCCGGACGCGCGCATCGTCGCCGGGGCGACGGACGTGGGCCTGTGGGTGACCAAGGGGCTGCGCACGCTCTCGTCGCTCATCTTCATCGGCGATATCGCGGAAATGCACGCCATCGAGGAAGGCGACACTGGCCTGACCTTGGGTGCGGGAGTCACGTATGCGCAGGCCCATGCTGCGCTGGCGAGGCTGCACCCAGACCTGGGCGAGCTTGTGCGCCGCATCGGCGGACTGCAGGTGCGCAATGCCGGGACGATCGGCGGCAACATCGCCAACGGCTCCCCCATCGGCGACGGTCCACCCGCGCTGATCGCGCTGAATGCTGCGCTCATGCTGCGCAGCAAGGAAGGGTGGCGGTCCTTGCCGCTCGAGGACTTCTTCGTGGACTACGGGAAGCAGGACCTGCGCCTTGGCGAGTTCGTGGAAAGCGTGTTCGTGCCGCGCCCGAGCCCGGATGCGGTGATCCACATCGCCAAGCTGTCGCGCCGGTTCGACAGCGACATCTCGGCGGTGTGCGGCGCGCTGGCCTTGACCGTTTGGGATGGTACCATCCTCGAGGCTCGCGTCGCCTTCGGCGGCATGGCGGCAACGCCGCGCCGCGCCCTCGCTTGCGAGGCTGCGCTGACGGGGCGGCCATTTGGCCTGGCAACGATCGAAGCGGCCGCCGAAGCGCTGCGGCAGGATTTCACCCCGCTCAGCGATGTTCGTGGCAGCGCCGACTATCGTCTCGATGCTGCGGCCAATCTACTGCGCCGCCTCTGGGCGCGCGAGCAGGGTCAGCCAATCTCCGTTCTGGAGCTCGCCGCCGATGGCTGAGCGCGACCCCGGCCTCGTCGTGGCCAAGCCTGCGCACCCGCATGACAGTGCGCACCTGCATGTCACGGGCGCGGCGGGTTATGCCGACGATGGCCCGGAACCGGCCGACATGTTGCATCTCGCCTTCGGGCAGAGCAGCGAAGCGCACGCCCGCATCCTCAGCATGGACCTGACCAAGGTCCTGGCCGCGCCCGGTGTTGTCGCGGTATTCACCGCCGCCGATATCCCGGGTGAGAACAATGTCGGCCCGGTCGCACACGACGACCGGCTGTTCGCCGATGGCGAGGTGGTCTGCCATGGACAGGCGCTGTTCGTGGTCGCCGCCACCAGCCAGCGTGCGGCGCGCGTCGCGGCACGGCTCGCCGACGTGACCTACGAGCCGCTCTTGCCGATCCTGTCGCTGGCCGAGGCACGTGCCGCAGGTTCCGAGATCGAGCCCATGCAGCGCATGGCGCAGGGCCATGCCGATGCTGCACTGGGCAGGGCGCAGCATCGCTTGTCGGGTACGTTCGCGATGGGCGGCCAGGATCACTTCTACCTCGAAGGCCAGGTCGCCGTCGCGACGCCGGGCGAAGACGGACAAATCCACCTGCTCAGCTCCACCCAGCACCCCAGCGAGGTGCAGCATCTCGTCGCCAACCTGCTTGGGTTGACGTCCGCCGATGTCACGGTCGAGGTGCGCCGCATGGGCGGAGCGTTCGGCGGTAAGGAGACCCAGGCTGCGCTGTTCGCCGCCGCCGCCGCGCTGGTCGCGCACAAGACCGGCCGCCCGGCCAAGTTCCGCTGCGACCGCGACGACGACATGGTGCTGACGGGCAAGCGCCACCCGTTCGAAGTGGCCTACGACGTGGGTTTCGATGACGAGGGGCGCTTGCGCGCGCTCTCGCTCCACCTCGCGTCCGATTGCGGCGCTACCGTCGACCTCTCACCCGCGATCAACGACCGAGCGATGTTCCATGCCGACAACTGCTATCACATCCCCGACATCGCGATCACCTCGGAACGGCTGAGAACCAACACCGTCTCGGCCACGGCCTTTCGCGGTTTCGGCGGTCCGCAAGGCATGCTCGCGATCGAGCGCATCCTCGACGACATCGCGCTGACGCTCGGGCGCGATCCGCTCGACGTGCGCATCGCCAACCTCTACGGCCCCGGCCGCGACGTGACCCCCTACGGCATGCAGGTGGCGGACAATATCGCCCCTGCTCTCATCGCCCGCCTGCGCGAGACTTCGCGCTACGACGAACGCGTGCGCGCCGTCGACGCGTTCAACGCCGGCAGCCCGATCCTCAAGAAGGGTCTCGCGCTCACGCCGGTGAAGTTCGGCATCAGCTTCACCACCACCCACCTCAACCAGGCCGGCGCGCTGGTGCACCTCTATGCCGACGGCTCGATCCAGGTGAACCACGGCGGCACCGAGATGGGCCAGGGCGTCTACGTCAAGGTGGCGCAAGTGGTGGCGGACGTCTTCGCCGTGCCGCTGAGCCAAGTGCGCATCACCGCGACCCGTACCGACAAAGTGCCCAATACCTCCGCCACTGCCGCCTCCTCCGGCGCGGACTTGAACGGCATGGCCGCCCACAACGCCGCCACGGCCATTCGCGATCGGCTTGCGGCCTTTCTCGCCCGTGCCTACGGGGTCGATGAGGGGCAAGTGCTGTTCACCCCGGACGGCGTGCTCGTCGGCGGCGAGCGCGTCCCCTTCGCCCAAGCGGCGAGGAAGGCGCATATCGGCCGTATCTCGCTGTCCTCCACCGGCTACTATGCCACGCCCGGTATCGAGTACGATCGGGCCGCGCATCGAGGCCGTCCGTTCTACTACTTCGCCTATGGCGCTGCGGTGACCGAAGTCGCGATCGATACGCTAACCGGCGAGCACAAGGTGCTCGCCGTCGATATCCTCCACGACGTCGGCCGTTCGCTCAATCCCGCGATCGACCGCGGGCAGATCGAGGGCGGCTTCCTGCAAGGACAAGGCTGGCTCACCACCGAGGAACTGGTGTGGGACGCCAAGGGCCGCCTGCTCACCCACAGCCCTGCGACCTACAAGATCCCCACCGCCTCGGACCGTCCCCGGCGCTTGCGGATCGACTTGTGGGACGGCGAGAACGTCGAGCCGACGATCAATCGCTCCAAGGCGGTCGGCGAGCCGCCGTTCATGCTGGCGATCTCGGTCTTCAGCGCCTTGAACCGTGCTATCGCCGCCGCGAGGGGCACGCCCGGCATCCCCGCTCTGAACGCTCCCGCGACGCCCGAGGCGATCCTGAAGGCGCTCAAGCCATGACTCAATGGATTGGGTGGCTGCGCCGGCTCCGCGCCGAACGGGGCGCTCAACCCTGCGCGATGATCTCGGTTCTGGCCACCGAGGGGTCCGCCCCGCGCGGTGCCGGCACTCGCATGCTCGTCTGGGCCGATCGCCAGGAGGGCACCATCGGCGGCGGCCAGCTGGAGCTGCGCGCCATCGAGCAGGCGCGGGCGGTTCTGGCGCATCCGCCCGGGACCTGGCGCGTGCAGGACTACCCCCTGGGCCCCTTGCTCGGCCAATGCTGCGGTGGGCGAGTGCGCCTCCTTGTCGAGCATCTCGATCCCGCGCGCCTCGACTGGCTCGCGGATGCCGAGCCCGGACGCATGCTCGAGACACAGCTGGAGGAGGGGAGCGTGCGGCGCGAGGTCCACTTGCGCGAGACCGCCACTCGCCAGTCGGCCCGTGGCGAGCGCTCCGCAACCGGCGCCCGGCTTGTCGAACCGGTCGGCGAAAGGCCGCGTCCGGTCTATGTGTTCGGTGCCGGTCACGTCGGTCAGGCGATCGCCCGGCACATGACCGGTCTGCCGTTTCAGCTCGCCTGGTTCGACACCCGCGCCGAGCAAGGCACGATCGATGGCGTCACCGTGGTCGACCAGGAGACCATCGCGGATTGCCTGCGCGATGCGCCAGACGATGCCGGCGTCGCCATCCTGACGCACGATCACCCGCTGGACTATCACCTCACGTTGGCCGCGCTCTCGGGCAAGCCGCTCGCGTTCGTCGGCCTGATCGGTTCGGCGACCAAGATCGCCCGCTTCCGTTCGCGGCTTCTGGCTGATGGCGTGAGCCCGGAGGCGCTGTCCCGCCTCACCGCCCCGATCGGCCTGCCCGGCGTACGCGGCAAGGAGCCGGACGTGATCGCCATCGCCGTGCTCGCCCAACTGCTGACGCTGAGGGGGCAATGACCGGCATCCCGCGCCATTCCGCTCTCGTCGACCGGGAAGGGCGCCGTCCATGATCCACGCCTTCCGCGCAGAGCTGCTCTCGGTCCCGCACGACCCCCGCGACGCGCCCGATGCTGTCCGCCATGAACCGGACGGCCTTCTCGTCGTCGAGGACGGCCTCGTCGTTGCGCGCGGCGCTTATGTCGACCTTGCCGGAACGTACGCGCATATTCCTATCGAGACCCTGCCCGGCCTCGTCGTCCCCGGCTTCGTCGACGCCCACGTCCACTATCCGCAGACCGACCGGATCGCCTCGCATGGCGAGCAGCTGCTCGACTGGCTCGACCGCCACATCTTTCCTGCCGAAAAGGCCTTCGCCGACAAGGCGCATGCCGATGCCGTCGCGGCCTTCTTCCTCGACGAGCTGCTGAAGAACGGCACCACCAGCGCCCTGGTCTATCCGACGGTGCACGAGCACTCGGTCGATGCGCTGTTCGAGGCGGCGCAGGTGCGCGACATGCGCGTGATCTCCGGCAAGGTGCTGATGGACCTCGGGCCCGAGGGCCTGCGCGACACCTGCGCCAGCGGCCGCGCCGAAACCGAGGCGCTGATCCGGCGGTGGCGCGGCCGGGGGCGCCTTGGCTATGCGGTGACTCCGCGGTTCGCCCTGGCATCCAGCGATGCGCAGCTTGCCGACGCGGGCGCGCTCGTCGCCGAGCACCCCGACGTGCTCATGCACACTCACCTCTCGGAAAACCTGCGCGAGGTCGAAGCCGTTCGCGAGCGTTTTCCCGCCAGCATCGACTATCTCGACGCCTACGACCGCTTCGGCCTCGTCACCCCGCGCTCGGTCTTTGCCCACGGCATTCACCTCGACGACCGCGCCTGTGCGCGCCTGCACGAGACCGGGGCAGGCATTGCCGTGTGCCCCAGCTCCAACTTGTTCCTCGGCTCGGGCTTCTTCGACTTCGCGCGTGCCGACCGGCACGGCGTGCGCCTGGGCCTTGGCACCGACGTTGGCGCGGGAACGAGCTTTTCGCTGCTGCACACCGCGGGCCTTGCCTACCAGGCGGCGCTGATGCGCGAGCAGCGGCTCGACCCGTTCCGCGCGCTCTATCTGGCGACCGCCGGCAGTGCCGCGCTGCTCCATATCGGCGACAAGGTCGGCGCGCTGGAGCCCGGGCAGGAAGCCGACTTCGTCGTGCTCGACGAGCGCGCCACGCCGCTGCTCCAGCGGCGCACCGCCGGCGCGGACCTGGCGACGCGTCTGTTCGCGCTGCAGATCCTGGGGGACGACCGCGCGATCGCGGCCACCTACCTCATGGGCAAGCAGGCATGGGCACGCCACGGCTCGTCGCGGGCTTGAGGCGGGCTTGACCCGGGGCCGCTCTCGTGTGCGAAGCCGTGACGAGGACGCAACGGCCCTCTGCGGGTCGCGCCTGTAAAGAACCGGTCTTGGGTCGAGCCCGGGACCATGCTGATTTGGGAACCTGATGACCGACCTCGACGCCTTTATCACCGGTCTGCCCAAGGCCGAGCTTCACCTCCACATCGAAGGCAGCCTCGAGCCCGAACTGATGTTCGCGCTCGCCGAGCGCAACGCAATCGCCATTCCGTACAACAGCGTCGAGGAGGTGCGCGCTGCCTACGCCTTCTCGAACCTTCAGGACTTCCTCGACATCTACTATGCCGGCGCCGCCGTGCTGCGGACCGAGCAGGACTTCCACGACCTTGCCATGGCCTACTTCGCCCGCGCCGCGGCGGATGGCGTGATCCATGCCGAGATCATGTTCGACCCCCAGACGCACACCGAGCGGGGCATCGCCTTTGCTACCGTGATCCAAGGTCTGCTCTCGGCGATGGCGCGGGCCGAGGCCGAATACGCGATGACCATGCGGCTGATCCTCTGCTTCCTGCGCCACCTGCCGGAAGAGGCGGCGTTCGCCACGCTGGCCGAGGCGGAGCCCTGGCTCGACCGGATCGCCGCCGTGGGCCTGGATAGCTCCGAAGTCGGCCACCCTCCGGCCAAGTTCGCGCGCGCATTTGCCGCGGCGCGCGAGAAAGGGCTCAAGATCACCGCTCATGCCGGCGAGGAGGGGCCACCCGCTTACGTCTGGGAAGCACTCGATGTGATCCACACCGACCGCATCGACCACGGCAACCGCGCCATGGAGGATCCAGCGCTCGTCGATCGCCTCGCGCGCGAACAGATGACGCTGACTGTCTGCCCGCTTTCCAACCTCAAGCTTTGCGTCGTCGATGACCTTGCGCACCACCCGATCGACCGAATGCTGAGCGCCGGTCTCGCAGCGACGCTCAATTCCGACGATCCGGCCTACTTCGGGGGCTACGTGGCGGACAATTATCGCGCCGTCGCCGCTGCCAGGGGCTTGGGCAAGGCCGAACTGGCGACGCTGGCGCGCAACAGTGTCACCGGGGCGTTCCTGCCCCCTGAGATCGTTGCCAAGCATCTCGAAACGCTCGACGCCTACCTCGCGGAAAACGGGTGAACCAGCGCTCGCGTCGACAGGTGGCTTACTCCCCGCCGGCGCTGCCCGAGCCGGGCTGGGGCTGGCCCTGCGTGGAAGGTGCCGAAGTCTCGATACCCATGCACAAGTACTTGACTTCCATGTAGTCCTCGAGCCCGTACTTCGAGCCTTCGCGGCCCAGGCCTGACTGCTTGACGCCGCCGAACGGAGCGACCTCGGTCGAGATCAGGCCGGTATTGATGCCCACCATGCCCGCTTCCAGCGCCTCGGCGACACGCCAGACCCGGCTGATGTCCCGGGCGTAGAAATAGCTGGCCAAGCCGAACTCGGTATCGTTGGCGAGGCGGATGGCCTCGGCCTCGTCGGTGAAGCGGATCACGCCGGCAAGCGGCCCGAAGGTCTCCTCCTTGGCAAGCTTCATGTCGGCCTTCACCCCGGCGATGACGGTCGGCTCGAAATAAGTGAGCCCCAGGTCCGATCGCTTGCCGCCGACCAGCACCTTGGCGCCGCCGGCAAGCGCGTCCTCGAGGTGTTCCTCGACCTTGTCGACTGCCTTGGCGTCGATCAGCGGGCCCACTTGCGTGCCATCGTCCATCGCGTAGCCGACCTTCATCGCCTTCACGCGATCAGCCAGCTTGCCGACGAACGCGTCGTAGACGCCGTCCTGCACGTAGAAGCGATTGGTACAAACGCAGGTCTGGCCGCCGTTGCGGAACTTGGAGATCATCGCGCCTTCGATGGCGGCGTCGACATCGGCATCATCGAACACCAGGAACGGCGCGTTGCCGCCCAGTTCCATCGAGCATTTCTTGATCGTCTCGGCCGATTCCCGCAGCAGCTGGCGGCCGATCTCGGTCGATCCGGTGAAGGTGATCTTGGCGACCTTGGGATTGCCGGTCAGCTCGCCGCCGATCTCGGCGGCGCTGCCGGTCACGACGTTGACCACGCCCTTGGGTATGCCCGCCATCTCGCACAGCAACGCGATCGCCAGGGCTGAGAAGGGCGTCTGCGAGGCCGGCTTGATCACCATCGTGCAGCCCGCGGCAAGCGCCGGGCCGAGCTTGCGCGTGATCATCGCATTGGGGAAGTTCCAGGGCGTGATCGCGCCGACCACGCCGATGCTCTGCTTGATGACGACGATGCGACGGTCGGCGGCATGGCCGGGGATCACGTCGCCGTATGCTCGCTTGCCCTCCTCGGCGAACCACTCGATGAAGCCGGCGCCATAGACGATCTCGCCCTTGCCCTCTGAAAACGGCTTGCCCTGCTCGCGGCTGAGCAGTTCGCCGAGGTCATCCTGATGCTCGATCATCAGGTCGAACAGACGCCGCATCAACTTCGCGCGCTCGCCCGCGGTCTTCGCGCGCCAGGCGGGCAGCGCGGCTTGCGCCGCGTCGATCGCGCGGGCCGTCTCGGCCGCCCCCATCTTCGGTGCGGTGCCGAGCACTTTGCCGGTACCGGGATCGGTTACCTCGAAAGTGGCGCCGGAATCCGCGTCGACCCACGCGCCGTCGATGTAGCACTGCGGCTTCAGGAAATCGGTGTAGGCCATGTGGACGGCATCCTCGTCGCTCTTTGGGCGTGGCGGGTCCGCGTGCAGCGGCCGGTCCGGTCGGACGGGGGTGGAATAAGCATCGGCAAGGCTCGTTGCAACCGCGGCCTGACGAGGCTTTCCAGACCTTCCGCCAGACGGGCAAACGCGGCGGCGAGTGTGCCCGGTTCGAGGTGGGGCCTGCCCTTTCCTCCCTAAAATTGTGCGCCGCCGCATGCGCCCCGTTGACTTGCCCGCGTGGCACGTCATGTCTCTCCCTCGATGAACCTGACGCTCACCTCCGTCCTCCTCGGCATCGTCGAGGGCCTCACCGAATTCCTTCCCGTCTCCTCCACCGGCCACCTGATCCTGGCGACGCAGCTGTTCGGGTACGATGCGGACACATGGAAGACGTTCAACATCGTCATCCAGCTTGGCGCCATCCTGGCCGTCGTCGTGCAGTTCTGGCGCACGTTCTGGGCGGTCGGGTCCGGGCTGCTCAGGTTCAATCCCACCAGCTTGCGCTTCGTTCGCAACGTCCTGCTGGCGTTCTTGCCCTCGGCGGTCCTCGGCGTGCTGCTGAAGCACCAGATCGAAGGGCTGCTGGGCTCGCCGCTCGTGGTGGCATGGGCGCTGATCATCGGCGGCATCGCCATCCTGGTGGTGGAGCGGATCGCCAAGCAGGGTCCGCTGACCGGCGTCGCCGAACTGCCCGTGAGCCAGTGCCTGGGCGTCGGCCTCGCGCAGTGCATTGCCATGGTGCCCGGTGTCAGCCGGTCCGGCGCGACCATCATGGGCGCGCTGGCCATGGGTATCGAGCGGCGGACCGCGGCCGAGTTCAGCTTCTTCCTGGCGGTGCCGACGATGCTCGGCGCCACCGCGCTGGAACTGCTCGGAGCGCGGCATGAGCTTGCCGCCGGCCTGGGGCCAGTGGGCTGGACGCAGATCGCCATCGGCTTCGTCGTCGCCTTCATCGTCGCGCTCGTAGTGATCAAGGCCTTCATGGCGTTCGTCAGCCGCTCGGGCTTCGGGCCGTTCGCCTGGTATCGCATCGTCGCCGGTGCGGCCGCGGTCTACCTGCTGACCCGGTGATGGGCCGCAAGCACTCGCTCAAGCGCAAGGAATACGAGGCCGCGCTCGAACCGCTGGAGGTCGAGCTGGTCGGCATGGCCCGCTGGGCGGCGGCGACCGGCGCGCGGATCGTCATCCTGTTCGAAGGGCGCGACACTGCGGGCAAGGGCGGCGCGATCGGCGCGATCCGGCATGTGCTCAACCCCCGGCAGTGCCGCGTCGTGGCGCTCTCGGCGCCGAGCGAGCGCGAGCAGGGGCAATGGTACTTCCAGCGCTATGTCGAGCATCTGCCCACCAAAGGTGAGATCGTGCTGTTCGATCGCAGCTGGTACAATCGGGCCGGGGTCGAGCGCGTCATGGGCTACGCCTCGCCCGAGCAGGTCGAGGCGTTCCTGGCGCAGGCGCCCGCGTTCGAGCGGATGCTGGGCGACGATGGCATCCTGCTGTTCAAATACTGGCTTGCGTGCGATCAGAAGGAGCAGGAGCAGCGGCTCAAGGAACGGCTGCTCGATCCGCTCAAGCGCTGGAAGCTCTCGCCCGTCGACCTCGCCGCGCGTGACAAGTACGTCGCCTATACCGAGGCGCGCGAGGCCATGCTGGCCGCCACCCACACCCCGCACGCGCCGTGGACCCTGGTCGATTTCAATGACCAGCGCCGCGGTCGGCTGACGCTGATTCGCAACCTGCTCGACCGGCTTCCCGACACCCGGTGCGATGCGCAGGAGATCGATTTCAAACCGCTGGACCACAAGCCCGCTCACGAGGAATACGGCGTTCTCAAGCCGGTAGCGCCATTCCCCGAGCCGTGAGCCGCCGCTCCACCGCTTGACTTTGCGCGGCGCCTACGCCATGGGCCGCAGCCTTGCGGGGCGGCGCGTATGGGCCGCCCTCATCGTTTCAGATAGCTAGGAAGCGGCCGCCCCGGCGCGGCTGGAAGGAACAGGACAAGCGCCATGGCGAAGCCCGCAACCGTAAAGATCCGGCTGGTCTCGACCGCCGACACCGGATTTTTCTATGTCACGAAGAAGAATCCCCGGAACACGACCGAGAAGATGAACTTCCGCAAGTACGATCCCGTCGTGCGCAAGCACGTCGAGTTCAAGGAAGCCAAGATCAAGTAAGGGTTCAGGGGCGGTTCAAGGCTCCGGACCCACGAGGGAGCCCATGAACCGACCTTTGAAGATCCTTCGCAATTGTGCGAGCGCGGCCGTTTTGGCCGCGCTTTGCGTTCCGGCGTTCACCGCCAGCGTTCCCGCGGCGGCTCAGGCCGTCAATCCGCTCGACGAGGCTGTCGCGGCGCTGCGTGCGATCGGCACGCTCCAGGCGAACTTCGTCCAGACCGACCGCTCCGGCCAGACGGTCAGCGGCGTGCTCACGCTCAAGCGGCCCGGACGCATCCGCTTCCAGTACGAGAAGGGCGTGCCGATGCTGATCGTCAGCGATGGCAAGGCGCTAACCCTGATCGACTACGAAGTGCGCCAGGTCCAGCGCTGGCCGATCAAGAACAGCCCGCTCGGCGCGCTGCTCGACCCGACCCGCGACGTGCGCAAATTCGGCACGCTCAAGCCCACCGGCAATCCGAACGTGATCAGCATCGAGGTGCGCGATCGCACACATCCCGAGTACGGGGTGATCACGCTCATCTTCACCCGCAAGGCCAGCGCGCCCGGCGGGCTGGAGTTGTCGTACTGGGTCGCACTGGATTCGCAGAACAAGCGCACGACCGTGCAGCTCAGCAATCAGCGCTATGGAATGGCGATCCCGGACTCCGCTTTCGGGTGGAAGGACCCTCGGCTGCCAACTCGTCGATGAGGAGCGTCGTCCGGCCGTACAGCGTTTTTGCAGTGCGACAAACTGCGACAGAAATGCGCCGCTCGTTCACTTGGCAGACAGGCACTCGCTCCTACATTGAGATTGTCAGAACGGCTTGAGGCGGGTTTCCCCCCTGTTGCCCGCGCCTCCTGGTAAGCCGTCTGGCAAAGCGTGACGAACGCACAAAGGAACCCTCGAGCCTCTGCCCCCGGCTCGAGGGTTTTCTTTTGTCCCACTCGCGCGTCATTGCGAGCGAGTGGGACAGTCCGCCTTTCGATTCCGCGCTACTCGGGCGCGGCAATGGTCAGCGTGATCGGCTCGAGCCCTTCGATCGTGCCCTCCAGCACGTCGCCCGGCGCGATCGGGCCCACGCCTGCGGGGGTGCCGGTGTAGATCAGGTCGCCCGGTGCCAAGTGGTAGAGCCGCGAGAGATCGGCGATGAGCTCGGGCAGGCTCCAGATCATGTCGGATAGCTGGCTGTCCTGCTTCAGCGCGCCGTTCTGCGTGAAGGTGATGCGCTGCTCCCCGGGTGCGCCGAAGGACTGCGCGCGTGTGATCGGGCCGATGACGGCCGCGTTCTCGAAGTCCTTGCCCGTGTCCCACGGGTAGCCTTTGTCGCGCGCTGCGTTCTGCAAGTCGCGTCGGGTCAGGTCGAGGCCGCAGGCATAGCCGAGGACCAGGTCCATCGCCGCTTCGGGGGCGATGCGAAAGCCACCTCGGCCGATCGCGACGACCCATTCCATCTCGTAGTGGCAATTGGCGGTGCCGGGAGGATAGGGGATCGTGCTGCCGCTATGGCAAATCGCAGCAGGTGCCTTGGTAAACCAGATCGGAGCCTCTTTTTGGGGCGCGAAGCCCATCTCGCGGGCGTGCGCTTCGTAGTTGCGCCCCACGCAGAAGATGCCGTGCACGGGGAATTCGGCGTCTTCCCCGACGATCGGGACGGCGGGAACGGGCGGAAGATCGAATAGCAAGGACACGGCATGGCTCCTTCAGGGCTGCCGTTTGCGCTTATCCGCCTTCGCAGAGGCAGGGAAGGGTCGGAGGCGGCCAGACGCCGTTGGCGCGGCGCGCCGGTCCAGGCGTGCGTGCGAGCGCCTTGCCGTTGGCCGGCGGAACGGTACACTCGTGGCCTGTGACCCAGGAGCAATACCTTTCCGGCCGGCTGCTGCTGGCCATGCCGGGCATGTTCGACCCGCGGTTCGAGCGCTCGGTGAACGTCATGTGCGTGCATGACGAGAACGGTGCGTTCGGCATCGGCATCGGCCACGTGCGCGAGGGCGTGCGCTTTCGCGAGCTGCTCAAGGAAGTCGGCATCGATCCGGGCATCGCGCCCGATCGCGAGGTGCACCATGGTGGCCCGGTCGAGCCCGGGCGCGGGTTCGTGCTGCATTCGCCGGACTGGGGCGGCCAGGACACGATCGCGGTCGAGCCGCTTTGTGCGCTGTCCGCTTCGATCGACATTCTGAAGGCTATCGCGGAAGGCCGGGGGCCGAGCCAGTGGCTTATTGCGCTAGGCTATGCAGGGTGGGCGCCCGGGCAGCTCGAGAACGAGATGCGCCACCACGGCTGGTACGCCGCGGCGGGGCACAAGGAGGTGCTGTTCGAGACTCCGGCGGAAGGACGCTGGGCCGGCACGTGGCGGGCGGAGGGGATCGATCCCTCCTTCCTCGCCAACACCACCGGCAGCGCCTGAGGTCCCGCCGCCACCGGTGCCACCGCCCCGCCTGGCGGCGGAGCGGTGGTCGACAAGGATCAGCGCAGGCGGACCGGCACGTAGGCGGCGGGCTGGCCGCGGCGCTGCACTCGCAGCAGGACGGCATTGCGGTTCGCGGCCTTGGCGGCCCGCACCGCCGCTTCGAGATCGGCCGGGGACGCGAGGTCGCGGTAGTTCGCCGAGAGGATCACGTCGCCGCGCTGCAGGCCCTTCTGGCCCGCATCCGAGTTGGGATCGACGGCCGTGACCACCACACCGCGAGCGCTCTCGGGCGATCCGAGCTGGCGGGCGATCTGCGGAGTGAGCGCGATGCCCGAAACGCCGAGCGACTGCTCGGTGACTCCGCGGCTCGGCTGACCCTGCTGCGGCTGTTGATCCGACCCGAAGGCGTTGTCGTCGCCATTGTCCGGGTCGAAGCTCTGCTGCGCCAGCTCCTCCTCAGTCGGCCGTTTGCCAACGGTCGCGTTGAGAGTGAGCGGCTTGCCGTTGCGGATCACGTCGATCGGGATGCGGGTGCCGGGACGCTCGTTGGCGACGATGTAGGACAGGGTCTGTTCCGGCGTGACTTCCTTGCCGTCGACACGCACGACGACGTCGCCCGCTTGCAGGCCCGCAGTCGCGCCCGCGCTGCCCGGATCGACTGCCTGGACGAACTCGCCGCGGTTGCGCGCGAGGCCGAGCGATGCGGCGAGATCGTCGTTGATCGGCTGGATTCGCACGCCCAAGTAGCCGCGCTCGATCGATTCGCCCTTCATCAGCTTCTGGACGATCGGTGCGGCCGTTTCCGCAGGGATCGCGAAGCCGATGCCGACGCTGCCGCCTGTGGGCGAGAAGATCGCGTTGTTGATGCCGATCACCTGGCCCTTCATGTCGAACAGCGGACCGCCCGAGTTGCCCCGGTTGATCGAGGCGTCGGTCTGGATGTAGCGATCGTAGGCGCCGCCCGCGCCGGTGTTGCGGTACACGGCCGAGATGATGCCCGCGGTGACCGTGCCGCTGAGCGCGAAGGGGTTGCCGATGGCGATCACCCAGTCGCCCACCCGTGCATGGCCGGAGTCGCCGAACTTGACGAACGGCAGCGGCTTGCTGGCGGCGATCTTGAGCACCGCAAGGTCGGAGGCGGCATCCTTGCCGACCAGCTTGGCCGGATACTCGGTGCCGTCGGTCGTGGTGACGGTGATCGATTCCACCTGGCTGCCGCGCCCGTCGGCGGTGATCACGTGGTTGTTGGTGACGATGTAGCCGTCGGCCGAGACGAAGAAGCCCGATCCCAGCGACTGGGCCTCGCGCGTCTGCGGCGTGCCGTTGCCGCCGCCCTGTCCGCCCTGGCCGCCGCCGAACAAGTCCTCGAACGGCGTGCCGGCGAAGGGGTTCTGCGATTGCACCTGGACGCGTTGGCGAGTCGAGATGTTGACGACCGCCGGCGCGAGCTGCGCGGTGAGGTCGGCGAAGCTCCCCGGGGCCCCGGCCCGGGGGACGACGTTCGCCATCTGGCTCGCCTCGTTCTGGGCGACCTGGGCGCCGGCGGGCATGCCGGTGATAAGCGAGGCGGTGGCGCCTCCAAGCAGGAGGGCGGTGGTCAAACCATAAGCATAGCGCACGGGCTTCACGTCCTTTGTTTCCTCCATTGCGACGGGTGGACCGTCATCATTCTGCGGCCCAGTTCGACAAGCGCGCCGGCGATTGACGCGCCCCCGGCTTAACTGGGATTGAATGCACGCGTTCCCGCGCCCGTCGCGGCGCCGATGGGGTCATCGGCCCTTGAACTGGCTCAGATAGGAATTGTCCGGGGAAAGCACGATGGTCGTGCCACCTTCGCCCTTCGAAAACGCATAGTCATAGCTCTGCATCGCGCGGTAGAAGTCGTAGAACTTCGGGTCCTTGCCGAAGCTCTGGGCGTATGTCTGCGCGGCCTGGGCCTCGGCTTCGGCCTGGATGATCTGCGCCTGCTTCTGGCCTTGCGCTCGGATCGTCGTCGCTTCCTGTTCGCGCGCTGCCTGCATCCGGGAGAAAGCGCTCTCGAGCGCGCCTTCGGGCAAGTCGGCGCGCTTGATCCGCACGTCGACCACTTGCGCGCCATACTCGCGCGCCTCGCGGTCGAGACCGTCGCGAATCCGGGCCATCGCTTCTCCGCGCTCGGCCGTCAGCAGCGAGCGAAAGGTACGCTTGCCCAGCTCCTGGCGCAGCACCGAGGTCAGGATCGGCTCCAGCTGCTCCTCCACGCGCTCGGGCGTGCCGGCGGTGCGCACCATCTTGACCGGATCGATGATGCGAAAGCGCGCATAAGCATCGACGTTCAGGCGCAGCTGGTCGGTCGAGAGCACTTGCTGGGGCTGCATGTCGACCGAGAGCAGGCGCTTGTCGATGCGGACCACGCGCTCGGCGAAGGGAATGCGCGGCACCAGGCCGGCCCCGGTCTGGCCGAAGTCCACGCCCGGACGGTACTGATTGATGACCCGTACCGGCTCGCCGAAACGCAGCACCACCGCCTGCTCGGTCTCGGGCACGACGATGAAGCTGGAAAGCGCCGCGATGATGACGACGACGAGCGCGATCAGGGGCGCCTTGTAGTCCTGCAGCACCTGGTTCATTGGCCGGCTCCCGCTGTCGCGCTGGCCGTGGGCGCCGGTGCAGGCGCCTGGCGCCGGACCTCGGGCAGCGGCAGGTACGGCGTCACGCCGCTCGCTTCGACCACCACCTTGTCGTTGCTGCTCAGCACGCGCTCCATCGTCTCGTAGTACATGCGCCGCTTCGTCACCTCGGGTGAGAGCTTGTATTGCTCGTAGACCTTGTCGAACGACGTCGCGTCGCCCTGCGCCTTGGCGAGCAGCTGCTGCGCCCAGGCGCGGGCGTTCGAGCGGTCGCGCTCGGCATCCTGCTGGGCGGCGGTCACTTGCTGGAACGCTCCGATCACCTTGGTCGGCGGATCGGCCTTCTTGATCTCGACACCCTGGATCGCGACCCCAATCTGGTAGAAGTTCAGCACGCGCTGCATGCGGTCGCGCACTTCCTGCTCGACTTGCGCCCGGCCCGAACCGGACAGCGCGCCGTCGAGCGTGATCTCGGCGATCGCCGAGCGCATCGCGGCCTCGGCCACTTCCCGCACGGTCTCGTCGGGGTCGGCGAGGCGATAGCGATAATCCTTCAGGTTCTTGATGTTCCAGCGCACGAGATAGGACAAGTCGACCAGGTTCTGGTCGCTCGTCAGCATCAGCTTCTCGCTCTCGCCCTCGGGGATGATGAAGCGCTGGATCGACGTGACATCCGTCGCGTCGACGTTCTGGATCGGCCACGGCAGCGTGACCGAGACACCCGGGCCGATCGTGCGCGAATACTTGCCGAAGGTGCTGACCGTCGCCTCTTCCTTGGGGCCGACCATGTGGACCGAAGTCACGCCTAGCCACACCAGCACGACCCCGGCGACCACCAGCGGCAGCCAGCTCTTGCCGTCGGGCCGCACCGGCAGGCGCGGCATGCCCGAAGGCCGGCCGGGACCGCCGCCATTGCCGCCGCGCCCGCGGGGATCGCGCATCTTGAAGATATCGTCGATGCTGGCCGAACGACGCGGCTTGTCGGCCGGCGGCAGCCAGGGATTGCGCGGTCCGCGGGTCGGCTCCGGGGTGGCGCCCTTGTCGCCCTCTCCGTTTCGACCCCCGCCTCGCTCCTCGCCGGAATCCCCATCCTCGCCAGGACCGTCTTCGCCTGCGCCGCCGTTGCCGCCCCAGGGGCTGCGGCGGCCGGCCATGGCGAGAGCCCCGCGTGCCAGTGCACCACCGATTGTTCTCATGGGCCCACTTATAGGAAGGGGCTCGCGGAAAAACAGTGTCTCTCTCGCGCTTTTTCCTTGCTAGGGGCAGCGACGCGCGCAACCCAAGCGGAGAGGACATGACCAGCGACGACGCCGAGACCCTGAAGGCCCTGCTGCCGGTCGAGGCGGCCGGGCGGCTGCAATCGCTGCGCGTGGCGGACGGACGGGCCACGCTGGTGCTCGACGCCGGGGGCCTGCGCGAGGATCAGCGGACCGCGCTGGAAGCGGAGGTCACCGCTGCCCTGAAGGGCACTGCCGGCATCAGCGAGGTGCGGGTGGCGATGATGGGCGAGCGCAGCGCGCCGCAGCGCCGTGGCCCCAGGATCATCGCGGTCGGATCGGGCAAGGGCGGGGTCGGAAAGTCGACCGTCGCCGCAAACCTGGCCGTCGCGCTGGCGCGGCTCGGGTACAAGGCTGGGCTGGTCGATGCCGATATCTACGGCCCGTCGCAGGCGCGGCTGCTCGGTGCCGAGGGCACCCGGCCGCAGGCGCGCGAAAAGCAGCTGCTCCCGGTGGAGAGCCGTTGGGGCGTGCCGTTCCTGTCGATGGCGCAGCTCGTCGAGCCGGGGCAGGCGATCGCCTGGCGCGGGCCGATGGCGGGCAATGCGCTGGTGCAGATGCTGGAGGGCGACTGGAGCGGCGTCGACGTGCTGGTGGTCGACTTGCCGCCAGGCACCGGCGACATCCAGCTCACCATGCTCCAGCGCTTCAAGCCCGAAGGGGCGGTGATCGTATCGACCCCCCAGGATCTCGCGCTGATCGACGCGACCCGCGCCGTCTCCTTGTTCGAGAAGGGCGGCGTTCCGATCGTCGGGATGATCGAGAACATGGCGGGCTATGCCTGTCCCCATTGTGGCGAGATCAGCGATCCGTTCGGCGCGGGCGGCGCCCAAACGGCGGCGGACGAGATGGGCGTCGCCTTCCTTGGCCGCATCCCGCTCGACATCGCGATCCGCCGCGAGAGCGATGCCGGCACGCCGCCTGCCGCCGGCGACGGACCGCAGGCCGAGGCGTTCGCCACGCTCGCCGGCGCCTTGGCCGCTTGGCTGGCCGAACGGTGAACCGCCGCTTGCTCCGCTCGACCTGAATGGTCCCGCTCAGCCGTCGCCGCATCCTGATCGGGGCGCTGGCCGGCGGCGGCCTCGCCATCGGCTACGCCTTGCGCCCGCGCCGCTACGCGCTGCCGCTCGCGCCCGGCCGTGACGAGGTCGCCTTCGACGCCTGGATCAAGCTGGCAAGCGACGGCATGCTCACCGTGGCCGTGCCGCAAGTCGAGATGGGGCAGGGCGTCACGACGATCCTGCCGCAGATCGTCGCGACGGAACTGGGTGCGGACTGGCGCCAAGTCGCGGTGGAGCCCGCGCCGCCTAGCCCGCTCTATGCCAACGCTCCCCTCGCCGCGCGCTGGGCCGAGTTGTGGATGCCGTTCGCACTTGGTCTGGCGGATGAGCCGGACGACGTCCTGACGAGACGCTGGGCCGAGGATCACCGCTTCAACGTGACGGCGGACGGCACCAGCCTTGCCGCCTACGAAGCCCCGGCGCGCGCGGCGGCGGCCTCGGCCCGCGCGCTGCTGTGCATGGCGGCGGCCGAGCGCTGGGGCGTCTCGTGGCAGGACTGCGACGCGCAGGACGGGTTCGTTCAGCACGAGGGCAAGCGCCTGCCGTTCGGCCCTCTTGCGAGCGAGGCCGCGCGGCTCGATCCGCCGCGCAGCCCGGTTGTGCGTGCGACTCCGGTGGCCGAGAAGCCCGAGCAGTTCCCCGCCGGCGCGCCGCTGCGCTTTCCGCGGCTCGACTTGCCCTCGAGGGTCGACGGCAGCTTCACCTTCGCAGGCGACGTTCGCTTGCCCGGCATGGTCTATGCCGCCATCCGCCACGGGCCGATCGGCAAGGCCGCCTTCGCGGGATACGAGAAGGAGGCGGCGAACGGCGTGCGTGGCGTGCTGGCGCTGGTGCACAATCCCGGCTGGGTCGCGGCCGTAGCGACCAACTGGTGGGCGGCGGAGACGGCGCTGACGCGGATCGACGCGCAGTTCTCCGCCAGGGACCGGGCCGATTCGGGCACGATCGACGAGGCACTCGATACCGCCTTGCGCACCGGCAAGGCGCACCGGCTCCATCGGGCCGGCGATCCGGACACTTACCTGACGGGCAAGCTGCCGGTGCAGCTGCGCTACGAGGCGGCGCCGGCGCTTCATGCCACGATCGAGACCACCACTGCCACGGCGCGGCTCACCGACGGCCGGCTCGAGCTGTGGATTGGCACCCAGGCGCCAGAGGCCGCGCGCCGGGCGGCGGCTCGTGCCCTCGGCCTCAGTCCCGCAGCCGTGGTCGTCTACCCCATGCCGATCGGCGGCAGCTTCGACCGGCGACTGGAGCAGGACCATGCGGCGCAAGCCGCGCTGATCGCCAGCGCCTGCGGACGTCCGGTGCAGCTGGTCTGGTCGCGCAAGCAGGAGCACATCGCCGGCTGGCCGCGCCCGCCCGCCGCCGCCGTGCTGAGCGCCAATCTCGATGCCAACGGAAACCTGGGCGGCCTGCGTGCCCGGATCGCCGTGCCCTCGGCCGCGCGCGAGTTCGGCCGGCGCCTGTTCGCGGGCGCGACCGCGCAAGCCGCGATGGCCGACGCGGCGGGCGAGCCCGACCCGCTCGCGATCGAAGGCGCCGTGCCGGCCTATGCGATCGAGCACCTCGCCATCGACCACGTGCCTGTCACCATCCCGCTACCTTCGGGCCGGCTGCGGGGCAATGCGCACGGCTACACCGCGTTCTTCACCGAGTCCTTCATCGACGAACTCGCGCATCTCGCCGGGCGCGAGCCGCTGTCCTACCGCATGGCGCTGCTCGGCAACGATCCCCGCATGGCCGAGTGCCTGCAGCGCGTGGCGGCCATGGCGAACTGGAGCGGCGGCGGCGACAGCAGCGGCCAGGGTATCGCCTGCCACCTGATCGGCGCGGGCGAGACCGGCGGCCGCATCGCGGTGATCGCCAGTGCCCGGCGCGAGGCCGAGGGCGTGCGGGTTGACCGACTGTGGGCGGTCGCCGACATCGGCCGCATCGTCAACGTCGACATCGCGCGCCAGCAGATCGAGGGCGGCCTCGTGTTTGGGCTCGGCCTCGCGCTGGGGTCGAGCACCGGCTACGAGGCCGGGCTGCCGATCACCGGCAGGCTTGCCTCGCTGAACCTGCCGCTGCTGGCCGATTGCCCCGATGTGGCAGTTGACTTCGTGGGTAGTGAGGCCGAGCCGGTGGACCCTGGCGAAATCGGAGTGGTCGCGGTGGCTCCGGCGGTCGCCAATGCGTTGTTCTCGGCGACGGGTCTGCGCTTTCGCCGGCTGCCGCTGCTTTCCGAGGAGGACATGTGACCGCACCGCCCGATCATCCCCGCGTGCTGCTCGGCAAGGTCGGCGTGCTGCTGGTCAATCTCGGAACCCCGCAGGAGGCGAGCCCCGCCGCGGTGCGTCGCTACTTGGCCGAGTTCCTCTCTGACCGGCGGGTGGTGGAGATACCGCCGCTCGTGTGGCAGCCGATCCTGCGCGGCGTGATCCTGCGGGTGAGGTCGCGCAAGTCGGCCCATGCCTATAGCCAGGTCTGGACCGCGGAGGGCTCGCCGCTCGCGGCGATCACCGCGCGTCAAGCGCGGGCCCTGCGCGAGCGGATGGGCGACAGCGTGCTGGTCGACTGGGCGATGCGCTACGGCAAGCCGGCCATCGCCGAGCGGTTCCAGGCGCTCCAGGCGCAAGGGTGCGACCGCATCCTGATCGCCCCGCTCTACCCGCAATACTCGGCCGCCACCAACGCGTCGGTGATGGACGCGGTGTGCCGGACGATGGGCTCCCTGCGCTGGCAGCCGGCCTTGCGCACGCTGCCGCCGTACTACGACGATCCCGCCTATATCGGGGCGCTCGCGAAGGATCTGGCCGCCCAGATCGCCGGGCTGTCCTTCGTGCCTGAGGTGCTGCTGCTCTCGTTCCACGGCATGCCCGAGCGGACGCTGCACTTGGGGGACCCGTACCACTGCCAGTGCCGCAAGACCGCGCGCCTGCTGGGCGAGGCGCTTGCGCCGCGCTTCCCCGGCGTGCGCATCGACACCACCTTTCAGTCGCGTTTCGGCCGCGCCAAGTGGCTGGAGCCCGCGACCGACGCGACGATCGCCGCCGAGGCGCGCGGTGGCACGCGCCGGATGGTCGTGGCGGCGCCGGGCTTCGCCGCCGATTGCCTCGAGACCCTGGAGGAACTGGCGATCCGCGGGCGCGACACGTTCCTCGAAGCCGGCGGGCAGGACTTCGCGGCGCTCACATGCCTCAACGATCGCGAGCCCGGCATGGCCATGCTCGAGCATCTGATCCGGCGGGAGCTGGGCGGCTGGGTCTGAGCCACCGAAGCCTAATTCTGCGACACCGTTCTCATCCATTCTTGACTTATTCCCGATTTGTTCTATTATCGTTCGCGACTCACCGGCTGCAAGGAAGAGCGCGATGACCCATCCCGAGAGTGCCGCCCGCGTTCAGGATTGGACTTATGCGAGCGGGGACGATCCTGCCGGACTCCCGCTGACCTTGTCGGTCTACGCCGATCGCCCGCACGTGCGAGCCAGCTTGTGCGAGGATGCGGGCGCCGCGGGATTGCGCATGAGCGTCACCGCCGACCTTGCCGGCCTCGTAACGGGAGAAGCGCGGCCATTGGGCGACGTGGTCATGGTCGATTGCCCGGTCGTCGACGCGGCGATGCTGGCAGCCTTGACCCGGCTCGACATGCGCGCGGCGCGCTGCGGCTCGCGGCTGATCGTCTCGACCAGCGTCGCCGCGCTCGAAGACGTGTTCGGCTGCCTCGACCAGTCGGGCGCGCAGATCCTGGTCGATCCGGACCGGGCCGAGCGGGTCATCGCCCTGGGCCATGTGCTCGCACAGTTCCCGTCCGCGCGCCTGCGCGAGCTGTCGGACGACGAGCGGCTGCTGCTGGTGCGCCTGACCGAACAGGTGGGGCAGATCGCCGGTCGGATCGAGCGTCTGGCGCCATCGGGTTCGCCGCTGAGCGGGATGCCGCCACTCGCGCCACTGGCCTCGCCGGCCGCTGGCGAGATCGCCCAGCCTCAGGCCGACGCGGGCGAGCCGAAGGTCCAGCGCGCGGTGCGCCCGCCTCTGCCCGATCCGCGCCTGGTGCGTCGCATCCTGCGCCATCGTCAGCTGCGCGCGCGCCACTTCGATGCGCAGCTGTTTGCCGATCCGGCCTGGGACATGCTCCTCGACCTGACCGCCGCGCGCGCCGAACATACGCGGGTCTCGGTCACCTCGCTGTGCATCGCGTCGGGCGTACCGGCGACGACGGCGCTGCGCTGGATTAGCCAGATGGTGGAACAAGGGCTATTCGTGCGCGTCGGAGATCAGACCGACCGCCGCCGCGCCTTCATCGAGCTGAGCGAACGCAGCTCCGACGCGATGGCTCGCTACTTTGCCGAACTCGGGCCCAATCCACTGCTCGCCTGAGCGGCGCTTTCGCCGGCAGTTGACCAACTGCCCTCGGGCGATCATAGCGCCGAGCATATACGGCCCCACGCGGCGCCGGGCGGTTAGCTCAGTTGGTAGAGCATCTCGTTTACACCGAGAGGGTCGGCGGTTCGAGCCCGTCACCGCCCACCATTTCAGGCCGACGCACACGTCGGCGCCGTTCAGGCGCGATCAGTTGACCAGCGAGGCTTCGATCGCGATGCGGATCGCTTCGGACGTGTGGTTGGCGCCGAGCTTGTTCAGCATGTTGGCGCGGTGGATTTCGACGGTGCGCGGGCTGATCGCCAGCTTCTCGCCGATGAGGCGGTTCGACAGGCCGCTGGCGACGCCGTCGAGCACTTCGCGCTCGCGCTTGGTCAGGCGATCGAGCCGGGCCTTGGCCATCACTTCGCGCAACTTGCTGTTGCCCGACGCCTCCGCCTTCTCAATGGCGTGCGCAAGCGTGGCGTTCAGTTCCTGGGCGGTGATCGGCCAGGAGACGTAATCGATGGCACCGTCCAGCACGGCCTGGACGATGCGGTTCGCCGCCGGGTTTTCGCTGAAGGCGATGATCGGGTACCACTCGGCATGCGTGGCCATCTTCTCGATCAGGTCCGCCACGGTTCCGGCCTCGTCGTGGATCATCACCACACCCGATCGCGGCCATGCCATGGCGAGTTCGGCGATGTTCTCGAACGGCTCCACATGGATGCTCGCGGCGGCAAGGGCATGGCTGATGGCAGCCCGGCGGCGCATGTCGCTATCGATCAGAATGAGATTGGAAACGTGCTCCACCGCTGTGGCCCTTAAAGGTTTGTGCCTAGGGACATACTCGCAGAATCTCGGGTCCTGCGGGTGCGCGACCGGCCCCGATTTCGATTGAAGTTTCGTGGCTTGGGGCTGTAGGTCGCGTGCGCGGCCAGCCTAGCATGCCCCAAAATGGGTGAAATTGCGATCACGCGGCACGCAGGGCTCCGCCGATTTCGATGAAATCCCGGCGTAACGCTTCGATGCGGATTGAATCGAAGCGGATCGCGCTGTCGAGAATTGTGCGGCGCGCGGCTTCGTAGACCTGCCTCAGAGCCGAGGCGATGCCCGTTTCGCCGGTGACGCCAAGCTGCAGCGCGGTGACCGCCGTCAGCGCGTGCGTGAGCGAGCGGCTCTTGAGGGCGTTGTCGCCCTTGTCGGCCGCGAACAGGGCCGTGCCGAGGGCGCCGACGAGATGCTCGTAGCACAAATGGACCAGCTCGGCCGGGGCGGCGCCGGAAACGCGCGCGTCGAAATCGACGCGGCGATAGGCTTCGTGGGGAGAGCGTTGCTGCAGCATGTCAGCCCTTTGCGTTGTTCCAGGCGGCGATCTGGTTCTGCAGGAACGACAGCGTCGACTTGGAGGACGTGATACGCGTCTCCGAAACCCCCAGGCGCGAGACCAGGTTCGCCCGCAACGTCTCCTGCTTGGTGGCGAGGTCGGCCTTGTCGGTCGTGACTTGCTTCAGCAGCTTGCTGTAGCGGTTGATCGATCCGCCGAGCGAATTGGCATCCCCGCTCGCGGCGGCGCCGCGGTAGAGCTTGTCGATATTGGCGTAGACGCCGTAGAGCCCGTTGGTGAACATTGCCGAGACGCCGGCGGGATCCTTGGCGATGGTGTCGGCCAGGCGCTTGGTGTCGAGGACGAACGTGCCGTCGCGCTGGGTGGAGAGGCCAAGGTCGGCCAAGGTTCTCGCGGCTCCGGTCGCGCCCGGGATCACCGTCGCGCCGGCCAGCTGGCCCAGGCTGCGCTTGAGCGCGCGAGCGCCGGGATCGGTGCGCAGTTCGCCGCTGTCCGGGTCGGTTGCCTTGGTGAGCGCGGCGACGACTTCGTTGAGCGCGGAGGTCAGATCCGACATCGAGCTCGTGATCGCGCTGGAGGTATCCGCGAAAGTGACCGTCGTCGGCGCGCCGGGGTTGGTGGCGGTCAGCGTCATGGTGACCCCGGGGATCGCTTCGGAAACCGTGTTCGAGGCAGAGGTGCGCGCCAGGCCGTCGACCTTGAACGCGGCGTCGCCGGCGCTCGCCAGCAGTTGGCCGGCGCCGCCCGAGGGCGACCACGCGAGCTGGGCCAGCCCCGGATCGGACGCGGTCTCGGCCGCATCGAGGACGAAGCCGTTGGCCGCGCCCTCGGCGCCCTTGAGGACGAGTTGGGCGCCGGCGTCGGTCGAGGCGACGTAGGCGGTGACGCCGGCCTTGGCCGCGTTGATCGACGCGGCGACGTCGGAGAGCTTCGCGCCCGCGGGAATGGTGATCGGCACTGCGGCATGGCCGGTGTCTTGCGCGAAGCTGCCGTTCGCGACCGTGCCGAAGCGCAAGGTCAGCGTGCCCGAACCGACAGGAGAGCTCGGCAAGGCCACCGCCTGGGTGGCGATGGACTGCGACTTGGCCAGGGCCGTCACTTCCAGCGTGAAGGTGCCGGTGGGCGTGCGCGTGCCGGACAGGGTGGCTTTCGCGACGCTGGCGTTGGTGACTTGCGGTGTCGGCGACAGGCTGCCGTTGCGCACCGCGTCGCCCATCGCGGTCGACAGGTTGAGGAGGACCGACTTGAGGTTCGAGGCCGAGGAGATCTTGGCGTTGAGCGTGTCCGACTGGTTCGTCAGCCGGTCGGTGCGCGCGGCGAACTCGGCGGTCGCCAGGTTGTTCGCCAGCGCAGTCATGTCGATGCCGCTGCCACCGCCCAATGCGCTGATCAGCGACTGGGTTGTCGAAGCCGAGTTGGTCGAGGAGGTGGTGGTCATGATCGGGAGAACGGTTTCCGGGCCAAGGCCTTAAGGATCGGGATCAGCAAATCGACGGATCGAGCCGGCCCTCGGCATCGAAGCGCAGGGTGACGGGCACGCTGACTTCGGGACGGACCGGATGCTCGCCGCGGCGCAGCGAGAAGACGAAAGCCAGAATGGCGGCAACGGCGGCGTAGAGCTCCTCGCGGATGACCTGACGCTCGCGGGTGGTGTAGTAGATCGAGCGGGCGAGGGCGGGGTACTCGAGCACCGGGACCGCGTATTCCGCGGCGAGTTCGCGCATCGCCATGGCCTTGTCGCCGCGCCCTTTGGCAAGCACCACCGGCGCCGCCGCCTTCGCCGGATCGTAAGCGAGGGCGACCGAGAAGTGGGTGGGGTTGGTGACGATGAACTGGGCCTCCTTCATAGCCGGGATCAGGCCGCCCATGGCGATCTTGCGCTGCCGTTCGCGCTGAGCGGACTTCTTCTCGGGCGAGCCCTCGCTCTCCTTGTGCTCGTCGCGCACCTCCTGCTGCGTCATCTTGAGCCGGCCGAGGCGGCGCAGCCACTGCACCGGCACGTCGATGAAAGCGATGACGGTCAGCCCGGCGCCGAGCGTGAACAGCAGCATGACGAGGTCGTGCCAACTGCTGGCGAGCTCGCGCGTCAGATCGCCGCGTCCCAGGCGCATGATCGCGGCGAGGTGGCTGTTCGCCCATGTCCACGCGATCGTGCCGAGCAGGACCACCTTCAGCAGACCCTTGCCCATCTCGATCCACCCGGTGGGACCGAACACGCGCTTGAGCCCGCTGAGCGGGTTGATGCGCGAGGCCTTGGGCAGCAGGTTCTCACCCACCCAGCGTCCCTCGCCGAATGCGAGCTGCGAGACCAGCGAGACCAGCAGCACGCCGCCGCTGAGGACGGCGAGCGGCGGCAGGACAGCCAGAAGCGCGCCGAACAGGAGGCGCTGGGGTGCGAAGTCCTCGATGGTGGCGCGGTCCCAGGTGAAGCCGGTCTTCAGGCTCTGGGCCATGAGGCGCAGCATCCAGGGCCCGGCCAGCATCAGCCAGGCCGCGCCGACGAGCGTGGTCGCGGCCGTCGCCAACTCGCGCGAGCGCAGCACGTCGCCGTTGCGTGCGGCCTCGCGGATGCGCTTCTGGGTTGGCGCGAAGCTCTTTTCGCCGGAGTCGCCGCTCACAGTGAAAGAACCCTCGACACGGAGGCAAGCGCATCGGCGGTGAGCTCGCTCGCCTGGTCGGTCAGCACCGGAGCCGCGACTATGAGCGCGGCGATGCCGGCGAGCACGCCCGCGGGCAGGCCCAACGCGAAGAGATTGAGCGCGGGAGCCGAGCGGCTGAGCACGCCGGTCACCACTTGCACGATCAGCAGCACCATCGCGACGGGCAGTGCCATCGCCACGGCTGTAGCGAACATCGCGCCTGCGAAGTGCGCAACCTCGGCGAAGCGGTCTGGTCCGAGCCAGGTGTGCCCGGGCGGAAAGACGCGGTAGCTGTCGACCACCAGGCCGATCCACTGCAAGTGTCCGCCGAGCGCCAGGAACACGAGGGTGACGACGACGGTGAAGTACTGGCCGAGCGCGGGCGACTGCGTGCCCGAGTTGGGATCGACGGTGCTCGCCATGCTCAAGCCCATGCCGCCGCCGATCACCTCCGCGGCGATCAGGGGCGCGGCGAACGCGAATTGCAGCACGAAGCCAAGCGCGAGGCCGACGAGGACTTCACCGGCAACGCCGACCATGCCTGCGAGCGAAAGCAGGTCGGAGGGCGCGGCCACCGGTGTCCAGGCGCAGACCATCACGGCCACCGCGCCGGCGGCGATCACCCGTATCTGCGCGGGCACGCCCGCGGCTCCGAACAAAGGCGCAGCGAACATGGCGGCGCCGATCCGGGTCATCACGAAGGCCAGGCGCCAGAACTGCGCCTCTACGGGACCGAAGCCGAAATCGAGGCCGGGCACCGCGTGCGGCTACTTCGCGATGTTGGCGATCTGGGCGAAGACTTCCTGGGTGAAGTCTCCGATCAGGGCCATCATCGAACCGCCCATGATCACCAGCACCACCGCGATGATCGCGAGCTTGGGCACGAACGTCAGCGTCTGCTCGTTGACCGAAGTCGCCGCCTGGATCACGCCGATGATGAGCCCGACCGCCAGCGAGGCGATGAGGATCGGCGCGGCGACCAGCGCAGTGGTCCACAGCATGTGGTCGGCCAGCGAGAGCAGGGGGGTGATGTCGTCCATGGCGGTCATCCGAAACTGGAGGCGAGCGAGCCCATCAGCAGCGCCCACCCGTCGACGAGGACGAAGAGCAGCAGCTTGAAGGGGAGCGAGACGACCATCGGGCTCATCATCATCATGCCCAGACTCATCAGGACCGATGAGACGACCAAGTCGATGACGAGGAAGGGCAGGAACAGCATGAAGCCGATCTGGAAGGCGGTCTTGAGCTCGCTGGTGACGAAGGCGGGCAGCAGGATCGAAAACGGCACGTCGGCGGCCTGGGCGAACTTTGGCGCCTTGGCCATGTCGGCGAACATCATCAGGTCGCGCTCGCGGGTCTGACGGATCATGAAGGCGTGGAACTCGCCTCCCGCCGCGCCGATCGCCTGCTCGGCGTTGATCGTGCCGGCGGCGTAAGGGGCGATGGCGCGGGCGTTGACCTGCTCCAGCGTGGGCGACATCACGAAGAGCGAGAGGAACAGCGACAGGCCGATCAGCACCTGGTTGGGCGGCGACTGCTGGAGACCGAGCGCCTGGCGCAGGATTGCCAGCACGACGAGGATGCGAGTGAAGCTCGTCATCATCAGCACGAGGCTGGGCAGGATCGTCAGCAGCCCCATGACGAGCAGGAGCTGGAGCGACAAGGTCATGCCGGGACCGCCGGTGCCGCCCATCGACCCGAACGCGCGGTCGAGGGCGCCGGGAATGGCCGTCTGGGCGTGTGCGGCAGCGGGGATCAGCAGCGCCGGCGGCGCCAGGACGAGGCGGATGAGTCGCGGGCGCCGGCTCAAGGCCGCACCTCTCGCGCCGGGGCCTCGGCAAGCCGGGTCAGCCCGCTGCGCGAGGCGGAGACCAGGATCTCGCGCCCGTGGAACTCGATCACGGCGAGCTTCAGCGTGGGGGACAGCATCGTCGTCTCGATCACTCGAACCGACTTGCTGCCGGCGCCGACGCCCGCCTTGGCTTGCACTTTTTGCGCCAGCTTGAGGCAACCCCAGATCGCTACGCCGATCAGCGGCAGCATGACGACGAGCTTGAGGACGTACCAGAGCATCAGGCGCTCTCCCCGTCCGAATACGCGTCGTGGCGGGCGCCTGCGAGCTCGACGATGCGCAGTCCGAAGCGGCCGTTCTGCGCGACGATCTCGCCCTTGGCGATCGGCTGACCGTTGACGAGCACGTCGAGCAGTTCGTCGGTCAGGCGGTCGAGCACGACGACGCTTTCCTCGGCGAGAGTCAGCACGTCGCGCAGCTTCATGTCGGTCCGGCCAAGTTCCACCGAGAGACGCACGTCGACGTCCTTGAGGAAGTCCAGGCCACGCGGATTGACGGTCATTGTTCGGGAATCCCCAGTCAGAAAGCGGATGTGAGCTGGACCGCGACGCGATCCTCGAACTCGCCGATCGTGCCGACCGCGAGGGTGCGGCGCCCGGCCTTGAGCGGGACGCTGCGCGCGACGGCGACCGGCAGGATGTCCCCGGGCTTGAGGTCGGCGAGCTTGGAGAAGCCGATGGCCATGTCGACGATCACGGCGGTGAGCGTGACCGGGATCGATGCGAACGGCTCGTCGCCGGGCCCCTTGCCGGCCATGGCGGGGGCTTGGCTACGCCGCTTCTCTCGCCCCTCGAACAGGCGGACCAACGTTCCCAGCGGAAAGGCGAGCGCCAGCATCCAGGGAGGTGAGCCTCGCTCTTCGATCGTGAGGGTGAGTTCCACCACCGGCTCGGCTCTGGGAAACGGCGCGAGCTGCGGTAGCCGCGTCTCTCGGCGCAGCGGGACGATCGTGAGGACGGCATCCCCGAGCGACCGCGTCAGCGCCTCCGACACGGTTTTCTCGAGCCGACCGATCAGGAGCTCGGCCGAGAGCGGAAAGGCCTCGGGCAGCGGATCGGGCACTTGTCCGCGTCCACCGAAAGCCCTGTCGACGAGGCGCAGCACTGGCGCAGCCGCAAGAGTCAGCAGCACCGGGTGGCCATCGTCGCCGGCGGCGAGCAGCCCGTAGCTGGCCAGGCGGAGCGCCTCCTGTTCGATCTGCTCGAGCGTCGCGGTGCGCGGCGACGTGGCCCGCACCGTCGGCGCGTCGGTTCCGGTCAGCCGCGCAAGCCCGAGCGCCAGCTGGCGGGCGAGACGCTCGCCGAACAGGCCGACCTGGGGCAGCAGATCCGAAATCGCGGGAAGCGAGGTCCCCAGCAACTCCGGACAGTGGCGTGCGACCACCCGATCGGCAACGAAGGCGCGCTGCGGCTTCATCGGCTCACTGGATGATGAAGCTGCGGAAGTAGACGTCGTCGACGCCGCCGAAGCCTTCCTCGTCGGTCAGCACTTTGTTGATCGCGGCGGTCAGGCGCTTCTGCAGCCGTTCCTTGCCATCGATGCTCGTGATCTCGTTCTCGGTGGTGTCGGCCAGGATGTTGAGCAGCGCCGAGCGGATCGCCAGCTCGTGCTCCTTCAGCCATAGGAGCACCCGCCCGTCGCGGCGGGTCGAGGCAGCCAGGCTCACCTGGATGAGCGAGCTTGAGTCCTTGAGATTGGACGTGAAGTCGCCGTCGAAGCTGTAATAGACAGTGCGAAACTCGCTGCCGCCGTCACCGTGGACATCCTCGCCGGCGGCCTCGTCGTCCTTGCCCTCCTTCTTGGGTGCATAGGGATCCACTTCGCCCTTGCGGATCAGCTTGGGGTTGTTGTCCTCTTTCGCCCCGGCCTTGGCGCCGCCGATCACACCGGCCTGCATCAGGCCGAACGCGCCCCCGCCGCCGACGCCCAGCAGGACGACGGGGAGGAGTACTTTCATCAGCATTCCCTTGCCCTTGCCTTTGGGCTTGTCCTTCTTCTCGCTCTTGTCACTCATGATGTTTGCCTCGGATCAGGTGCGTGGCTCAGGCGTAGATGCCCGCGCGGCGGAACGTGGGTGACGGGCGGCGCTCGTCCTGCGCCGCCGATGGAATGGCGCCGCGACTTCCGGGAGCGGGTGCATCCTGCCGAGCGGCGCGCTGCTGAGACGCCGGCTGCTGGTGCGAGGGATCGCGGCCCGCGCTCGTCGAAGTCTGCGCGAAGTGCTGGGGCGTGAGGGCATGCGGACGATCGCGCGCGCGATCCTCGCCTGCCGTGTTACCGGCGAGCGAGGCGGCCGCCGCGGCCTGGACCGCCGGGGCGAGCCCTGGGTCGGCGCTGCCCATCGTTACGGCGATGTGGTCCTGCTCGGGCCGGAAGTGCAGCGAGACCGCGCCGAAGTCGGCGTGCACGAGGGCCGCATGCACCACTTGCGGCCCGGCGGCCGCGCGCGCTTCGGCGATGCGGTCGACAAGCGCTGCGACGTCGTGCCTGGGCGCACTCACCTGCGGCGTCATCGCGATGGGAGCGGTGGTATCGAGCTGCGGCGCGGTCGCCGCCGAGGTGACATGTGGAGGGTGCTGGACCGATGCTGCGAGAGTGGGAGCTGTCGGTTGCTCCTCGGTGTGACGGGTCACTGCCGGGGCAGGGGTGCCTGGATCGGCGCGGGCTTGGTCCGGGCGTAGGGTGGACATGGTCGGAGGCGCGACGCCAGCGGGCTGGTCCATTTGCGGCACAGGCACAGGCACAACTGGCGCGTTCGTCCCGACCTTGAGCGAGACCGGTGCGGAGCGACTTGAAGGATTGGTCCTCGTGGCAGTCGGACTGCCCGAGGAAGTTGGGGCCACCGTCTGCGCAGGCATGGGCGAGGCAGACAACATGGCGGCAAGCTGCAAGGCGCAGGGCGCGACGTGGGGCGGTGCCGGAGGCGCTTTGCTGACGCTCGCGTCGCTGTCGGACTTGGTGCTGGAAGGGGCGGCATCGGCAGGCGGCAAGTCCTTGCCGGCAGGCTTGCCGCTTTTGCCGGACGGCGCGGCATCCGGAAGAACGATCGCCTGCGGCATTGCCGCCTCAAGTGCAGCTGCGGGGATCGTAGGCGGCGGAGGCAGGTCCAGCACCGGCGAAGCTGTGGAAGCGCCGGCGCTCTGCAGAAGCGCCGAGAAATTGACCGCCGGCGCGGCGCCCTCGGGTGACGGCGCGGCCAATGCCGCGGGCGAGACGCAGGGCGTCGCAGAGAGGGACGCGGCGACGGGGGAGCTGGTCTCGATCATGCCCACCTTTATTCAAGACCCGTGCCAGACGGCTTGCGCCCGTGAAGCGCAGGCGTTTCGCGTCCGCGCGCGATCAGCCGCTCCTGCGCCTGGGCTCGATCGTCCACGGCGGCGCGGCGGCGTTCGGCTGTGGCGAGGAGGCGCAGCTTGGCATCGGCGATCGCTTCGGCGCGGCGCATCTCGTCCAGGGTGTTGCGCCTGATGGCCTCGAGCCCATCGACGAAGCGCAATTGCTGGCGAAGGGCGTCGCCCTGTTCGGCGTCGCGCCGGGTGGCGTATTCGCCGGCGAGGCGGCCGGTCCGCTCGCACAGAGCGCGCAGCTGGGCCAGCGTACCCTCGGCCTCGGCGGCGTCGCGCGCGGCGGTCTGCTTGGCGATGTCGCGGATCTTCTCGAGCCGGCGCAGCCGCAGCAGCCGGGCACGCTCGGCGTTCATGGGCCGAGCAGCGCCTCGAGCTGGGCCGTGCCGCTCGCCAAGTCGATCACCTCGCCGGCCGCCTGGCACAGGAAGGCACTGAGCGCCGGATGCATGGCGATGGCGCGGTCGAGCTGAGGATCGGCCCCGGCGCGGTAAGCGCCCATCAGCACGAGGTCGCGGTTCTCCTCGTAACTTGCGACCAACGCGCGGAAGGTGCGGGCAAGCTGCTGGTGCTCGGCGGGCACGATATCGTTCATGACCCGGCTCAAGGAGGCGGCGATATCGATGGCCGGATACTGGCCGCGCTGGGCGAGCGCGCGGGAGAGCACCACGTGCCCGTCGAGGATGGCGCGGGCGGTGTCGACCACGGGGTCGTCGTGGTTGTCGCCGTCCGCCAGCACGGTGTAGAGTCCGGTGATCGATCCCCCGCTCGCCGCCGAGTTGCCGGCACGTTCGACCAGCTTGGTGATCGTCGCCAGGGCCGACGGCGGATAGCCCCGCGCGGCACCGGGCTCGCCCAGCAACAGGCCGATCTCGCGCGCGGCGTGCGCCACCCGGGTGAGGCTGTCGAGGATCAGCAGTACGCGCCTGCCCTGCGCGCGGAAGTGCTCGGCCATCGCGGTGGCGAGCATCGCGCCGCGCAGCCGCAAGTTGGGCGCGTGATCGGCCGGGACGGCGACCACGACGGTGCGCTCGCGCTTGTCGGCGTTCATGTGCCGCGCGACGAAGTCGGAGACCTCGCGCGCGCGCTCGCCGATCAGGCCGACGACGATGACGTCCGCCGAGGCGCCGTGCGCGATCATGTCGATCAGCACCGACTTGCCGACACCGGACCCGGCCATCACGCCGATGCGCTGGCCGATGCCGAAAGTCGTGAGCGCGTTGAGCGCGCGCACGCCGGTGTCGAAGGGGAGGCGCACCGGGCTGCGGTCCAGCGCCGAGGTGCGGTGCCCGCCCGCCGGCCACAGCGAGCGCGCATGGATCGGCGGACCTCCGTCGATCGGCAGGCCCTCGCCATCGACCGCGCGGCCCAGGAACGGTTCGCCCACCGGGAGCATGCCCGGGCGACCTTCCGGACGGACCCGGGCGCCCGGGCGGAGCATGACGCTGTCGCCCAGCATCATCATCATCGTGCGGCCGTTGCGAAACCCGATCGCTTCGGCGGGAAGGCTGGCATCATCGCCGTAGGTGACGCGGCACATCGCGCCAACCGGCACCGCCAGGCCACTCACTTCCAGCAGCCCGCTGTCACAGGCGGTGACCAGGCCGAAGCGGCATGGGGACAGGTCGATCGGTTCGAGCCCGAAGCCGGCCAGGATCGGCTCGAACAGGTTCAGCATCGGGCCAGCGCCTCGGCGATGGCCTTGCGCCAGGTCGCCGGACCGTCCTCCACGCCGCCGCTGGTGCCCTCGACCCGGATGGCACCGCGTTCCAGCGAGGGATCGGCCAGCACCTCCCAATCGACGCGCATGCGGCTGGTCAGCAGCTTGATGTCGTCAGGGTGCAGGCGGATCACCCGCGCGTCGTCGGCGCGGGCGAGCATCGCCGCCGCCGCCGCGACCCGCCGCTCCAGCAAGTCGACATCGAGCGCGAGCGGGGCCAGCGCGGCCTCGCACAGCGCAGCCACCGTGGCGCGAAGGCGGTCGCGCAACTGCTCTTCGAGGGCGCGGTCGAGCCTGGCGAAGGCGAGCTGCAGCGTCCCTCCGGCTTGTGCATCCGCTGCGGCCGTGGCGAGCGTTTCGACGCGAACGTCGCCGGCGCCGTCGGCATAGCCTTGCGCATAGGCATCGGCGAGCGGGTCACCTTGTTGGGGGTCCGGAAACGTCGCCTCCTGCAGGGGCTGAGGCTGGGGCTCGGTCTCCTCCTCGGCCGCGGCGAAGCGGCGGTCGGCACGGAACGGCGTCCTTTCGCCGAGCCGAGCCAGGGGAAGGCGCTCAGACATAGTCGCCGTCGCCCGATCCGAACACGATCGTGCCCTCGGCCGCGAGCTTGCGGGCGATGGCAACGACGCGCTTCTGGGCCTCGACCACGTCGGCGAGCTTCGTGCGACCCCGCGCCGCGATCTCGTCGCGCACGCCATCGGCGGCGCGGCTGGACATCGCGCGGAAGAAGCATTCGCGCTCGTTCTCGGCCACGCCCTTGAGCGCGTCGATGAGCGTGTCGTTGTCGGTCTCGCGCAGCAGCGCGCCCATGGGATTGGCGTCGAGCACGAAGAGGTGCTCGAACTTGAACATTTCCTCCTCGATCTTCCTGGCGAGCAATTTGTCGAGCTTGGCGATCTCGGGAAGGACGCGCTTCTCCACCGCCTTGCCAGCGCCGTTGATGATGTCCGCCGCCTCGCGCGGACCGCCCATGGCGAGGGTGCCCGAGCCATGCCGCTCGGCGATGCGCCGGGTCAGCAGTTCGTCGAGCATGACGAGCGCCTCGGGCGAGACGGGCTCCAGCGTGGCGATGCGATGCACGATCTCGGGCTGATGCTCGGGCGGCAGAGCGTGCAGGACAGCGGCCGCCACCTCGGGATCGAGCTGCACCAGCAGAACGGCGATCGCTTGCGGGTGCTCGCCCCGGATCAAGGGCGTGAGCGCCTCTGGCACCAGCCAGCGGGCGAGCTCGATGGTCGAGCTGCGCTGCGCTTCTGGAGCGATACGGCGCATCAGGCTGTCGGCCTTCACCTCGCCCACGGCGCGGCCCATCATGGTCCGGACCTGGCCGATGCGATCGTGCGCGACGAGGCCGAGCGCTTCGGTCTTCTGGACGAAGCCGGCAATAGCGCCGGCGATCACGTCGGGACCGATCTCGCCGAGTGCGCACATCTTTTGGCCCAGCAGGCGCAGTTCGGAGGGCTCGAGCTCGGCGAGGATGCTGGCGGCCTGTTCGTCGTGCAGCAGCATCACCATCACGGCGGCGCTGCCCGCGGGATCGAGGTTCGATGCGATCTCGCTCATGCGGCCTCTGCGCGGTCTTCAAGCGGCGTTGGCGGGTCGGCGAGCATCTGGCGCAGCGCCTGGACCGCGCTGTCCGGCTTTTGCGCGACAAGGCGCTGGGCGAGATCCACTTGCTGGGCGAGGAGCTCGGAGCGGGGGATCTCGGCGACCGGCTGTTCGGCCTCGGCAAGCTCCGGTGCGGTTTCGCCATCCTCGCCAGCGGCTGCGCGTTCGCCGCTCTCGCCGTCGGCGTCCGGTTCGCCCTTCTTGGCCTTGCTCTTCTTAGCCTTGTCGCCGCGCTGGGCGGCGATCAGGGGACGCACCCCGAGCAGCAGCACGAGCAGGACCGCGATCAACGCCGAGCCATAGCGCACCAGTGTCGCGAACCAGGGCGTCTCGTAGAATTTCTCGGGCGTATCGACGGTCGGCTCGAAGCTGCGCATCACGACTTTCACCTGGTCGCCGCGCTGCGGGTTGGCGCCGACCGCGGCACTGACCAGGGCCTCGATGTCCTTGAGGTCCTGCGGCTTGGCGCCCTTCAGCGCCGCTTGGCTCAGGGCCACTGCGACCGAGATGCGCTTGATGTTGCCGGGGTGCTGGTTGGAGACCGCCACTTCGCGGCCAAGCTCGTAAGTCTTGCTGGAGCTCGACTCGCCGTTGCTCGGCTGCTGCTGCCCGGTCGGCGGCTGCGTGCCTTGTGGCGGCGCGTTCTGCGCCAGCGTGGCGGGAGGCGGCGTGTTCGAGAGGACGCCGGGGACACCCGCCGCTTGGGAGGGGCTGGTCGATTGCGACTGCTCCTGCGTCTCGGCGCGTACGACACCGTTCTTGTCGTAGCTCTCGCGCGCCGAGGTGACGTCGCTCATGTCGAGCTCGACCTGGATTTCGCTCGAGAAGTTGCCTTCGCCCAGCATCGGGGCGAGCAGCTGGGTCACTTGGGTGCGCAGCTTGTCTTCCATGCGGGACTGCATGTCGAGGCGGTCGCTGTCGGGTCCGTCCTGCTGCGAGAGCAGGCGCCCGTGCTGGTCGATCACGCGCACCGCGTCGGGCGAGAGGCCGGGCACAGAGCCCGCGACGAGGTTGACGATTGCCGAGACTTGCCCGGCGGCGAGCTGGCGGCCGGCCTTGAGGCGTACCATGACCGAGGCGGTGGGCGGCAGATTGTCGCGCACGAATGCGGACTTCTCGCCCTCGGCCAAGTGCACGCGCACGGAATCGACACCGTCGATCTCCATGATCGAGAGCTGCAGGTCGCGCTCGCGGGCGGCGCGCAGACGCTCGCCCTCCAGCGACCGGCTGGCGCCCATCGGCAGGGTGTCCAGCATCTGGTCGCCACTTTGCGGCGTGGCGAGAGTGCCGTTGGCCGCCACCAGCATCTTCGCGCGGTAATAGTCGCCTTCGTCGACCGTCAGCGCGCCGGTATCGTTGTCGATGTGGTACTTGATCCCGGCGGTGTCGAGCGCGGAGGCGACGCCGGCGCGGTCGCTATCGTCCAGTTGCGCATAGAGCGCCCGCTGGGGGGAGGGGGCGACGGCGCTCCAGGCGAGCGCTGCCCCGCCGAGCGCCGCGACGCCCAGGAACCAGGGCAGCATGCGCTTGACGGCAGGTTGGCTGGCGAACGTTCCGAGGCGGGTCAGCGCGTTGCCGCCCGCGGGATCGGTGAATGCGGCAAGCACCGAGGTTCCGGGTGCGGGCGCGGCTACGGCGGGAAGCAGGTCCGCCATCTATCACACGCCCATCCGCATGATGTCCTGATAGGCGGACAGCAGCTTGTTGCGGACCTGGAGCGTCGCCTCGAACGAGACGCCGGCCTCCTGGCGTGCCAGCATCACTTTGGCGACATCGGTCACTTCGCCCTTCTGGTAGGCCTCCGCCAGCCCCTCGGCCTTAGCCTGGGTCGCGTTGACGCCGTCGAGCGCGCTCTTGAGCGTGCCGGCGAAGCCTTGGGCCGGTGCCGGGCCGGCGGCGCCTTGCGTCTCCTGCGGGGCGTGAAGCTGCTGGAGAAGCTGCGAGCGGTCGATGATCTGCTGGCGCAAGGCGATGATCTGCTGCACCCCGCCTGCGCCCGAACCGATCGGAGAAATGCCGCTCACCAGCGGCCTCCCGCCACGCGGCCGAGCTCGATACCGGCCTCGCGGAAGGAGGCAAGGCGATAGCGCAGCGTCCGCTCGGAGATACCGAGTTCTCGCGCGGCGCGCAGGCGATTGCCGCCGCACGCCTCGAGCGTCGCGATAATGGCGCGCGCCTCCGACAGCTGGACCACGCTCGACAGCTTGCGCGCGGCGGGTTCGGCCTCGACCGGATCGTTGGGCGCCGAGACCAACCGTGCCGGGCAGTCGAACACGATGTGTTCGGGCGTGATCGCGTTTTCGTCATGCGCAAGCAACAGCGCGCGCCGCACGACATTCTCCAACTCGCGCACATTGCCGGGCCAGGGATGCAGCCTCAGCATCGCCAGAGCCGCGTCGTTGAAGCAGGCCACGCGGGAGGGATCGGGCGCGTGGCGCAGCGCCATGGCGAAGGCGAGCGGCGCGATGTCCTCCGCCCGCTCGCGCAGCGGTCGCAGTGCGAGGGGGAAGACGTTCAGGCGATAGTACAGATCGGCGCGAAACCGGCCCTCGGCGACTTCGAGCGGCAAGTCGCGGTTGGCGCAGGCGATCACGCGTACGTCGACCGGGATCGGCCTGGTCGCCCCGATCGGCACGACTTCCTGCTCCTGTAGCGCGCGCAGCAGCTTCGCCTGGAGGGGCAGGGGCATCTCGGCGATTTCATCGAGAAGCAGCGTGCCGCCGTCCGCCGCGCGCATGAAGCCTTCGCTCGACTGCGTGGCGCCGGTGAAGGCACCCTTTTGATGGCCGAACAGCATGGCCTCCAGCATCGCCTCGGGCATCGCCGCGCAGTTCACGGCGATGAACGGCCCCGTAGCGCGGCGGCTGCGAGCATGGATGAAGCGGCTGAGCACTTCCTTGCCGGTGCCGGTCGGGCCGTTGATGAGGACCGGGATGTTGCTGGCGGCGAGGCGTTCGGCCAGCGCCAACACCGACAGGCTCTCGGGGGCGGCGGCGATCGGCTCGCCCGGCGGGGTGATGGCGGCCAAGGCCATGGCCAGCGCTGCTTCGCCATGGGGCTCGGTGTAGCGTACCTCGATCCGGTTCGCGCCCTGCCGGGAGATGCGCGGGGCGCCGCGCGAGAGCGCAACCGTGCGTTGGCCCCGTGTGGGGCTGACGTCGTCCCCTGCGTCGACGATGGCGATCCTGTCGCCGCCGCTCAATGATCCGACCAGCGCGCTCAAGCGCTGGACCAGCGCTCCATGCTCTCGAACGACGTTTTCTCCCAGCGCCAAAGCGGACATTTTCTGTGCGACCCCCGAATAGCCATTAACCGGCTTGTCTGGGTCTTATCTGGCGCGCCAACGGCCAAACTTTCGAGAATTTAAGGCCAGGTAAAGCCCCTTAAGGGATCGCGCGAGTGTGCTGCGGGGAGCGCCATCTGCACCGACGACCCAGGCTTAAATCCCACGGCCGCTTTCCCGTTCTGGTGGCTGACAGCCGAGCCGGATGGGCCGGTGGGCTGCCGGACCACGGGACACCACGGGAGTACGCACATGTCTGTCATCAACACCAACATCTCGGCCATGAAGGCCTCGAACGCCTCGATCAGCGCCAGCAAGATGCTGAGCACTTCGATGGAGCGCCTCTCCACTGGCAAGCGCATCAACTCGGCCAAGGATGACGCCGCCGGCCTCGCGATCTCGACCACGATGACCGCCCAGGTGAAGGGCATGGGCCAGAGCATTCGCAACGCCAACGACGGCATCTCGCTGGCGCAGACCGCCGAAGGCGCGATGGGCGAAGTCACCAACATGCTGCAGCGCGTTCGCGAGTTGGCGGTGCAGTCCTCCTCGGGCACCTACCAAGCGTCTGACCGCGGCTACATGCAGTCGGAAGTCACCGCGCTGACGAACCAGATGAGCGACGTGCTCTCCAAGACGAAGTTCAATGGCAACGCGTTGTTCTCGACCACCGCCGGCACCGACAAGACCTTCGCCATCCAGGTCGGCGCCAACTCGGGCGACAAGATCACGCTGACTTCGAAGGCGATCGACGGCACCAACATCAGCGCCACCGCCCTCGACGTCACCGACTCGACGAAAGCCTCGACCACGATCGACAATGTCGACCTTGCGCTAGCGGATGTGAACGCCAACCGCGCTTCGCTCGGTGCCGGCCAGAACCGGCTCGAATCGGCGGTCAACACGCTGACCAACAACGTGACCAACCTGTCCGACGCGCGCTCGCGGATCGAGGACACGGACTACTCGGTGGAAACGACCGCGATGGCCAAGGCTCAGATCCTCTCGCAGGCATCGACGGCCATGATCTCGCAGGCCAACCAGAGCCAGCAGAACGTCCTGTCGCTGCTCCGCTGATCCCGGCGACGACGGCACGCCCGCACCTGCGGGCGCGGGCCCGGCGGCATCTCAGTCCGCCGGGCCCATTCGTGCGTCGCGCTCTTCTAAAGGACTTCGAAGTTCCGCAGGCGTGGATGCCCCGAACGCGGCAGCGATCACGCCGAGGCCTTACGCGGCTCTTTCCGCCGTGCTGCGCGTGATGCGCATCTCATGTCGGAGCAACGCGTTCTGCGCTTCGGCCTCGCCTTGGACTTCGACTGCCAATGTGACATGGGCGAGGCTCAGGCATAACGCCATCAGCCGTTCGTCCGCCGGCGTGAACTCCGCGAGCCCCTTGCGATCAAGATAGGCCAAGGCATCGTTCAGATAAGGTGCAAAGGCGTCATAAAACTCGCGCATCTGCGCAAGGCTGCTGGTTTCGCGCTCGCGGGATCGTTCGAACGAGGTCGCCAGCGCCCACTTGTCGACGAACACTTGGAGTGGTTCGAATCCGCCCGGTAAGACCGCTGCGTCGGTCATGCGCCGAAACCTCCAAGGGACTTCTCCGCCTTGTACGCCTGCACAGTCGCGTCGACAGAGTTGATGAAGTGCCGGCAGAGCGCTTCCTGCGCCTGGAAGTGGATATGCTGGATAGCGCCGCTGCTGATCCCGCGCTGACCAGCCTCGATCACGCCCCTGTCCTCCGCGTGGACATCGCGGGTCGCGGCGACCGCGTATTCGCGCGCGAAGCGTTGCGTGGCACTGTCGTCCTCGCCGCGCCAGTAGAAGCGAATGACCCCGCGCGACTTCTCAGGTCCGATCGGAAAGACGGTGTGCGAGAATGGCAGGATGGGTGAGTTGAGCATGAAGAAGTTCGGAAAGACCGCGAAGTACTCCGAATTCGCCAACAACTCGTCGTAGCCGCCGGACATCGCATCGTTCACCAGGCGTTCCAAGGCACTGACCTGCACCGGCCCGGGCTGGTGCTCCGGATTCATCCATAGCGCCTGCTTGCGATGGAGCCCGACAAAATCGAACCCGGTTGCGTAGCCGAACGGATTCTCTGGCCCTGTCGCCGTGGTGCCTACCGATCGTGGGTGAATGAAGCGGAGATGATAATTCTCCTGGAAGTTGTCGTACACAAGCTTCCAATTGGCATCGATCTCGTAAAGGTACTCGGCAAACGTCGTAGCGGTTGCGCAGGGAAGCTGTTCGAGCTGCGTCTCGAGGGGACTCAGGAATTCCGACAAGGTTTGTTCGGGTTCAGGCGTAAGATTGATGAAGATCAGCCCCGCTGCCACGTCCACCGCGACCTTGGACAACCCACAATCCGCCTTGTCCAGGAAAAATCGTTCAAAATCAGGCGCGCCCCGTAACTCGCCGTGATCGTTGAATGTCCACATGTGATAGCGGCAACTGAAGGTTGAGGCGAGGCCATCGCTCTGCGCCACCAGTTCGGTGCCGCGGTGCGTGCAGACGTTGTAGAATGCGCGGATGACGTCGTCCTTGCCGCGCACGATCAGGATCGAGGCCCTTGCCGCCTCCACCTTGCGAACGATGAAGCTGCCTGGTTCGGGCAATTCCGATACGTGGCCGATGTGCAGCCATGCGCGCTTGAATACCGCCTCTCGCTCCAGCGCGAAGTAGTCGGGGTCATGGTATGGACCGACAGGGATGGGCTGCGTTCCCAGCACGGCGACCTGTTCGTTGCTGACAGGGCGGAATTTTGCTGCCTCGACATTCATCGCAGGGCACCTCTCAATTCGCTAATTTATTGTTTGTGTCTTTTCGTATCCCGACAGAATGCCTAATGCCAAGTCTTAATTGACGTGCCCGGTTTCACGGGCGGAGCACAGATGGGAGCGGATAGTCATGCCGATCGCGATCGCTGGCAAGCGAATCATAGTCACGGGCGGCGCACGCGGGATTGGTGCCGCGGCCGTGCGCAACTTCGTTCTTGAGGGTGCCCACGTCGTTGCGTTCGACAATCGGCCAGAAGGTGAAGCCGTAACTGCCGCCGCGGATGCGCAAGAGCCTGGCAGCGCGCGATTCACGCTCGTCGACGTCAGCGACGAAGCCGCGGTAAAGTCGGCTGTCGACGCGGCAGCCGCCGCGCTGGGCGGGATCGACGCGGTGTTCAACGTCGCCGGGATCGAGCGAGCCAGATCGGCCGAGGCGCTCAGCACTGCCGACTGGCGAATGATGCTTGACGTGAATGTGATCGGCGTCGCGAACGTCTGCGCGGCGGCTTATCCTCACATGGCCGTCAACGGAGGCTCGATCGTCAACTTCGGCTCTGATGCGGCGCTCGGCCCGCACCCGAATGGCGTGCACTATTCGGCGTCGAAAGGAGCGGTCATCTCCTACAGTCGCGCACTTGCGTATGATTGGGCGAAAGTTGGGATCCGGGTGAACTCGCTTGCTCCTGCGATTTGGACCCCAATGTATGATGAACATCGGGCGCGCTTCACCAAGGACGAACTCGCCGCGCACGACGAGATGATGAAAGTCACCATCCCACTCGGCGGAAGGCTGGGTGACCCAGATACGGACCTGGCACCCGTCCTGGTATTCCTGGCTTCGGACGCGTCGAAGTTCATCACGGGGCAGATCATCTCCGTAAATGGCGGCGCGGGATACACGCGCTGAACAGCCCTTTGGACGATCCAGCCTGAATCTTTCAGCTGTTCGATTTTCCGACGCGAGATGCATGGCCGGGCCGGTGCAGTTCCACGGCCCCCCTTGAACCTCGTCAATGCCCGCGGCGGCCTCGCCAACCTCCGCCCGGGTTGCCGTGGAAGCGCGGCATGGTCATGCCTTGTTGCGGCCGGAACTCACCACGCTGCTGTTGGAAGCGGTCGTATCCGCGGTAGCCTTGTCGCGGGGCGTTGCGCAGGAAGTGGTTGCGGTCGGCGCGGCGAAATCCACGATCGCTCGCCGAGCCTCGGTAATAGAAGTAGTTGTCGCTTCCCCAATAGCCGTCGTAGATCGGTCCGTAGTGGCCGTCGTACCAGCCATCGTAGGCATATGGCTGATCCCAACCGATCGAGCTGGCGCCATAGCCGTACCCATACCCATCGGCGGCGCAGGCGCTGAGGCCCATCGTGCACCCGGCCAAAGCCAGGGCTAACATCGCTTTTTTCATAGCAACCCTTCGTTCCAGGAGCGGCTTCGAAGGCGCGCCGCATCGCCATGGGAACGTGAAGCCGGGTTGGTCGGTTCCGCATCTGCCGTTTTGGACGACGTGTGAAAATCGGGACGCGGACGGCCCTCCGCGCGTTACGCTCGCACATGCGCGGCGCGGCCTCGTGCCTCGTCTCAAGGTAATCGACGGAGATGATCGGATGAGCGCTCAGGAAACCACGGTCCCCGGCATGTACGACTGGCAGAAAGAGCACCGGCGCCGCTACCTCTGCTCGGGCGGCGCGGATGGGCACTTCTACGACTTCGAGCCAATCAACGGCGAAGGTTATCAGCCAACCTGCCTGGTCAAGCACGTCGGCCGCAAATCCGGCCGGACCTTGGTCACGCCGCTGATCTACGGCATGGTGGAGGGCGAGATCGTGATCGTCGCATCAAAGGGCGGTGCGCCTGAACATCCCGCCTGGTACCTCAACATCGCGGCCAGCAGCACACTGGAAGTGCAGGTCGCCACGCAGGCTTTCCGTGCGACCTGGCGTGAGCCCGAGCCAAGCGAGCGGCAGCGGGTCTGGGACCAGATGGTCGCGATCTACCCGCCCTACGCAGAGTACCAGGAGGCCACTGAACGTCTCATCCCGTTGGTAATGATGAAACCGGCAGCTACGATTCCCGTGTTCCGTGAAGCCGATCTCCAGCGATGACGAACGACGCCAGTATGCGGGCGTTGTTCGCCCCAGTCTGATCCGCTTGGCAGTCTGATCCGCCTGGCCCGTCCGGGCCGGGCCGGCTCAAAGGATCAAAACGCCATCACGGTCGGCGCGCGCGGGGAGGCCGTGGTCTCCCCGAGCAGGCGCTTGCGGAACAGCGATTGGATCACCCGAGCTTCGAGGATACGGCCGATCACGTAGAGCGCCGCGAAGAGGCCCGCGAAGACATAGGCCGACGTGGGCGAGCGGCCCTCATCCTCATCCTTCTTGTCTTTCTTCGGCTTCTCCGGCGCAGGCGAGCCAAGCGTCTTGTCGATCCAGCTCTGCTGGGGCACGAAGTCCTTCTTGTCGTCCTTCTTCTTCGCCTTCTCCTCCGTCGAGGGAGAGGACTTCTCCCACTTGCCGATGGCGACCGTGAGTTGTGCGAAGGCCAGGAACATCAAAGGAGCAAGGAAGCACGCCAGCAGCGCCTTGCTGGTCATGCGGTAGCGCAGCACCCCGCCGCCTTGCGCGGTCTCGAACTGCAGAGTGCCTCGGTCGATGATCGACATCTTGTCCTGGGCCGCCGGGTCTTTCTTGCTAAAGGTCAGCGTATCGCGTGCGCGCTCAAAGCTCGTGCCGGGCTGGCGGAATAGCGGATCGAGGCGGTCGAAAGCCTGCTGGCTCGACATGGGACGCGAGACCACGACAGTGCCATCGATGTGCCAGATCCAGTCGGTAAGACGTGCGAACACGGACGATCCTCGCACTATTCGGCCGGCACGGCGGTGGCGGGGCGGGCGAACCGCTCACGCAGGGCCTTCCAGCCTTCGGTGAAGGGATAGGTCATCTGCTCCCGGATCGACATGCGACGGCCGCCCTCGAGGCCGAGATGTTCGGCCTCACCATCCACGCAGGTCCCGAAGATCCGGTCGATGAAGATGTACGCGCCGGCATAATTGCTGCGGGTCGCCTCGTAATCCTGCGAGTGATGGAGACTGTGATGCTCTGTGGTGTTGAACAGGAACCGCCACCAGCGCGGCGAATTGAAGCGGACGTTGATATGCTGGTAGACGCCGATCGCCCCGCTGATCGCGCCGGCGAGCAGGAAGGCGCGCGGCAGGAAGTCGAAGAAGCC